>Ga0210059_1001130_pt1 | contig 38996 bp, 28 predicted proteins | sample Ectturendosymbi2_FD_188042 | JGI IMG/M metagenome (GOLD analysis project Ga0210059, IMG submission 188042) | Ecteinascidia turbinata endosymbiont from Florida, USA - Sample 2 (SPAdes) (version 2) | ecosystem: Host-associated > Tunicates > Ascidians > Unclassified | place: Key West, Florida... | reverse complement strand
GTTAAAAATCAGTTTTAAACTACTTTCTCTGTACCTACCGACGGTAGCCGATTCGTAGCGAAGAATAGGCCAACTTTGATGTTTAAAGAGCACATATTTCGCCTTCAGGGTTAGCATCCCTCACATATATTCACATAACATCTATACGGTATGTTTTGTTGCGAACCGAACAGCTGCAGGCCTACGTTTATCGTAATTGCCTTCTTTCCCCCATGACTAAACAAGACGCAACCGCAAGCACACTGGATGACTGCAAACACGCGAGGAGCACGAAATTTAGTCTGAAAACGACTTTCAGGAAAAGTTGAACACTTTCCAGGTAGGATTTGATTTTGAAAAGATTTCAATATTATCGAAATTGATCGGGATCCATCTGGAAAAATCACTGCCCAAATTGAGCCATATGTTCTGCTTTATGTACGAATTCTTGTGGTTGCTACTTCAGGTGATAATCAAAAGTTCATGCATTTGCGTCGTTTTGGGTGTTTTCGCCTTTGTTTAGGCTGTTTTTGAGAAAGTGACCTGATAACACTGCGTTTAAGTTTAAAACCTATCTGCGGAATTCAATGACATTTACTTTCACCAATGTAAGACATTTTACAATGATATTAAATTTACCGTTTTTGCCAGCAAATCCTCTGTCAAACCCGTGAGCACATATTTTCTTCGCGTCCTCCTCTGACGTTCCGTGAAACAGTTCACGCTCCACTGGTTGTGGTGACGTCAATTGTTGTTCCACGTCTTTCTTCTTGATCATGTACTGTTGATACAAGGATGGGTTCTGAATCCTTTCCACCTGCGAACAAAACGAGAGTTTTTTGAGCATTGCAACAAAATAGGTTTCAACTTTACTGAAGGCACTCAAAGGCAAAAAGCGTGTCGATCTGTATAGTTACGGTAACACACTTTAGGGGTGAATTGTACAAATGAAATTCGACGAAGGATTACATATCAATAAGACATGTACCGGTACTTTCTTTTATTAGTAATTTGACTGAGCGGTAGTGCTTCGAGCGAAGTTATAAGTGAATTTTCGAAAACGTTGTTTCCCAGGTGACCATGTCAAGGGTTACCAAAACCTTTCGATATTGGCAAAGAAGGATCGAATAATCCGCTGAGTGGGCTTTGGCGAAACCATCGACCCACCCGCTATTTCTCGGTAAAACCAGGGTTTTTTAAGGAAAATGTTAGGTACCCAGTATGCACCTGTAGGGACCCGATTTCTCTGATTTTAGGGACCCGATTTTCAATTCTAGGGACCTGAATCGGGTCCCTCAAACACCTTAAAAAAACTGGTAAAATCTAATATATTTTGCATTTGATGAAACGTTTCACGCGTGTAATAAAGTGTTGCTGGCAATGAAACCGTATGAAGTACATATTCTAGTCCAGCGATGTTTAGCACGAACAAAATTTAGACAAATTTTCTTCCAAACCAGTCAACGCATTCGCAAGTTGGCCTCACACGCGATATTTTTAGGCAAGAAAAGAGGGTGCATGTGAGTTAATACATAACTGCAGCGATCCTTCCAACGACACGCCAACGAACTTAAACTTTACATCGGTGCACAGCTTAATCAGCACATAAAATCAAAACAGAAAGACAGCTTGACATCACATCACAAGCCTGCCTAATCTCAGATCGAAAACTTGCATTGGGTGACTTGTTGCATGGTACACCACAACGTTGCGATGTCCTCGTTTAAGAAACGCAACGAATGGCCAACAGCGCAGTCCAATAGCTACGTCACCAAAGCCATTTGAAATTCGCAGCTGGCAATTGTTTTCTAACTCATGGAATGGGTTGGGTATTGTGTCACGAAGTTTCTACTTAATTATTACTATATTTGGCAAGCTAACTGATCCACACTTAAAAGTTTTCTAACTGCTTGTCTCCGAGGTCAAGAGCCTGGGAAAGTATTCTTATCACCGTACGCAAACCTTGACAATGTAGTTGTAATTAGGGTCGCTCTTTTTGAAGTGTTCCACCACTGAACGATATTCGGATTCAGACGGTGAGAGCTCAACCCTTGTCCACGACGCGCCTTCCATGCTCGACCATTCTGGCGGCAACGCTATAAGATGAAACAAAGCGAGTTGCCGGATAATGCCAACATAACGAGTTTGTTGAGGCCGAATAGTCGCCATCACCTTCGTCAAAAGCCTCAACATTGCACGAAACAAGAAAGTTTTAGAGTCGCAACACTCCTACGCACATGTTAACTTTAATTATCGAACAAACTTAGCGTCACGGGGATCTTTTGATCCGGATTGCAAGTAGTGTGAAAATTGTCTGATTAAGAGTCACAGCCGTTCGAATGAGCTCTTGTAGATGTTACGTGGCAAGAAATGCACCGTGCTTCGACTTCACCGGTTTCAGTTTTTTCATTAGCTTCCTTACCGGAAAGACTGGACTGCAATTTTTTCTGCTTTTTTAAACAAGCAGGGAATGACTTTACCCAGAAGAAAAATCTGAACACACGTCACGACAAACAAGTCGTCCACAATTGTCATAAAAAGAATATTTTCAGATGATTTTAGTGGAGCAAAAATAAATTACAAAAAATCAAGATTCTGCTTTAGCATATTACCTGCTAGACCGCCAACAGCAACAGCTTTCAATTTTCCAGAGTACTCTTTGAATCGATAGGTAAGGGACAGCAGGGATACTTGCATGGGCTCACCGTACAATGAAACGGAGAAAGAGTTGTGCGGGTTCAGCTGAAAATACAAAACAACCCTCATGGGTATCAATGCCGCACTTCAAAAAAATTACCTTCCATTCGTTAAATTTCGCTTTTCCCATAAAAATGGTTGCAGCTGATGGGATTGTCAAAGGAACCACGTTTAGTGAGCTGTTCGTCTTCGCACCGAGGCTAACAGCCCCGTTTACGAACGTCACGAGCACGAAACGTCGATCAACAGACAACTCTTTTTGTGAGAAAAACAAACACGAACGCGATATTTTGCAGCTGCCATTTTAATATTTTGGAAAAACATTTCGGTGTTTCTAGATTGCTGATATACGTTTGAATTGCACGCCATCACTATTAGCGAAACATGCGAAATTTTAATTAATTTTTTTTGCGAAGACATACAAACACTGACACAGTGTTTCAGCAAAGTTGTGGTGAAATATTAGTTCACCCTGAGATAACTTGCGCATATTTGATGAAAACGGTTTTTCAGCTTATTTTTATATTACATGACGTCTCGCAGATTAACAATCACATTAATCGTGCACTACTTAACAGTACAAGCAAGTCGCAATTTTCTACAGCCAACACGAGAAATCGTATACCTGAAATTCTTTTTCGATCGCTCTGCTGACTCTCAGCGGCAAGTTCCCGAACTGATCAGGTGTTCTTGCCCATTGCCACAATGTCTGCTTCGCCAACGCTTCGGCCTCGTGACACTCGAAGAAGATGTTTCTGACACTGTCTTTCAAGGCGTTGAAGTTCTCCGAGAGACCGGACAAGGTCACGATTGAAAAGCTTCGAAGAGTCGCGAAGAAAGCCGTTAATGATGACATTTCTTGCGTGGATAAAATCAATAAAATGTATAAAACGTGGATAAAATGCGGTTATTTATTATCATTATTTGTTGCTGAGGAACTGCAGCACACTGTGACCTTAAATGCAACACCCAGTTAGTACAGTTATGTATGCCTCTATCTGCCTAATCCGTGGAGCAGTTAGTATTCCACACAGATCCAGCGCTTGCAGTTGGCTAAACTACAACTGGTCAACATAGCCGTTGATGTACTTGCATAATTCGTAGCTGGAGAAGCCGCAGAAGGGGTCATATCCCGTTTGTGCTAGCAGGAGAGGAAACGTCCGATACCGCTGTGGAGGCAGTTAAGTCGGACCCACGCAGTTCGTGGCTGGGCTGTTCCAGGAGGGTGGATGCCGATGTCGGGGATGAAAATACGGAGTCTCGTAGTACTCTCCAACCACTCCGCATTCCATCGGTGATCACACCAGAGCGCCGAACTTTTGTTGTTATTGTCAGATGAAATGATGAGTTGTTGCGCGTAGGGTACAAATGGGTGTCTCGATTTGAGATGCCGTTATCAAAATAAAGACAGGCTATCAATGTATTGTACCGGTACATACACAATAATGAAAAGCTTACTGGGCCGCACAAAAGCTTTGACCTCGGGCCGCGGGTTGGACACAGCTGGCGTAGTCTATCCGAAGCACCTTTTCACAATCATAACGCCGATTACGATTGTCGTAATTCAAACTGTCGCAGGCAGAGACAAGCCTACAGTATGTCACTAATTACGAGCAACAACGCTGCAGCGAATGATAGAAGCAACAGGTCATCAATGGATAGCGAAGGTGTATGTTCGATACATCAGAGTCATTATGAAAACACTACCTTTTGTTGCGAAAAAACAAATCCACTAAAGTCGGAGTATTGCTGGTATCAGAGGTGGCCACAGTCACATTTTCAGACTCCGACTCCGCTCCCGTTCTAAAATTTTTGAATCCGGATCCGGGTCCTGGTCCGAAATATTTTCAAATTTGAGAATCCGACTCGTGTTCCGACTCGGCAACCATCAATGCAACCGAAATTCAGCAATGTTTTTACATAAGGACATTTCTCCTGATACTGCCGAAAATAAAGAGTGGCTTCGGATCCGGGTCCGAAATATGTAAGACGCAGAGTTCTGCAGGAGTCGACTCCGGCACTACGGATCCGAGGCCACCTCTGATCGTTGTTAGCAACGGAAAAAAGTGAAGGTACTTTTGATTCAGTTCCAACGAAGCACTGGAAGACACTGCCGCTCTGTACAGGTCGATGACGTCGTTGGGCTCGAGCTTGGCAACAACTCCTTCGAAGATGTCCATGTAATTGGAAATCTTCCCGAGGTGTTCGTTTATGGTTTGCTTTGCCTTGAAGTAGAACAACAAGGTGGACAGGCAATTCATAAGTATACCCACAGTTTTTCAAGTGCTGTCACTCTTGTTTAATTGACATGGTGGAATCCGTGCGTATAAAAATAGCACAAGTAAACAAACAATGAACCATTTAGCAGCAATCTGAAGGTGAATCTCCCACTGACAGTTTGGTTGTTGCTGAAGTGTCCAATCTGAGCCGGAACAGCTCAACTTACCAGTAAGAAGGCGTTGTCGCGCTCATACAAGACGGAAAGTTCCACGGTGTCTTTCAATGAGGATGCGCTGCACTGCTTTTTCAGCGTCTCAAGAATGTCGTCATACAAGTCTTCATCATAGTCTGCATGAAACACAAGGTAACATTCGCAGAATTGCTCTAAGTGCGCAATACATGAAAATGGTTGGTTCATTGAATAGCTCCAAAACGTTTTGTAAGCTGCAAGTATCTGATCATTAGCACATGGAACAAAACCAAGTGAAATTGATTTGGCAGTAAATGTGCATAAAACGTGGTTAAGCACAGTATCTCTTAAGAAGTATTGTGTGAGCTTAAAACCTTAAAAGCACAAGACCAAAACACATTGGCGAGCATGGTGATTAAAATCTTCGCCCGAATCTTAAGCTCGCCAGTGATGCAACTGAATGGGTCGTTGTAGCAATGATCTGTGCTCACTTTGTTGATACTATTGTTTGGCAACTGTCGATCGTTTGTTGAACAACAATTGCAGTTTCGACATAAACGAACTTCTTACCAACATCAAGCTCAGGGAAGAGCTTGCGCTTAATAACTGGAAAAAGACGTGCATCGTACACCACGATCCTGATATCGTTGACACAGGACGGACTATCGTTTGCAAATTCTTCAAAAGCCTTGATCATTTCGGTTGCAATCGACTCGTTATCCAAACCCACTCTGCCTGAGATAGTCACTGGCGTGTTAATGTCCGAGCGGAAACTTGCAAAGCACAATGGGTCGATAAACTGCTCCTCGGTTTATTTGAAGAACGTTGGCTTCATTTCCAAAAATGCTTTGTCAGCTTTCACCCCTAAATCAAATGTATCGAGAGGAATAACTACAGTGCACATCCGACATGCGACCCGAAACCTCCAACGGGTCGGGAAAATGCTAGTCATTATGGTCGAACAAATGTTGTGGCTGAGTGTAACATGACGAAAGGACGATGGCGCCATCTGAAACTGACTGCGCATTGGATGGGCCGAATTTTAAAAGTTAGAGACCGTGTTTGCAATTTTTCGTTATTAATTAATTTTTAATTAAAATCTGCGTAAAAATGCCAGGTAAACTTTTTATTCAAGTCAGTTGTACGATGATGCCGAATGATATCATACCAGTTCACTCAGCATGTAACGATGCGCACACAATCAGAGACTACAAGCAAATAGAGGTACGCATATTACTCAGGTACAAAGATATACTTACCACTTCCCAAAGTCGGGAACGCTACCGACTGAGCGCCCAAAGCTTCTGCGTAATCCAAGGCTGTCTTGCATCTCTGAGCATACTCGCCAATCGATTTCGGGGTCACCAGATGTGCCACGTATCTGCATTTCAGGTTTACTCCTCGAGTGATCCGGATCTGCGGCGTCTGAAGAAGAGCGCGTTCGCGGCACTCCGTTTCCAGTTGCTTGCCAGCCTTTTGTAGAAGTGCCTTAGAAAGAGGACCTGAACAACGCAGAAATCTATGGCAATTGGCAAGTACATCGGCTGCCACGGTGTGGTGTTGCGAGCAAGTTCAGAAGAGGTTGGTGCAAATTAGGCCTACTCGGTAGAAGATGAAACCCATATGAGCAAAAGCCAAACGCAGTTCTCTTAGCAGCTGTTCCTTTTAGACTGTAATGTGCAACTTACAACCAAGTAAACATTGCGCAATGTTAGGTTAAGCACATGGAGATTATTAGCAAATACGTTTTAAGTGATACGTGCTGTTCCTTGCTAACCTTTCGACAAATTGAAATCTGGAGTGCACCCGTTCACGATTATATCAGCATCTTCGCTTGTGATGTCGCCCTGACGGAGTTTAATTGAGACGTTAGAGAAGCTTGTCTCGCAAGGTTGAGTGCTCTTTTTGTTTTTTGCTGCCTTTTTCCGACTGCACCAAATAAATGCAATCAATCAAATTACCGAAACATTCAAAGCACTGGAAGTGCATAATACTTCACCACTGCAGAAAATTTCCACCGAAGCGGTGTTAGGATGAGTTAACATCGAGTTCTGCCTTTCACAAGGAATTTCACATAACAGTACAACAACAAACACTCTGCTAGCGCACAGAACCATGCATTGCTTATTCAAGCGATGGGTAATTGGTGCCCCGCGAAGCAAAAATCGTTGGCCTGCGAAATTTTGCTGAAAATGACTTACGAAGGCAAAGCATTGGTTATCCTATCCCGAAAACACCACGTGTGGTTGAAAGCAAATGCGCTTAGAAAGGCAATATCTCGCCGAAAGTTCCCGCGGGCTAGAAGCATGGCCGGCAAGGACAGTACGCTCGCCCGTATTCCTATATTCTGTTAAAAAATACTTCATCTACGCATCTTTACTCAGAATAACACCATGACTGAAATGCTCATCTCTGTCTTTCGCATGCACCATTTCAGTAGCGAACACACAAAAACAACAGCTCCAGCTCGCAGACAACGGCACTTTTCATCACAACCACAAATGTTGCTCTTTCCCAGATATAACGGGATTAGAACGTAACAAATGAAAAGTCTAGAACTGCTAATGAAATTATATTCTTCAGAAAACTTTTGTCAAAAAGCAGTAAAGACCAAGTTTACTACGACATGCACAAAACTCTAAAAATCGTCTTCATCCACAACACGACTGAGCGGAGCTGGTGTGATAGGTTTCCCCTCTAAACTGAAGCAGAAGGTTTTTAGAGTTTGTGAGTGAGTAATTGTGTTTTAATAGTATTAGTTTCTTGTCATAACATTGGCACTGAGAAAATCAGGAAAGAAATCAAACCAAAATTAAGAAATATTTGAACATGGATAGGTTCAGTAACCAGCATTTCGCTATATTATCAGCTGGCTAACTGAGGAGGTAACGCTTGAAGTCAGTCGGCAAGACAGATTTCAGGAGGCCCAGTTATCTGGTGAGGCTCTATACAGAAATCACATACACTACGTATAACAAATTGCGGAAATATACTCAATTTTCCACGGTGACACTAACCTTGCACAATTCTGACCGCTTTCAGCTTGAACTTTGACCTGAAACAGATCGGAAACGTTCAGAGAAAGCAACTGTGCGCTCTTCATCGCACAAACGCCAACAGACCTTGGGACAGGTGCTGCGCACGACAGTGGCCCAAGATCTACCGACATTAAGCTGCAGGTAGTCGAATATCATCACATAAGTGCCTAACGAAGGGGTCAAGGGTCAAGACAGGGGTAGGCAATTTGCGGCTCCGGAGTCGCATGTGTTTTTTTACTTCTCTACTGTGGCACTGGATTTGAAACAATTGGAATATAAATTTGCATCTGATTATTATTACAATTGTTAGCTAAGCCTGTGCCCCTATGAAAATATAACGCTATCAACGTTTTGTGGTTTATCACCGGTCATATCTGCTGGAAGATGAAGCAAAACCCTTTCGTAAAAAGTTGCCGACCCCTGGTCAAGCCGATGCAAACCAGAAAGGCATTTAATTGAAACCTCAACTTCAATTGACTGCGGAACAAGTTGAAGAGTTTTTGTAATATGAATCGTTAAGCGAAGTCTTTAACTTCATGTTGACAGGCAAAGCGTCATCAACGCCGGGTGAAGGTTTTCCCACCATACTCAGTCAGGTGAACACTTCGTAAAAGCATTTTGTTGCTCCATCGCGGAGTTTCACTACAAGTCGTTTGTGAGGATCGTTCGTTTGTGCAAAGCCTTACCCCTCAAAACATTAGAAAAAGATGGAGCGCTTTTCTGCACGTTTCTGGTCACAGCCAGACGCGTAACTTCCACATGTGCGGTCAACAGATGTACTATACACTCAAGTTGATATGCGGGGAAGGAAGCAATAGGCGTACAACAACTCGAGGTTATTTTTGTCGAAAACAAGCTGTGGCGCGACAGAACGCACAGCAATGCGATTGCTTGCAACACGAATCATTAAACGAAGACACAAACCTCACGAACGGACACAGAGCAGCGCACTTTGCTTTCAAGAACACTGACGAACGATTTCCAAGCGTCTGACGTCACGTGCTTCGCCAAACCGACTTCCGACAAAGACAATTCTTTTTTCTGGAAGTTCGTGCTTTCGAGAGAGTTTAACGCTGGGATGTAGCAAGATACACTTCAGTCAACACAATGGCAACAAACCCGCAGATGGGGCACAGTTCAATTAAAAGTGATCTTGATAATAATTCATATGTTGAGGCAATCAATTTTGAAGAGGCAAAACATCATCCAGAAAAAAGGTAGTTGCCAGGCTTACCATTTCGTACTACGAAATAACATGAAACAAAAGCACACGCACAATTTCGTACTGTTTTGCTCATTTTTATCTCTGTTCAGCAGTTTTCAGCAAAAAAAACAATCATGTTTATTTACAAACCAGCCTGAGCGTCGTTGGTTGGTCCGATCAACTGAAGCCCAAACCGTGCGTTATTGACTGTAACCGACGATGGAAACTGATCGTCATTGGCGGAAAACTTGGTCACGTATTCAGCAACGTCAGGACTGCACGGATAGCTGAGTGTGACGCTTTCCGAGTTCTTGAGAAAGTTTTTCAAGAGAGTCGTGGTTCGGTCCACGTCTTCTTCGACAAGTCCAACAACCCAAACATAATTATCCTGAAGGATGAAAAGCAAAACAAATATTGGACTGTTAAACGATGTGCGTCTGGTATCGGAAAAATGCACTTGGGATTTGAACCACAATGAAGCGTCGATTGCTTTAAGCTCGTAAACACTTGGACAAACACGCGCAGCGCAGAAGTCAGACTGCTTAGTACTCAAGGCTGTGGAGCCGATCTCCAAAACATTCAACACCGTCAGAAACTCAGGCGACACCAAAAGGCATGCGTTTGTGATGCAAGAAAACGTAAAGGCATGCGTTTGTGATGCAAGAAAACGTAACTATCAATCATAGTGAGGCAGCTGAATTGAATACAAATGTATGACCGACGGGCGGTTGAGGATGTGAAGTTTTTGTGCTGACAAATTCCTTTTGCCAAGAAAATTCAATTCTAGTCTAAATCAGGTGATCGCTGTACCAAGCATATCACAAAAACATAGTTCATAACAATACTTCAACGCACGCATTTTACATCGAGTTGTTTTCGGAGAAACGGGAGGCTGGGTTGCAAATGCTTTTCACCATGCGGAGTGAATTGTTGTCACAGAAACAGAACGTTCACACTAATAGCTGCTTGATATTATAAAGTTTTTCATACCGCTTGCAACTTGCACCGAAGAGCGTTGCAGCAGGGTTTGTTCATCGTAACCCACCTGGGCAACTGACTAAGCGTAAATCTTTTTTTAGCGCATACGTATTGCGTGAGCTCACACAGGAGACTCGTGCGGTAACAAACTAAAGTGGCCTAAACTTATATCCACTACGTTAAGCTTTGACTCTCAGCCAAAGCAGATAGCCTGAATAACAAAACAAGCAATTAAGAATTTATCAGCTCTTTGGTGAGAATCATGTCACAATGGATATCGCGAGTCACTTCTTTGGTACCAATCATGCCGCCAAAGCCTTGTAGGTTCAACAGCAAAAAAACAGAACGACGAAAGATGCTCAAGTATTTTTCTTCCCTGTTGTGAAAGATTATATTTAGAATTTAAGCGGCGAATGAACCAGGCTCAGGTCTTATCAGTCACTCTGCATATTTTATTGCGTCAGGTAATTCTGTGCCGTGCAGGGCACGGCAACTCCTCGACGCAATAAAACAAAGGATTGCATCTGGCAACTCCTGGCTCGTCCTCAGTGGAGACGGGCTTTTACGCTGGATTTCATTTGACGAGCAACACGAGCATTAAGTAAAAAATTAATATCCGAGTCGCTTTTTCGGTAGCAATCACGGCACATTTTCAGTAATCACCTTTTCGGTAACGATCATGTCCTTATACTCCGCGATATCTTGAACCAGGTCTTTGAACGACTGACGCTGTATCTCCTCCACTGAGGTGGATGGAAAAGAAACAAGGTTCATGTGTATTATGTTTTCCAACAGACGACAACCTTGCGTGAAATCTTTTCCGTCAGCTGCCACCAATATCACGTGATCGTCTCGCAGCACCAAGGCACCTTTCCACAGTATTTCAAAAGCAAAGTTGTATATGTGACGGCGATAAACTAATGCACGAAGCAAACCCACAGACGCGGGCTGAGCACATTTAGGTTTCTGCAACAGATGATCCAAAGTCACCACGTGCGCTTATCACACACACATAGCTTTATGCACGGAACAACTGCAGCAGGTTTGTTGTGAGAAAAATAAGAACATACTTAGAGTTTCACGGATTTTTACGTCACAATCAAGCAATTCCAATGACGAGGGGCAGGCTCCATTCACCTACTGGGCATAGTTAAAATCAAGTTTTGTTGGTTCTGTCACAGGTAACTTGAGCTTTAAGGGTGTTACGGGCATAAACGCTCGGAAACAGAACTTGCATTTTCATCACCTTTGACGCTGCTTTCCGCGAACCTCGCGTAAATCATGTCTTCGGATTTAAAGCGTTTCTTCGCCAGAAGGGTTTTTAGCAATTCCACTTTAAGTTCAGTCAACTCCGGCGCTCTTTCAATCAAATTCTGAAAAGAAGCAAAGGCCACTCGGAGTACAGTTGGTTACGAGGCCCCAGTCTTGACAAGAATAACTTGATCCGCAACCAGCGAATGTCGTGGCGAACACAACATACTTAACATTCTCTCTTCTAAATTCAAATTATCAGAGAGCAACGTAATTGAAATAACGATTCACTTAGAGGTTTTAACATTGTGTTGCAACTGCAAGTAACCCATTTTTGTAGCCAAAATGCAACCACAGCGTTAAGTCGAAACACTGGTGGTATATTAAGACGAGTTTACGCGAAAAGCAGAGCAGACATAATTTTTGCTGAACTTTGCGGAGATGTGACACTGCAATAGATGAGAGTGGTAATCGACACATTTACGCATTTGCAATGATACTACGAAGACTGTTTCCAAGTTCATTATACAAGCTTGTTTTTAACTTGCTTTTCAAAAAATGGTGGCATTGCCAGTGATTGTTACTTGAAAATCGATAAAACAGTTCTTAATAGCAACAGTGAAATTAGAAGTTACAGCTAAATTTACGACTTCTGCACTAAGTAAAACGCAAACGAAGTTCTGCATAGGGTGCTGCAAAATTCTGCCACTTCATTTTTCTCCAGTTTGAAATTGGCGCTTTCTGGAGTTTTCCTAATTTTTAGAAAGTAGCAAAAAGTAAAACGAACCATGTGCAGTATTTCATTTTCTGCAGCTTGTATATACAGTTCTTCACCTTTAAATTCTACCACTTCATCTTCCAAATTACATGATGCTCCAACTTTCCCAGCAAACTTTGTGTTGAGCTGTTTGATCACATCGCAGTTAATGAGAATCCTGTTAAAGCATTCGTCACAGAATCGGTAAAGTTTAAAGGTTTTTATCAAGCTAAGCTCTTGCTGGTATGACTCCGTTTTTCTGTGAAACAGCCATTAAGTGGGCATCAGCTGCTTTTATCTACTTGATTACATGCGCTATACAGTGAAGTGCACTGAAAAACGCCCGCATACTGGTATTGGCGACATGCGTTTAGTGTACAACCGCCCACTTGGGAATTCCGAGTCACACTATTGGTGATGCAAGTAGCAACATAACCCAGAGGTTTCAGATGATCTAGGCATCAATGGTCGTGAGTGCATTGACCAGACGGAGAACAACGATCATGTGTATATGAAGCAAACATTGAAGCGCACAACAAACACGCGTAAAGCGATGAGGGGTCACCACCTGCACAGCTCTCTAGGGCATGGCTTCACTTTCGACTGCGCAGCCTTGGATGCATTCGCTGCGATGACAGAAACGCAAGCCTCCACATCTTCAGCCAGACCTTTCACGACAACGAAGTTATCCTGAAGCCTGTAACGAAGCATTTCCTAATGACTTGCGATGCAAAGCTGGCGGAAACCGCTTTTAAAGCTGGCTGACTTGAAGGTTTCTGAAATTTTTAGAAAATGAAATGCATTTTAATAAATAACGACGCAACAACCAATGATTTATACGAAACCTGATTGGACGTTTCAAAAACCAACTGTTGTCATCGTCAACAAAATCTTATTCGCTTATTCAATTTTTACTGACGAAGAAAAAGCTGATTTTCGAAACGTCATTTACAACATTGGTTGTTGCGTTACTGTTTCTTATATTTCACTCTTAAGGACAAATTTTACTCCCACTGACAACGTATGCAGCCTACGTTATAGACGCGGAAGGTTGTGTGTCTTTCATCAAATCCAAAAACCATTGTGGTTTGGTATCCGAGAGCAGCTGAGGAGTGTCAGTCACATCGACCTTCTCTTCGACCAGACGAGCCAAGAACTGCTCGATGTGCTTGATCGCTTTGTTCATGAATGCGCTGCCGTTTTCCTGCAAGTGAAGGATTTACTTACGCAATGTTCACAGGCCAGCTTCTTAAGCATGCATCATGCCTTTCAGACAGTTTTAATTGAATTCAGCTGTTTTTGAATTGAATTTACACTGAAATTATATTCAATGTATGTTAGTATAGCAATAGTTGTCGGTTTGTCGCGATGTTTGTTCGAGAAAGCAAAGATCCTGCAAAATTGGAATACCTTGTGCTAATAAGTTTTATATCAACATCATTTAAAAAGCCATGGTTGTCACCTGGAGCGAATAGCTGCCAAGTAAAACAAGCGTTAAAGCATTTCTTTTATTACACTGCACTTTGGACACGAGTACAAAATATGCAGGTATTGGGTGATAATGCAATATAATTCAAAACATCACGATTCGAACCCCCAAACGATGCAAAACACGTAGGAATAACAACTGAATTGTACTCGGCGTATTTCCCTCTCGCTTGTATTTGAGTTCAGATATTTCATATATTTTCACTGTGATGAGAATTTCAAATCAAATCACTGCGTTAGTGTCAAAGAGATCAATACAATTAAAACAAGCAGTACTGATTCTGGCGAAGTAAGGAAGTCGAAGAAAGGCACTTGGCGAGAGTTTTCAGGTCACAACAGCTCGGATTTACAAACATTTCGAAGTTATTGCGCCTCTCCATTAAATTCTCTTTTAGTTTTTTTTCAACGCATTGCGTCGCGTATTAATGCTTGGAGAACCGGAAAACCATCGTTACAGGGTCATGCTTCGGTGTCTTAGTCCAACTTTGGACTATGGCTGCGTTGGCGTAGGTAAATGATTTATAGGTGAGCTCCAATATACAATGAAGCTTGAGTTCGTCATTTAACCTTCTTGTAATAGCACAGTTGTCCATGCTTTCCCAAATATAATAAAGAATCTAGGCGGGTAAGATCAAGTCATCGTTGTAATTCACACCCGAGGAACCGCACCGCAGTCAAAAACACACAACAATGAGAATTATACTTTTCAAAAACTTTACAACATCGTGGCAAGGCTGCAAATAGTTTGCTTACTTGTTCACCCAAGGGAGTCAAGCGAAGCGGAATTTTATTGCCACTGATCTTACAAAAGTCGCTGCAAACTTCGTTAAGCTTTTTCTTTAGTTCTTTGCGTTTGATAACAAGCATCAGCTTTGTTTCGTACTTTTTCTTGGGAATGTAGCTCATTGCTTTGCTGGGACTGCTCTCACTGCTTTTTGAAGATTTCACATCGGAGCTGGTCGAGTTCCTGTAAATGCATGGATTTAGCCACAGACCTAACATACCGTATGGATCTAAATGTGAAGAGTGTTTTCTATTGACCTGCGTTTCAGTACTGCTAGTGCCTGAACGGCTTGATCTCGTTCAGATCAGTATCACTTGTTTTCACGCAAGGCACATAAAAAACACGTTCACAAAAAGTCAGCAGCTAAGACACAGTTAAAAAGCTGTGGTCACAGACATAACTGATAAATGCTTACTCCACACGCATACCTCTTTTGCTTGTGGACGCGAACTGCGCCGTCAATGACCGACGCGGCCGACTTTACTTTTTCGGCAAGACCGACAATTTTCACCGAGGTATTTGACCAGATCAGGGAAAGCCCCTCTTTGCTTATTGGAAAGCGCCTTGCGTACTCTAGAGATGCAGGGTCGTGATTTAGAGTCGTGCAAGCGTAAACATCAAAAAATTTCTTCACGACTGGTCCAATAACTTGAAAAAAGGATCCAGAGTTCTGCAAACATCAGATCTCAAGATAAGTGCAACATGAACTGACTGAATGTGTCGAAAATCTATGCAATCAGAAAATCCCTAAAATGCAAGGGTGGTGGACATCATACAAACATATTCAGATACAAAAGAATAAAACACCGGGTAAGAACAAAATGTCTTTAAAATTATAATTACACGGAAAACCAATCGTATTTCCAACAAAAACGCAAATGGGGCAAAGCATCAACGGAACTTCAAAGGCTAGATACAGTATTAATCCACACCAAAATACCGACTCGTACTCTCGGACTGTGGATTCAATTGTAAACGCTTTCTGCGGAAACATTACGCGATTTTACGAGCGCGGAATCGCGTTGTATTTTTTCAACCTTCTTTCATTGCGTTACGGGATTCTATCACAATCTTTGTTCACTGGCAATTGCCGAATGTGCTGGGAACCACTTACAACCGTCCTAGAATAGCCGAAAACATGCTTGGATACTCCACACACATTTGCACCTTTCGTTGACTTAAAATTTTGATTAAGTCAATAGTTCAAGTCTGAGTTCATCTGTTCAAAAAAAAGAAGTCTTTACGAATTGCTTTCTAACATTAAATACATTGACTAAGAAATAACGGAAATTTTTCTCAAGACATTCTGATATAAGATATGATACAATTAATCAGGGTTTTTTAATAAAAGTGGTAGGTACCCGGTATTGATTTGTAGGGACACGATTTCTCTGAGTCTAGGAACCCGATTTCCCCTGATTCTAGGGACCCGATTTTCAATTCTAGTGACCCGAATTGGGTCCCTAAAACACCTTTAAAAAAACCGGCAATTAATCAAACCTTCAGCGGACATGCATGCTGTGCAGACAAAAACAAATTAACCTTAGTTGTTTGGAATTGGTTTAAACTACCGCACAGAGCTAACTGTTGTTCTTGTTTAAGAATCTAGAATTTGGCAACCGCATTTGACACTTTAAGCGATGACAGCACTACTGCATGCCAAAAATGGAGTAGTGATTTCAGATAGTTTGACAACCTCAGCAAATCGCTCATCATTGGCATCAGCGCTTTGAACTTCTCGTAAAACCGATGGTTTAAATAACTTCAAAATGACTGAACACGCAGTAACGAAATGAAGATTTCAATGTCAAAAAATGTTGTCTTCCTTTCAAAACAATCAACTCTGGCCGAACTCAACGGTCTTTTAACTTGAGATGTAGTATGCAGTCAGCAGCTTCAGAAACACGCTACGCACTTTTTGCGTTAAGGTTGCCGTACACCGCTTTGCATACTAAAACACGTTTCGTATCCCACTCACCGCTTGCGAAAGTGCGTGGAACTTCAGGCTGATCGGAGCCCGCATGTTAGGAACAGCCTCGTAGCACGCGATGCCTTTGATTTTCTGTCGTAGCTTCCGAGTTTCTTCTTGCGATGTTAAAACAAATTTGAGGATTTCCTTAAAGTTGGGCGATGACTTTTGATAGACAAAGCATCGCGGTTCTTCTCGCTGTGCAGCGTTGTCTTGCCTCTCCGTCATTTTGAACGGGACGTTCTTTTTTTCAGTGTTTGCACTGTGTAAAGTTTTTTTTTGGGAGTAAGAGACGGGAGTTAAAATAAAAAAAACAGTTTTGCAGCCCAACAATTTCAAGTGCAAGATGCAGCATAATTTCCAGATTTACAAAATGAGGCGGTGCTGAATCAGGTGCAAATCAATGCAAACAGTCTTACCTATGTGGACAGACGCAAGTTCTATTGCCTTTTGCACTGAAAAAACTTTTGGTAACTATAGAGACAATCTTACATTTGTAGGCATTAAGTGTGCCATTGCATTCGACCTCCATCACAACTGATCTATTGCACAGCCACTGCATTTTCAAACAGGCCCATTTGGTTGTTGGCCGCAATATTTCGCGGCCAGCGTGACAGTGTGCCTAAGCGCGATGGTCAACTCTTGCCAGGATGGGAATCGTGGATTGAGAATGAATTCTATACTTGTTATTATAAGTGATAATCTAAAGCAGGTAAGGTTCATCCTTTGACGCAGAGCTAGTATCACTTCGTATTCGCACAGTTCTTTAGAGTTATATTTGAAACGAAGAAATACTGTCAGTATTTACTGGCAGAAATGCAGTCGAGAATATATGCCGTATGTTTTCCCCATAAACTTTATCAGAATATGAGTCATTTATCGTAGCGCATTTCGGTCGCATGACTTTCTCGATTGTGACTCTACATCTCTGCTTCTGTTGATTAATAAGTATAAAAAAGTTAGCGATGCAGGAGGCTCCTCGCTACGCTTGTATCTGGCATCGTAAGGACTGGTTGAGTGCGCATTCGAACGATTTCCAGGTGTTCGATAAAAACAACTACATAAAAAGTAAACTATTAATAGTAAACTAAAAGTAAACTATTAATGATCTTTTACAGCAGACATGAGCGAAAAACCACTTGGCAGTTTTCTTGCGGTTCCACAATTCGTACTATCCCTTATCACTGGATATCGAAAATTGACGATTGAGGAATATGTTGAGAAAAGAAAGCCAGTGTTGTAAAGTTTTTTTTGTCGGCAACGAATCAACCACTGTGGTGTTTACTGCGTACATTTTGTCAGCACTTGTTCAAATAGAAAAAGACTTGTTTTTTTGAACGCACCGTAAAAAACAGCCAGTGAATCGCTGCAGACCGGCCAATCAATGGCCCCCAAAATGCAGTTAATACTGAAAGCATTTTTCTTAAATTGTTTCTAGTAGTCTAGATTTTTTCGGTCATAGACTGAATTTTTTTAAATTACCGAAAAATATTAAGCCAATACGCTGATAATGTCCAAAAATATATACTTGTGAATACTGTTGTGGCGAGTTTTATGACTGTTATGAGAAAAATGACCCAAGTGTCCCAGCTGAGCTGAAAAAAGCGAGCTAGCAGTCCCAAGTCCACAGATGAAAAACAGTGTGACTCATCGCGAACTGGATTTCCATGAAATTACGGTAAAATCGAATGGTTGCTTGCTGCAGACCAGGCTAGGCTAGAGGGTTGTGGCCACGCTAGCGAAACAACGTTGCGTCTAAGATCAAACGTGTATTTGACCAGTGTGATAGGTCAGGCAAAGCCAGGGCCTCTAGGCGGCCTTGGCAAAGCGCGCACGTCTGCAAATTGCATTCTTCTGTTAAAATTCTCAGGTAATCACGGCCTATTTCCGTGGCAGCTCTTTTCGTATAATTGCAAGGAATCTTTTCACTGTAAAGCAGCTCTTTCATTTTTTTTCAGGTTTGTCACTGTTTACCTACAGTTTCAGTTGACTAGTAACGGAATGTCCCTTCTTCGCCAATTCGGCACAGGAAACTACGACCCAAAACTACAGCAGTAACAGTTTTTCACTGAGGTGCTTTATATAACCACTGCTTTTTTACGTTGTGAGTAGCTTAATACAGCGAAGCGAAGAAAAATGGCTTTTAACGCCATTCAAATCTATCACCTGCATTCTTGATGTGCGGAAGGATACGACTACAATAAAATCATACCGCTTTGTGTTTACCCGGCATAAGAAGTGTTTATGTAACACGAAAACACGTAGGCAAAGAATTTCACCACGGACGTGGCACTCAACGAACAAGGCCTTTGAATGTTGCTTTTCAAACGGTTATGCAGCTCGTGAAATCGAAACTGCTTCGCTTTTCCGCATATCACTTCCGATTTCTTACCTGTTGAGCAACAATATTTCCTCGATCGCTTTTTCAGCGGCGTTGACTTTCTCGCAGCAGCCAACAATTTTGACAGAGTCGCGCGACCAGGCTAAATATACGCCGTTCCCATTGAGCTCTTCCAGCTGACCTGAACTGCTCTGCCTGGCTTTTTGCAGCAACTCCGAGTCGCACTCTTTGCGTATACAGGTGTACTCGCTGAAGAACCCTTTCATCAGCAACTCGATAGTTGAATTGAACGTGGTCTCCTTTAAAAAGTTGCATACACATTTACCACAAAAAGCATGAACTTGTTTGAAGAACGGTAACATAATTTTTGCCGAACGAAATTATTACCAATCACTACCGTTTGCTACTTCCTAACTACGAAAAGTCAGATCAGACGGTTTTTGTTGTGAAGCCAACACATAGCCTTTCCATTACTTTGTACTGCACAGGTATGCTGTTTAAAATGGAGTGTCGTCAAAATGTTTTAATGGTTAACATCTTTACACGAAAAATCGTAATGGAAGTGACTCCTGGAAGAAACATGAAATCCGACGAACGCAGAAACAGTCATATGGTATTTTTATAACTGTTTTACAATTTGCTTCAATTCACCATTACACCCAATGGCGTCAAAATTAACCAACGTAGTTACCCACAACATAAGTGATTTAAAGGGTGGGGGTGAGATATGAATCGCAAGATCAAGGTACATGTGTCATAAAAAAAATTAGGGCAAATGATTCAAGCTTCATACTTTCTTCAGATAAACTACGACAAGTGCAACGACACACATGTGGCGTCGTTGATAGCAGCCGATAGCTAAGAGTTGCACGATTACGCATCAAATCAGTCGGAATATTGCTGCGGTACTCAAAAGTTTGCTTGAAAGTTTGCGATGGCCGGTTTGGAATTGGAACTTTGAAGTACGAAAGAAGTGTATGAGTTCAAAAAATTGCCTGCAAATACCGTATTTATTCGATTGTAAGCCGCGGCTTATAATGCTTGTTTTCAGTAATTCGTGCGCGGCTTACATTTTTTCTTCACCTTATCCAAAGGCTTAGATGACGCTCAGTCTTTCTTTGGCTACGCTTGTCGACCATACCGTCTTTTCGCATTCTATTTTTCTCTTCAGTATCACGTGCACACTCGTCACAGGAGGGATTATGATGAACAAAAGGCAGTTGTAGTGGTGTACGCATCATTCCAGAGTGGCCAATTAAAACCAGTGTTGCCAGTTTGGCTTTTTTTAGGCCAAATTTGTAATTTTTGGCTCTTTTCAACTCCTTTGGCTCTTTTTTATTTTTGGCCTTTTCTGGCCAATTTGATTTTTTATGTCGATTTGGCAGATAAGATGATTTTGGTAGACTTCTGGGCACTGGCAGATTTCTAGACAGTATTGCTGGACACAGAATGATATATTTTTATTGGAAACCCTGCACAAGAATTTATAATTTTTTGTGTTGCTGTTTCATGCTTTCAGGTTTACAGTTTCAGGTTACTGTTCAGCAAGACCAAAAGTTTTGAGAAGTTTATTAATGGAGTGAGCTTTATTTTTTGATATATAAAATATGTATACAGTGGAAACCGCTTAATAGAACATCGGTTTATAGTCTAGAGCAAACCGCTTATTCGAGCAGTTTCGGCTGCGAAAAAACGATCCAGTCTTTTTCCTCTTATAAATTCTTCGCTTAGAGCAGGCACACCGCTTATTAGAGCAGTTAGACGTGTAGCAGCACCATGGCTTGCACGCAGTTAGCGCAAAAATAAAGTAAAACAATCAAAATTAGATCTTTTGTGCTGAAGAGGGGCAAGAATGAACAGTGTCCACCACAACGGCTACTGTACAATACATCACGACAAAAATACAGTAACTTTTCTTTTTAGAATACTGTGCTCACAACGAGAATAAAATATAGTACCCTGATATTGATGTGTATTGGTGAACCCCTAGTGTGAATGACACCCTATTTTTATTGCAAAAAGTTCTCATCGGAAAAGAGGGCATTTATTAGAGCACATTTTGCTATTCCCGAGGGTGCTCTAGTAAGCGGTTTCCATTGTATATTACCTTTTCAAAGCGCGTTTGGGTGTTTTAAAAGTGACGTTATGTATTTATCTTGTATTTGGCTTTCTTTGGTGCTATTTGGCTTTTTCTAAAGGTTGATCTGGCCTTTTTTGCTTATGACAACCTCGCAACCCTGATTTAAACGCGAAACGTGCTAGTACGCTAAAGTATCTAAGAGGCTTAGGTAATCTCTGGTCAAGAGCAGGTTACATTAATTTTTAACACCATTTCGTGTGGCTTACAATCAAGGGTGGTTAACAATCGAATAAACACGGTATTCCGAAAGGGCATAGTTTTTAACTAGCAGTACAACGCAAAGAAATAGACAGGTATTACGTACACAAATGCGAACAAAAGCAACTTCACATCTCACTTGGTAGCCTACCCGTTCGTGCAAGGACGCTGAAAAAGTTTGTTTGAACATAGCACACCTGTCGTACAAATTATCAATGGCATCCACGCACAACACCCCAGCTGGCAAAATAACAAAAATAGGGAATATAGAGCACTAGGGTTATACGTAGAGCACTAGGGTTATACGTGTAGAGCACTAGGGTTATACGGCAATGTCAAGCTGTACTTATTGCTGTTATGATCGCTCAAGACTGTAGACAATTTTGACATGGGCAAGTGCTAACCTTCTCATTTGGAAGGTATGCGAACGAGTACTAACTCGCAGCTGCATACATCTTAAACACGCCGAAAGTTCTTGCTAGAATTTGAAAACGGTTACAAAATGGTTGAGTCACGCAGCATTGCATCTTTTCTTTTCCATTTTTAGCTGCATTACACCAGGATTTCAGTGAAGTAACCAGACTTCAGATGCAAACAGCTGGTAGTGTACTGGTTCGTGAAAAGCTGTAGTTTTAAATTGCGGAACACCTTTCAGAAGAGCTTCTTACACATATCGGTTAAATCAGGTACGATGGCAGCACAAAATACATCTGGCTATTGCGAGCTGACGCTATCGCGAATAAACATATCTTAATTCTTTAGATAGCACGATGTCGCTAAGACTACAGCACATGGCACCGTGTCATAAAGGTTGTGTTGACGAATTGGAAATGTCCACGCAAGTTAGTCTTAAAATGAGATATTTCCTGGTAATACCGTAGCTATGGATCGTAAAGTGGGCAGCTACACTGAAAATCAAACGCAACATCAACGGTAGCACTTACCGCCTGAGAACACGGGTAAAGCTTTAGGCCGGCCGGCGTTTGTATATTTGGAAAAGCTTCGTAGCGAGCAATGCCTTTGACAGCACATCGTAACTTCTGAGTCTCTTCGCGCGACGTTAAAACGAATTTCAACACATCTCGAAACTCGTCGGATTGCTTTTCGTAAACGAAATATTCCTTTTCTTTTTGTGTGCTCTTTGACGGTGGTTGCCGTTGCGAATAGGGCAACATAGCTGCTGTTTCGATTCTCGCCAATGTGGCGGCAACATCTTCCCTGAGACCAACTATCGTCACAGTAGATTGGCGGTAACCAGACCACCTTACATGGGCGGCAAAACCCATCGAAAAACTGCTCTGATTTCGTTCTCTCGCTGCTTGTATGTTGTCGGCATGAAATGTTTTTTGTACGCAAGTATATCTCCTGAAAAAACTGCCTACTTTCTCGTTGACCTCCGCATCCGTGATTCTTGCATTTTCGATCTGCAAGGAAAAAAAACAGGCGCAACTCGATTTGAAATAAGTCTTTCACAAAGCTGCATGTCAACAATTGATAGAGTATTGAACAAATTCTAACGGAGTGTTGCCATTATTCTACCTATGACCGCTTCCGGTGATTACACCACCGAAAACATGATGCTTTGTTAAATATTTGCACCATGAGACAACGAGCAAATTTATTAAGGTAAATAAAAAATTTAACTCCACTCAAGGGTTTCTACATTTCGCAACCAGCTGATTTCTGGGAGATAGTAAAATTTTTTAACATCTCTACGTAATGTTTCACTGTGAAAAAAATCGAAAAATTGTCTAGTTTAACAGACAATGAGACTGCATGCTAAGCAGCTGTTACTGTGACTTTCAGCGCCAACGAACCATGAGCCGGTTGAACCTACGTTCCTGAAGCTATCTTTTTCACGCAAGGTTGGACGATGTACTTGGTCACAACCTTTTCAACAACTCGGTGCAATCACATTTTCAAGAACCTTTGGCGATATACTTTCTTTACGTGATATTAATGAGATCTTGGAAGCGAATCATTCGTGACTGACGCAAGTGTATCGGCAGGAGATGGTGTACTTATGTGTGGACAAGGATGCTCGGACGAATATTTAGTGTACATGTAAAACCATGATGCATCAATAGCACATCGATATCAACACCTGCTTACGCTCACACAAAAGAAACCAAACAAACTTGGTTTTCCAAAGTTAGTTAGGGAGGGTCGTAGAATTAAGTCGCACACATTAACGTAGTTACAACGAACTGAGAATGAGACTTTGTGTCTCATTCTCATCTCAGAATGAGACGAATGAGAATTAGTGTCTACCACTAATATGACACATTCTCTGACTTTGTGGGGTTTACACCTTGGTTATACATATACAACGCTTTAAAAAATCGTATACAGTGCTTTAAAAACGTTTTTTTCGTGAAACTGCTTAGTTCAGAGATTCCCCAATGGGGCGTCGCAACGACTTGGTGAGGCATTTTTAGATGGCAAGGGCGTCGTAAGCTTACATCCACCTTCACTGCCAAGATCTTAGGATTTTAGAAAAACCTGCTCAAATCCAATCGATGAATGTGTAAATCAGCCTGCAAGAGGTAAAAGTATTGTGTGCAGTGGTGCACACAAGCGAAACGCGCAAAATTAAGTAACAATCTGTGAACATTTTTTCGCAGTGCGTCGTTTCATTTTATACAAAGGATTAGTGCAATAGTGCATCGGTCGTTCATACAAGTTGGGAAGCACCAGCTTAGTTGTTTCCAACAACCAGACGGCGACTTTGGAAACGTTCTGCCGTAACTATCATACGCAACAATTGAACTTTTGTATAGAATTCATTCAAACATATAATCCAAATACAGTTAAAAAAGGCTTACGTGAAGGTTTAATCCGCAAGGAGTGTTGATGTTGGGAAAAGGTTCATAACGAGCCACGCCAGAGAGACAATTACGTAACTCGTCGGTAGCAACGTTGTTTTTCAACACAAATTTTAGAATCTGTTTGAAATTCTCATCGGGATTCTCGTATATAATTAAGCGGGGCCGGTCATCTGTGGGAATTCGAATGTTTTGCTGCGGAGGCAAGCCCACGTGCATCCTGCAAGTCAAAATTTACCACTGCTTTCAATTTCACGGAACAAAAACTTTTTGCATTTTAAATCATTTCTTGCGAGTTGGGCCATAGTTTCGAAACGGAAACACGAAGAAGAAAACTGTACCGCCATTTAATGAACGGGAATCTGCTGGGTAGGGTTTCTCACAAGTACTACTACGACACCCATTTTATGAGTACTTTCAACTGTAAAACAGTCACCAAAAAGGGTTCTAAGGACTTTCAAAAAAAGGTGAGTCTCGTTGGCGCTTAACGGGTTTTAGGAGGCAGGTGACCACCCTCAGAATCTGCGGCAAAGTGGGGTCAGTTCTGAAATAACAACACCAAGTTTTCCGCACCTTAGCAGCCAACAGTCAATCTACAAAAGATGCTGGTGTTTGGCAGCAACTCTACTATCTCCTGTGAGTTCCAACACGAAAAAACAAAATATTCCCCGTGACATTTTTAAAACAAACTGCCAACAACCCCATAAAAACTTTCTACAAATTTCAATGGGCGTAGCTTACGTACTCTTAAGCCTGTAAGCTACGGGCATGGTCACCTCCATATATGTCATAACTGTCGAAAGCCTCACCAATGAAATTTACATGTCCCGTTGAGGAGATCGCAAAAGTCAAAATAGTAATTTGTTGGAGATTGCGTACAAAAACAAACAATAAAAATGTTTGTAAAGACTTGAAACTGTAAAAAACGATGGGCACCCTATTGTATTACATATTCATCTGTAGTCAAAAAGCACATTTTAATCATTTGAAAATAAGGCATCACACCAGAAAAACATCAACGTTTGAAATGATCTCATTCAAAATATGGTAATCCACAATGGTTCCAAAATGTCGCAAAGTTGGCTAATTTTTACTTAGTTTCTTATACTTTAGTATTTGAGATTCAATGTTTCTTATTAAATTATATCTCCAACACACCAACAAAAATATGGCATAAGCTTACATCTGAATATTGATTTGTTCCATTCTTTTAGAAACATCTTCCTTGTACCCAAAAATACTGAGGGTACCTTGGTCATCAAATTGGCAAACAACCCGAGATTCTGAATGATGAGGTGAATTAAAGAGAAAAGGTTGCTGGGCATGCAGGGTGTGCAGCTTTTCCACAGGAAAAAAGAGTGATAATGCTGAAAATTGTTGCAAGAAAGTCTGGATGGTTTTGCAACAAGCAATCCTTATGGTATCATCAAACTGAAATAAATGAAGTACAGTAACATATTATATAATACGCAACAGAAAACTAAAAAATGCAAAGGTCCTTGAAGCTTTCATTTAAGTAATAATTGAAATACCATGAATCATGCATTTTTCTTTAAGTAAATGTTGACTTTTCCAAAAATAAGCATGAGGTATTTCTTACACTTTCAAAACGACATCTGAATAGAAGTTATATATGTGGCGCTAAATATACACATAAAGAGCTTGGATTTGTTGTTTTGTATCATGCACACTGTTTGAAGACATATTCTTCTCACTCAAATCAGAAGCATTTAATGAACTAATAAATCCCTGTCATAGTCTGCTGTCCAGACATATCTGTTAAAAACAGTGTATCAAAGTTTTTGTAAAGCAATGGGTTTCAACAAACTAGCCTAGTGGTACGCAGCTTGTCATCCCGCCTGGCAGGATCACTGATATATATATAAATTTTGTTACAGAATTAAATGACCCGTGTGATGTGACATGTTTTATCCAGGCAAAAACATCCCAGCTCTTAAATGGACCACAAAACCATAATTGTGGCGTTGAGTGGCTTTGACTTTGTCCAGTCATAACTTGCTAAGCGATATAGGTAGAGAGATGTTCAAACCATCTAACGATGTGGAAATTCTTCTAGTTTCGATTTCTAAAAAATTGGAAAATTTTAGATTTGAGCTTTTTGTGGGTGACGTCACAGTATGAGTAAGTTTAGGCCTTTTGACCCACATGCATCAATCCCTGGGCCCTAACCCCAAAAGGCATTTTTTGCTTCTTTTTTTAAAAAAATAGGTGAAAATCTGCATCTTTAGAGCCCTTGATTGGCCTTCTAGCGTTTGTGGTTTGGAAGTTATGGCCTGAAAACAAGAAATTATATAATTAACCCTGGGCTGTTTAAAAAGCATAAAGAAATGCATGATTCTGCAGAATGTCTAAAACACAAACTTTTTTCACAAGGATAAAGATGTTGTTGGCAAGGTGTATTGAAACAATGCTTCCATAGTTTTGCAATACAGGCAAAGTCTATCAAATAATGTGCGATGCAAATTTACAAAGTAAAACAAGGAGAGTTTATTATTAAAGAGTAAAATGCAACTGACTTCTTTTTTGCCAAATACCACAGTGCAAATAAGAGCCCAAACACATGCAAGAAATTATTTTTAATTCAGTCCTGTTGCAAGGTAGAAACTGTATGAAATTTTAGCCAACATTTCAGTTTATAAACATGATCTTCATTTTAACTTGGTTAACTCAGTCTCATCAGTATATTTGCAGTGATAAGCAGCTGCGCTGGAACGATTTGCAAGCTTCAACAATCACCCAGATATCAGAGGCAGACAAGGCATCCAAACCACCATTCTTACAGCTTTTTCACTAATTTTGTACAGTGAAATCAAACAAATTCAAATTACACAAAAGTCTACAAAGACCACAAGCTATAAACACACCCTTTCAGTGCGAAAGACATTCACTTTCTGGTTTCCAACATCAATATCTAACTGGCCGAATGGCTGGCAAAACTGTTCCAGATGACAATAAACAGAGGGGTGGCTTTTTACAAACACCAGTATGTTTTTCTCCTTAACAACATAATATATACAAATATGTTTGCTTTGAAATATCCTCCCTTGACCATCGCTTGATCTGAAAAAAAAAAAATTAAGTTTTATAGTTATTTTCATTCATTCTTTTCCACTATTTTTTGGAGGGTTATGGTGGCAGTTTCCCTAGGAGACCTTGCAACATCTCATCACAATGTTCTTAGCAACTGGTAATAATTCTGCATATTCCAAACCAGGTGATAGATGTAACAATGCTACTTGGTCTTCTACTGGCCTCTAGGCAATTTTCCAGGATTGTAGTCAATGGAATTTGCCTTGCCAACTTTTCTTGGAGTATTTTATTCACATGACCAAAGCATTGCAGCTGGATCTCCCGCATTGAGGGTTTTTTAAATTTACAGCTGCACACCTTGTTGCACATCCTTGTTACCTGTTTATAATAATCTCAAACTGCTTTTTGTGCTTGCAAGAGCACTCTACATCATCATTTAATGTTCATAACCATCGGCGAAAATCAGAACGAACATTAGTTTGAAAACTGATAGCAAGCATTTATTTTCTGACCACAGAAAGTTGGCAATAATAAAATAAGCTCTAGCTTGGTAGCAAGCTTGTGAGGAATCTGCCAGCTTGGCTCCACATTCATCTTTTTGCAATGATTTAAACTTGCACATATCTATCTTTCACTAGTTGTAAGCCACAGTAGTGACGTACACAAGTGAATGGTTGGACAACACTATGAGACTCCACACTTTCATCTCCGAGACCGGCACCCACCCTCCTGGAATGACCCTTTCAAGAATAGTGTGGGTTCGGCTTAACCACCTGCACTCTGTTATCAGACGTTCCTGCTCTTGCTTGCACAAAGGGGTATGGCCCTCTCTGCGGCCTGGGAGTGTGGCACAGAAGAACAAACCATTCACCATGTTGTCCTCGAATATCCAATCCATCGACCTTCACAAGGACTGTTTGGTCTGACGGTTCTGGATGATGAGACAATTGAATGGCACTCAACACCTGCCCCGATATCTAGTGTAGGCATTCTGTGGTTGGAAGAACTGGCTCAAACGATGGCGATGACCACAAGAGATTTGAATGGTCCAAGGAATAATGATGGTTAAATGGTATAATTAAAAAACATTGTTATGCTACACAAACAACTTTCCGAAACAATTCAAATGGAAAAGGGTATTCTGAAAAAGCTTGAATACTGTCATAAAATAACAAAAATGCACACATTCTCTAACAAGTAGGTTGCTTAAATTTTCTTCCACTGGTGCCTAAGAAGGTGCAGTAAATACAAGTGAATTTGTATGTAAAGGGCAGAATTGCACCTAGTGCAGTGGTAGCAAAGCTGCAGTTGATTCAGAACTTTGCAACATGATGTCAAGTTCTATTATCACCACAACTGACAAGCATTACTCTGTGTTCCATAGATGTAACTCCAAAGGTTGAAACAATACTGCCTAGAACACTTTTTTAATGTTGGCCAGGCCTATTAGTGGGTTGCGATGACATTTTCAGTAAGTCAGAGAGTTATTTTGAACAGACTATGTGCCATGCTGCTTTTCAAGTATAGATCTTCACATATTTGTGTTTTGCATACATTTGTTACAGTTCAATGAAATGCATGAAATACAAGGATTGTTTCTTACAGACTTGTGTCATGTGTAGTATCTAGATATAGGCTAAATTTACTTAAAGTTTAATCAACAAACTTGATATAACACCATCAAAAACCTTTAAGTTGAGTTTGACATACCCTGTGCTCTATCGTCAACAGATGCAATAATTCTAAATTTTTAACTAAAATATAACATGCACGTTTGATCTCATTGACATATGAGAATGCAATAATTTGTTGAAAAACAAATTTTTAGCAGTCATGTTGTCATGCATTTCCAAAAATACATTCTTACATAACTTTACAACATATAGTGAGTAATAAACCATCTTTTGAGAAATCATTTGAGCCACAGACCAAAAAATTTGAAAAACAGTAGATAAGAAATGGAGTATGATGCTCGTACCACTTATTCAGTGGTGATGAAAAGTAGAGTATTGTAACACACTGCTAAGGCACTGTGCTGCATGAATTGTGCCAATTACAGTAGTTCAAACATTCTACAGCATGATGTTAAGCTGTGTTGTCAACACAATAACAGTTTGACCACTATTTCACAGCAGTGGCCGTCACAAAGGTGTCAGGTCTGTGCTGCAAAGACAAGACATAAAGGCTAAAATGGTGTTATCTACAGATTGAGTATTCAGTGATGTAGTTAAAATAGAAAGTAGCAAAGTTGAAAAAAAATAAAGGTCACATACCCCATGTTTCATTAAAAACACTCAACCAAATAAAGGACAAGTTCATAGTATTGACAACCAAGCAAACACACTAGAAATGTATCAAATATGACAGAGGACTATAGGGTCCTAATACTCTATGCAATAAAAAAATTTCTTATGCATAAAAAAGAATATACCTCCTCTGTGATTGTGGCTGGGCGTAAGAGGAAACTCTCATATCCCTGATGTATCTCACCAGATATGCAACTTCTCGGGCAGGCCCTGTTATAGCTACAGATCCCTTTCCTTCATTCCATACTAGCTTGGCCAACTGGCAATTTTTTTCCACCTGCTTGTGAGATTTTAGAACACCACCACTCACGGGTTCTTCAGCGAAAGAAAACATTTGGAAGAAATTGTTTAAAATTTGGATTGCATCTTGCTGCCAATTTCCACTGGTATTCTGTAAGAATATATACGATACATAGTTACTTTGAGCAAAAATCTTCCTTCATATGTACTGTATGTAAATAACTATGCCTGAAGAATTACAAAATATTAAGCTCTATCATTTTTATGTTTCCCAAATCAATGCACAACACCCAAATTACCTCAAGAAAGGTCTGGGGTAAGTTTTTTTTATAGTTCTTCTAAAGCTACTACAATTTTCATCATTTTTTCTGGACTTCTATCAATTTTTTAGTTTGGGTGTCTGACATAGTAATTCAGATCCATAAGCTGTTTTTCTGGTTGATTCAATGTCTTTACCAAACATTCCAAACAGGAGACTCCCACTTTTTCTGGGGTGACCTGGCCTCCCACTTTTAAATTTCAGATTTTGCTCAAATAGGTTTAAGCAACACAATTCCTAGTGGATCTATTGTTAAAGTGAATCGTTAAATGAAAAAAATGTATATAGTTTTTTTGAAGTGCACTTGTGCCTCCCAAGTTGAAAAAGGTTCCTCTATCACTGGTAATAATGAAATGTTAAAGAAGGTAGGCAACGTCAATTTTGTCTGTAAGTAGAGGTAAAAAACAAATTGCATATTTTAGTCTTAACAGTTATAGAGCGGGTCTACGGTATATTCGTACTTGGATTTCAGCCTAAACAACAGCAGTTTTCGGTTGCCTTACCAACGCCCTAGCTCCTCCGCCGATTGCACTAGAGAGCTGTTCAAGAGCTCAAACGGATCGGCCAGTCTAGTAGATTGCACTCGAAAAAATTTTTTTGGTTGGGGAGTGCGGATTTTTTGTGACTAATGTCATAAGTGAAGTAGTTTTAGCGTCATTTTGGCTCATGTTGCTTGGCCTAGGGTCCAACCACTAGGCCAAAGTGTTTCGCTGAAGTTATCATTGGAAACTAGGCTCGAGTCCGAGTCTTTTGAGTCTTTGATCGACTTTCTAGCGTTTCTGGTTCAAAAGTTATGATCTAAAATAAACAAATTAATTAATTAACTAATTAGCTAATTAGTCTAATATTTTTACTAACTAACATCATAACGTTTGAACCCGAAACCCCAGTAGGTCATCCAAAGTATTAAAGACTCGGATTGTGGCCTAGTTTCCAGTAAAAACTTCAGCGAAATACTACCACCTAACGGTTGGCGACCAGGGCTAGACAAAGTAGGCCAAGGTGGTCTAAAAGTCCTCCACTTATGACGTCACTCACAAAAAACCCGCACCCCCTAAGCAAAAATTTTTTTTTCGAGTGCAAGCTACTAGACTAGCCGATCCGTTTGAGCCGTTGAACAGCTCTCTAGCGCAATTGGTGGAGGAGCTAGGGCGTTGGTAAGGCAACCGAAAACTGCTGTTTTTTTGCGAAAATCGCTGAAACCTAGCGGACGCCAAGGAGTTAAGTTGTTTACATTATATACATTATGCATATGAATGCTGTATAGCAAAGTTTACATGTGTGCGCTACTAAAAATTTCTTTGTCACTGAAATTCACAGAAATTTTGTACCTCTGAGATAGATGTTAGTTATTATGAAGGTTGCAGAGTTAGGGGTAAAATGTACAACACTGGCTCTTAGCTTCCAAAAAATTTCTGACTCCAGCATTTCCAAAATTCTGACTCTTCTACCTTAAAAAAATGTGAAGTTTGGCTGTCAACAATGGCAAAGATGTGAATAGCAACTAGCAATCAATGGAAAATATGGTGCACAGCAAAAATTCTGTTTCAATAAAAGTTTTTTAAAAATTGAACCATTTCAAGTTGAAATGCTAAAGTTTTTAATAGGCACAAGTTAGGACTTGTTGGGAATGCAATGTAAAAAAAGATTCAAACAGACTTCCAGAGTTGGATTAAAATATTATAAATCCAACTCCTAGTGTTCGTAGGAATCTCACTCTTACTCCATACAAAAACCGCTGACTCCTTGCAAACTTCAACTCTGCAACCCTGGTTATTACAGTCGTGCAATACTAAAGAGGAACAAACACTGACACAAGACTACTACTAAATTTGGTCATTGTTATACAGAAACATTACACAGTGAGAGATAAATGGTGGTTTGTAAAAAGCATCACGCAAATGGAGCGACTAGTAAGCAGATTAAAAAGTTGGATACAGATATGCATCATTGAACAAAACATACAAATCATTTTTAAACAAGTCATTAAAGGTTGTTATGAGGTAAGTTATTTCATGTGGGCGAGCTCTTGGGAATACAAAGCAAAATTCAATAAGTATTGTTATAGGCAAAAAGCAGGCATTTAACATCATCTGTTTCAGTGGATGGCTAAAATCTAGCAGTTTGCACATGTTTTTGTGCTGGAATATCCAGGGTTCCCATACAATTTTAAAAATCATTTTCCAGACTTTTTCAATACCTTTTCAATACCAAATCAAACAAGTTTAATACCATTACTTCTCTTCATTTTCATAAATTCTTAATCATGAAACTCAATTTTGCACATTGCATAAATAATGAACTACTTTGCTTTCAGTAAAATTCTGCTGAGATACTTCAAATTTCGTTTCCATTTAGAATTTCCATACTTTTTCAATACCCAATGTACATTTTGGCCAAATTCAATACTTTTTCTAAGTCTTGAAAACCGATTTTGAAATTCAATACTTTTTAGATACTTTCAATACCACGTGGGAACCCTGAATATCTCTACCGACTATTGTGCTAGAAAGCTTTTCAAACCCTCAAAAGAGTTGGCAAGCCTTCACGTCTCATATGAAAATAAATTTTTTTTTTATTTTTATGAGTGACGTCATAAGTGTAAATGTTTTAGGCCTATTTGGCCCACTTCATCTGGCTCTAGGCCCAAACCACTAGGCGGTAGTATTTGGCTCAAGTTTTTATTGGAAACTAGGCTAAAATCTGAGTTTTTTGATACTTTGATCGACTTGCTAAACCAGTGGTTCTTAACTTTTTTTGTCTCATTTACCCTTTCACAAAATCAAAAAATTGATATTACCCCCAACGACGTTTGGTGTGTCAAGCCATACCCAACTTTAAGGTAAAGCTTCTACGAAACTTTATCAGTATCTGAGATGAAATTTTAATAAAATGCTCTTACAAGCAAGCATGAATACTTTGAAGAAGTGGTTTGCTGCGGTTGTTGCAATTCAGAAAACAGTTTCATACAAACCGGCATATCACTGAGTCAAGGGGCAAAATGTTAGAAATAAGGAATATACAGCCAGCCATGTTTAATTTTGCTTCTGTTGAAAAATGACAATTTTAACCAGTCAGTCACTCAGTGATACTTTTGTACTTATTTTCTATGCACAATATCTGATATTTCGGGAACAGTCGTTGAAGGTGATACTCTCATGTCATCTTTGGGAATCAATCGAGATCCCTGTTTCGTTTTATGCTTTTTGAGGAGAATCCTGCTTCACACAGATAAGTATCCTTAAAATGTGCGTTTCGACAGCATAGAAAACTCTTCACCCAATCCACACCAAAATTTAGAAAAGTCACAGTTACAAGATATGAATTTGGAATAAAGCATTGATTAACACTGAAGATCAATCAATTCATCTTTAAAAGGCAGCTTGAAAAGGCAAGCCTGTGCCCTGATAAAATTCACACATTCAGTTACATGTTTCAAAACTATTTTCAAGGATTCCGGAAAGCCTTAACTTGCCAGTGCAAATTGAGTAGAAATGTCCGGTGCTTGTTTGTTCATTAGAGTTGTAAAACCTAACTTCACGGAGCGTAGGAGCGCCGTCTGTGCATAGCGAGTCAATGTGATTGCACGAATTATTTTGTTGATAGAGGTTATTAATTTCTTCCTGATTATCAGCAGGCCTGTAACCAGGGGGGTGCAGGGGGCAAAGCCCCACCTGGAAAATTTTTCATCCCCCTAGAAAAATATTTTGGACATTTCTTGAAACTATTGGACATATTTGTAAAAATTTAGGCCCCTCTTAGAAAACTCTTATCATTTGTCACTTCACTAGTCATTTCTAGACTTACACACATCAAGAACTCTTCTTTCAACTCAACTGCACATACAGTATGTATCGATGGTAAACCAAGAAATATGTGCAGTTCGACACATCAGTTGACCCACTTAGCGCAACGGGTCTCTTGCTTTATTACTTCAAATTTCATCTGCCACATGATCTAAAACATCACAAGACATAACACTTGTACGACAACATACTGTTTGTTAAATAATATTTCTAAAGTTTCTTTTGTTCTTTTCCACAAAGGAATTCCACCATATTAATAATGTACGTTATGATAAGTCATTCCCAAATTGCATGCGGTTTCTTTTGTGTTTTTTATTGTAAAAGCAACGCATGAGGATGCTTCCAATCCTACTGTGTCTTCAGAAACGAACCCTAACATAGGCAGAGTTCCTACAGCCAAAATCGAGGGCAGTGGTTCTTCAAAGACATGTGGTTTCATATACATGTGTGGGATAGCGTGACGCAAAATGAACTTACAAAATTGACAGCTTCATGGAACCATCACCAAGTGCTCTGGAACAAAAGATATCTTCAAGTTTTTGAACATCATCTCTTATGATGAATTCCACCCGAAATTCATATATGGTTCTAGTTAAGTTATCTTCTTCGACATATCAACTGAGAATGTTAAAATCTGCAATTGTTAACTCACGAACACCTCATTTACTGAAAAGACCCCAACTGTGCTCAGTGGTGCATCTAGCCTGGAAAAAAGGGGTCTGTTGCAGAAGGGCAGCTTTTGATATCACTTTTTAGCATAAAACTACATTTTCTCTACGGCTAGAAACCGACCGATGTATTTTGCCATGTTGCCAAAGTATTATATTGGCCAATTTCCACCGATATGCAGTATATTGGCAATATTTGCTCATAAAAGCCACTACGATAGTTTTCTGCACAGAGTGTTCGTAAACCCAACTTGCTACTTCGCCTATGATTATTTAACACAAATTCTCTGTACTGTTCCCTATGACATGCAGCCGGCTGCTACAACTGCACAAGTAGTGCGCAATATTCAGACCACTCCAAAATCATCCCAAGAAACCGGTCTATGACGTAACATGCGCTCTCAGGTTTTTGCGCAGTAAGCAGTGTTGCCATTTTAGCTGTTTTGCTGCTAGATCTAGCAGATTATTCTCAGTTAGCTGGAAATTTTTCAATCAAGCAGCTAGCTGATTTTCTAGCAGAAAACTTTAGTGAAATACTTCAGTCTAGCAGTTGGCCCCTAGGCAAGGAAACATGAGCCAAAATGGCTAAAAACTTACCTCACTTATGATGTCACTCACAAAAAAACAGAAACCCAAAACCAAAAAAAATTTATTTCATTGCAGGCTCAAAGACTTGCCAAATCTCTTGAGGGTTTTGTTGCAGTTGGAAACAGTTTCATGTTTAGCAACATAATCACAACAAATATTCAAAAGGCTTTAAAGACTGCTGAGGCTAGGACCAAACACATACATGTGTTTGGTTATATATATATATATATTATCAATAGATTATATATATATCATTGATAGATGATATACATGTGTATATCATCAGCAAATAGTGATTCACAACCACATTTCCCACAGTAAATCATACTCTTGTTATGCCCAGCTGGACTGACAGCTTATCAATGTAATAAAAAAAAACATTATGAAGTCAGAACTCCTCCTTGCCTTACCCCATTGTAGAATGAAGAACCCTTCATTGTAACCAAAGCAAGTGCCACTCTTTATTTGCATGGTCTGATTCTTATAGCAACTCACCAGCCATTTTACAGATAATAAAACCATGCTGGATGAGTGAAATTGCATGATAAATGCCCTTGGGTTGATATTGGTTACTGACAATGCACACAAAGTCTGTCTCGTATATCTGAAGAATCTTTTTGTATACTGCAATACTGTCAAATTTGATGCAATGAAAATAAATTTTCAAGATGCAAGTTACTGGCAAAAGATTTTACGGAAAAATCTTCCAACAAATGAGTAGGTCTTACTCAGAAGAAAAATCTTCTTACTTGTTTTTTCTGCAATTTCACAATTCCTACTCCAGAATTGTTAACATAAATAGATAATACTTTGGCCACATGTCCAACAGCTGAATTTAAGTCATTAGAAACACGTGCATTTTCTTGAATGAAAATTGCAATGTGACTATTACACTTGAAGTGAAATTGATCAGAAGAATGTTCCTTATGTTTTTGACGCCCTTCACTAGTGAATCGTTTATTCATTATGTTAGTACTCAAAACACTTCATGTAAAGTAAAAAGCAGCAATGAAATCCAACATAGCTCTTATCACTGCAGGCAAGGAATGATCTGAAAAAATGTATTGGGTAGATTACAACTTTAGTTTTACATACAGCACCTTGTTTAATGTATGCAATCAAAAATATATAGACTCAAAACAACCTGCTCTTAATACAACAACTGTGCATGTTTATCTAAGGCTATGTTGCAGTAATTTGTTAAGAAAAACTACAGTCACACAGGTTTTTCAATTCTAGAATAAGCTCTCACTTTTCAGCAAGATAGGCTATTTAAAAAGCCAAGATAAAAAGCCAAGACAACTGTCTGATAATATGCATGCACTGCCTCCAAAAAATGTCAAACATTGAAGAAAAAAGCCAAACAATTTTTTTGACGCCAACTGCCTTTAAAAAATCCAAATTTGTGAAATTTGGCATTAAAAAAGCAATCTGGCAACCCTGTTGAATCCATCCGAAATAGAACAAGGGGTCATCATATGGAGAAGTCAGTCATGCATAACGCAAAATATAAATTCTGACGCTGCTAAGGGAGCTTATTCAGTTTGCAATGATAGTGACACATACATGAGAGTGAGATGTTGATGAAAAAGACTTAATAACTATAAATCTAACTTATTTTCATCTCAAAAAGAGAGTGAATATGGAAAACAAAACAACAGCATAGTCAACATCAGATTTGTTGACAAAACATCAGACATCAGAACTTTATCTGAAAACATCAGATCTGATGTTAAAACATCAGAAGTGGCAACACTGATTATCAGCATTGTGGAAGGACACCTGTAAATACCACAAGATCATTAAGATCGTCAAGACAAGATCACTGAGATTGCTAGGACAAGATCACTAAGTTTGCTAAGACAAGCATCTGCAAGACTTCATGTTTCCTTGGTTTAATCATCGCTAAGGTTGTGGGATTGTAGCGAGCAAGGTTGGTGTTACTTGTAGAACAATGGTTCTCAAACACTCAAGAGCCGTCTGCAGCTCCTAAGAATCTTTTGTGCGGCTCTTAGCAGTCTTTGAGTAATGCCTCTAATATTTTATCTAAAAGACTTCATTGGTGCAATAAAAAAACATGTCAGTTGACTTGTGGTAAAATTCTTTAGTGCGGCTTTCTAGCAACATTGTAGGTCTGGGTTTGGCTCTCTTCCACGAAATGGTTGAGAACCACTATTGTAGTAGTAAAAAAATGTTAACTGTCGCAATATCTTACTTTTTGCCACAATGACCAAACCGGGTCTGCAGTAGCGTAGCGATCTAAAAAGAACTGAGCTATGTTGAGTAGGTATATAATAGCCTATCATACCCATAGCTTTTGTAGCTGTGCAATCATGCTGTTAGCAGCGAGCATGAATAAGATGTGATACTGTTGCAACCTCTCCGGTGGTGTTGTGTTGATCGTGTGATTCACCACAAATGGGATGTGTGCGAAGAATATAACAACAATATATATACGTGGTGTAAACAATCAATAATAGAGTGATCGTGGCGTGCAAGCTCTGCCGATACTAACTTGCGAACTATTGAACGTAATGACTAGCGTACGCGGAGAGTGATCATGGCATGTGAACTCTGTTGTTGGTTGCTGCCACAGTGCGAAGCTTTGCGCACATGCCGCTTGGGCTTTTCCGATAGCAACAAAATGGTGCTGTGACCAGGATGTGGAGGTTGTGCTGTGTTCAGTTCAGTTTATTTTTGCATCCTGACCAAGCACAAAATACTTTATCAGGAATACAGGAACAGGAAGCGACGGTAGTAGCTGTCATTTAAATCAATGCCCCCACAAGTTCACACAAAACAATAAAATACAAATGAAACACCATAGCAAAAAAAACAACAACAAAAAACATACATAGAAAAGACAGTTATTCGGCTGTCAACACTCCTCACATAAACACATTTTGGAAACACTTCCACCGCAAAACATCCATTTCAAATCGTGTTTGGAAACACTGCTTCTACATAAGCAAGCCTTGCAAGGCTTCTGTGTAAAGCCTTCACAACAAGAACGAGCGATCAGTGTGGTTCATTGTAAAAAGGAGGGGATGTTGTTACAACCTCTCCAGTGGCGTTGCGGTGATTGTGTGATTCACCACGAACGGGATGTGCACGAAGAACAACAATATATGTACGTGGTGCATACAAGCAATACAGATGAATCCGGTTAATCGCATGGCCAATTTGCCAAGCTTTTTTATGCGTTTAACCGGAATATGCGATTATCCATGTCAAACAAGAATCTACAGTTTTCCACCCTACTCGACTTCTGTCCACATGCTTGCTACCTGACACCGTTGATGTTATAGCTTGACACCGAACGCGGAGATTTCTAGAACTGTGGGATACAAAAGTGCTTCTAGATGTTCTAAAAATCCCTTGCTCCTAATACAGTATTTTAAATTCTGAAATCCTTCAGTGTTTAACAAACTAACGGTCATCAGTTGAAATGTAAATTCGAAGTTGTTGCAGGCCCGCACGTTACATGCTGTCTTAACACTTTGAGAGCCGGCGTACGATATATTCGTACTTGGATTTCGGCCTAAACAACAGCAGTTTTCGGTTGCCTTACCAACGCCCTAGCTCCTCCGCCGATTGCACTAGAGAGCTGTTCAAGAGCTCAAACGGATCGGCCAGTCTAGTAGATTACACTGGAAAAAAAATTTTTTGGTTGGGGAGTGCGGATTTTTTGTGACTGACGTCATAAGTGAAGTAGTTTTAGGGTAATTTTGGCACATGTTGCCCGGCCTGGGGCCCAATCGCTAGGCCAAAGTGTTTCGCTGAAATTTTCATTGGAAACTAGGCTCGAGTCCGAGGATTTTGAGCCTTTGATCAACTTTCTAGCGTTTCTGGTTCAAAAGTTATGATCTAAAATAAACAAATTAATTAATTAACTAATTAGCTAATTAGTCTAATATTTTTACTAACTAACATCATAACGTTTGAACCCGAAACCCCAG
>Ga0210059_1001129_pt1 | contig 39003 bp, 23 predicted proteins | sample Ectturendosymbi2_FD_188042 | JGI IMG/M metagenome (GOLD analysis project Ga0210059, IMG submission 188042) | Ecteinascidia turbinata endosymbiont from Florida, USA - Sample 2 (SPAdes) (version 2) | ecosystem: Host-associated > Tunicates > Ascidians > Unclassified | place: Key West, Florida... | reverse complement strand
TGCTTGATCAGGTTCGACTAAAAGTTGAGGCAGAATAGGTTTTTTAAGCAGTTTCGTTGATTTGCGCTGAGGCATTCCTTTGGCTTACACATCAAAAGCATGATTAACCTGAAACTTGTTAGTGTCACTTTTGGAATTGGGGGGAAATTGCCTCCATAGTGCCCCCGGGTTACGCGTCTGGCTGTTACCCATTGCTGGTTTGGACAAAGCGTTGCGAGTTTGAATTGTGAAAAAGCCTTGCGAATAACATCAACTGGTAAAGTGCACGTTTGAGACGTGACAGGTGTTACCCATTGCTGCTTTTCCTTTGTCCTAGCGTGAATGTAGTGGAAGTAATGATGACATTTTATTCTTGCAATTACGTGCTTTTCACGCTTTCGGGGTCGTCGAATGTGGTACATTGGATTGATCCGTGCTTGCTAGCTCACTGCAGTTCGCCAGCGTATTTATGAGCTGATGATGCAGTGTTAAGCTTTGGTGCAATTTGGGTTTGTGTGATTTTTAATTTCTTCACTTTAATTCAGACCGTGCCGCTATTTTAGGTTGGAAAAAGTTAAAAAACAGAGAACTGTTCGCATCCCGGTTTGTCACTATCCAGCGTGTGTTCGCATGTGACTGGTCAAGTTGCCGGCAACAAAAAGTCATTTTTCACACTCCTGGCAATAGTAAGATTTTTCTCCAGTGTGTGTTCGCATATTCCTGGTCAGCGAGCTGGGATCGGAAAACTCTTTTCCACACTCCTGGCAACAATATGTTTTTTCTCCAGCCTGTGTTCGCATGTACCTGGTAAATGTGTCGACACTAGAATATTTCTACACTACTGACAACAGAAAGGTTTTTCTCCAGCGTGTGTTCGCATGTGCTTCGTCCGCTGGCTGGCTTGGGAAAATCTTTTTCCACATATCTGGCAACAAAAAGGTTTTTCTCCAGTATGGGTTCGCATGTGCTTGGTTAGGGTGCTGGAATCCGAAAAACTTTTTCCACACTTCTGGCAACAATAAGGTTTTTCTCCAGTGTGTGTTCGCATGTGCCTAGTTAAGCTTCCGGAATGGGAAAATCTTTTTCCACAATCCTGGCAACAAAAAGGTTTTTCTCCAGTGTGTGTTCGCATGTGCCTGGTCAGCTTGCAGGCTTGGGAAAAGTTCTTTCCACACTCCTGGCAACAAAAAGTTTTTTCTCCAGTGTGTGTTCGCATGTGCATGGTCACTTGGCTGGCACTGGAAAATCTTTTTTCACACTCCCGGCAACAAAAAGGTTTTTCTCCAGTGTGTGTTCGTATGTGCGTGGTCAGGCTGCCGGTTCGGGAAAATCTTTTTCCACAGTTCTGGCAACAATAAGGTTTTTCTCCAGTATGTGTTCGCATGTGCGCGGTCAGGTGGCCGGATTGAGAAAATCTTTTTCCACAATCCTGGCAACAAAAAGGTTTTTCTCCAGTATGTATTCGCATGTGTGCGGACAGGCTGCAGGCTTGGGAAAATCTTTTTCCACACTCCTGGCAACAATGAGGCTTTTCTCCTGTATGTGTTCGCATGTGCACGGTCAGGTTGCCGGCTTGAGAAAATCTTTTTCCACACTGCTGGCAACAATAGGGTTTTTCTCCAGTGTGTATTCGCATGTGTGCGGTCAAGCTGCAGGCGTGGGAAAATCTTTTTCCATAATCCTGGCAACAAACAGTTTTTTCGCCAGTGTGTGTTGGCACGTGTCTGGTCAGGTGGGTGGCAGTGGGAAACTTTTTTCCACACTCCTGGCCAAAACGTTTTTTTTCTCCTGTGTGTTTTCGCATGTGCATTCGCAGATGTGTTGACTGGGAAAATATTTTTCCACATTCGTGGCAACAAAACTTTTTTTCTTCAGTGTGTGTTCGCACGTGCTTGGTCAGTGCACTGACAGTGGGAAATCTTTTTCCACACTCTTGGCAAATATGTTTCTCTTCCCCATGACTTTTTATGTGTTTGGTGAAACACGATTTTTTTGCTAAGCGCTTTTTGCACTGATGACCAATGAATAGTTCTGTGTCTCGTGCAGGTTTTGTGTGCTTGATAAAGGACAACGTTCCCACCAACCGTTGTCCGCTGGGCTGGCAATGCCTTCTTTCATCAGATGTTTCACCTGTTGTTTCATCTGATGATGTTGCCTGAGGAGCAGATTTTCTACAGCGTTCCAAGCAGAACAAGTTGTCATCAGCTAAACGTTTGGTATCTACTGCTGGGCAAGATTTGGTTTCACTGTAAATTCCACATCCATTATGTTGCAAAGAGGTACTTTGAGGATCACGCCGAGGGACTTCATCTTTTTGAGTGCTGTTTAATCTCCTACTGGTATTTTCTAACGTGTGACATACAGGAATATCTTTGCTAATTGTTTCCATCAAAAGAGATGAATGAGGCGTTTGGAGATAGCGTGTTGTGTAGAGGTGGCAGTGGAGATTAGTATTTGTTGAAAAAATAGACGAAAAAAGTTCAGGATTCTTGTTTGCTTCGAGCGATGCTCTGGTTTTCGATGTTGTTTCGAAGACAAGTTCTCGAGGCAATTTGCCAAAGTGACGCAAACGATGATCTTTGGAAATTTTCAATGAATTTTCTGTGGAAATTTTGTTGCTGTGATATAAGAGCATTTCCGATTGTGATGATTTGTTCAGATTCGGTGAAATATTTATTTTTTCTGATTGCTTTTTGAAACAACATTTTTCATTGTTTTCGCGTTCAGATCCCTCATGACTTTCTGAAATTCTTCTTTCATCCAGTGTTTTTGAGGTTTGTTTAACGATGAACAAGTTGCTCAAACTCAAAACGTCTTTTTGATTTTTTCTTTCTTTTGGCTTGACCAACATTGATCGTCTTGTTACGGTTTCGTCCAACTGTTCGCCACCTGTTATTTAAAAATACTGTTAGCAGATATCATATATGAAGCCATGTCTGCAAAAAGTATAGATTTTGAAACGTTTGAGATTTGAGCTGCAAAAACATAGTCGTGAAACACTCTTATGACAATGAATGTATCTCTTGCTGACAGCCATTCGCTGATGATATTTTTGCCAGAGTTGATATTTTTTTCCCATGATGAAGAGCAGCTTCTGTCATCATGCAACCTTTCGTTTTTAAACCTTTTACAAAAAAACGCAGGATTAGCAAGCATTCCTCGTAACTGCTTTATCATCGAAAGAAAATTATAAAAAAATTAATTATTTTTGAACACATACTTGAAACACTTGAGTCGGTATTTACAACTTGTTCATTGTCTTCTGCAATTTCCGTGCTTGAAAATGGGCAACTGTAAACGGTAGATATAAACATTATGGTAAAGCACATCGTTCGTTTTATCGGATAACACTTATAATTCATACATGCATTCCAAGATTACGTGGGTATTGACTTTTTAGTATTTGGCAATGCTGTAGTTTCAAATATTTGACGCGAATTTAATTATGCTCACTAATTTTTTAATTTTTCTGCAGCAAAACATTTTTAAGAGATTTGTAACATACTTGTTTTGCATTTCGTGGATGTTTCGTGGATTAGTGTTTGATTATAAAAACTATGCAAGACACGTTTTTGCAAATGCTACTGCAAAAATAATGTTGTTGAAACGCCTAAACCGTTTTCAAATGTTTTTTTCTTTGAAACTCGTATCGTTTTTTCAACGCATATAACAAGCAGGACACCACTCACTCGCAAACATCTGAACGTCATCGGAAGCAGATTCTCCACATAGCCGCAAACAATAATTACAGATGTTTTTGAACTTGCCTTGAGGTTTCCTTGCTGAATGCGAAATAGCTTCTAAACTGTTTCCCAGTAACTGATGTATTTTCGCTCCCAAATAGAACCTGAATAAACACCAGAGTAGAAATATGTTAAAACAGTGATATAATCCTTGCGTAAAACAAAGCTGCATTTAAAACAACATCTTCAAAATGTTAAAAGCAAACATTAGACCATTTTCCTATTCTTTTGTGCTACTTGAGAATATAGAAAAGTTAGAAAATTATGTTACTACCTGTAGAAAGGTAATGATCTCAGAGATGATATTCTTTTAACTCAAGGATAATGCACAAACATTTGACAATGAGATTGTGATTGAAAACATGCTTTGTATTATTATAATCGAAACTTGTTTCTTACGTCTGATATTGATATTTCTTCTCGCTGGATTCCATCGAAACACTTCCAAATCACAGACATTTTCAATTATAACTTGCCATGTTTAAAGAAAAACGCCTTTTTGTCAATTTTCTGGTTTTAATTTACACAACATACATCAAAAAAGTCGTCACCCAATTTTGTTGATAGGGTTAATCATAGAAAATTATCTTCAAAACAATGGAAAGCACCATGCACGATAAACATTTATGCTAGCCGCTTGCTTTTCTTTGGTCCAAAAGTGCCCCCCACAACCTTTTTAATTCTAGAATCGCCACTGAGCACCTTAGCTATGGCAGGGTATCCACACTCCTTTAATAATCATTTTCCATACATGTTCAATACATTATCAATACTAAAAACATGTTAAACACCATCCCTTATCCGAATTTTTAAAAACTCACATTATAGAAACACTATTTTACAAAAAAATTCAATTGCATTCCTTTGAGTAAAACTGTGATAACATGCCAACAAAAAAATTTTTGTAGAAATTCATTTGCTTTTTATGAAAGACTGTCAATAATTTTCATCAAACTGTCTAACATGATTGTCACCATCAGGAGTCAGCCCCGTATCCAAATTTTAATGTTTGGAGGGGCAAACGACATTGTACGTGGGCAATGGTTTTGTTTTATTGCATGTTTAAAACAAATAATTTTAATTTTCCACGATTAACTGGTTAGCATATTGCCAGTTGTCTGTTTTCACTCTGATCACATGAAATTTTTGATTGTATGCTATGTGCTGTGGGGTAGCCAAGCAGGGGAGGAAGAGGAGGAAGATTCCGGCGCCTTCCTCAAATTTTCAAAAGCGATGACTTTTCACAGAAAAAAGTATCCACACAAAGCTTAAGGAATTTGTTTAGTTATGCACTTTTCCCTTGAAAACAACAAAGAAATCCAACGAAAAGTTTTTCTTAAGCTTCAAGATATTTTTCTGACTACGCGTCAGTGCGTGATCCCTGTTTACCGTGTTTGATTCAGCAAAAACTGTGTTTGATGTTTTCCTAATGCACGGCGGACTGTTTTGAAAAACATAACGATATTTTGACATAAACACCAAAACTGAACCATTTTTATTCGTATCAGTATTTAAAGACACTGGTACGAAAGAACCTACGTCTAATTTCTCACAAGAGTCACAACAATGCACGAGATTTTATGTAAATACACACATTCTATTGGTCACTGAAACATTCAATGAATCGTTCCGATTAACAGCTGGAAGTCGAACTTATGTAATCTAGCATGTAAATATTCTACCTTTCATCAACATTCGCAGTTTTAAAAATGTGTTTCAGTATAACGAAAAAAGAAAACATGAAAGAACCAAGAAAATAAATTTGAGCATAAACTGTCGCAAAAGCTGCAGTTCTGACACCTGCTAAATAGTCTAACGGATTAATCAATATGCATCGAAGCACTGGCAGTGTCAATTTAAGGCAATGTTTTAAACATGCAGTCTTCGAGTTTTGGTCGAAAGATCAGAAATGATGTCTTCGTTTGCCACAGCAGCTGTTTAATTTTTTTCAAAACCTGAACAAAACCACCTGACATTTCAGGTCATGTGTCATGCACTTGCGATAAGGTGTGAGAATCCTCACCACACTGGAGAAACTTGCTTCGCATGTGGCTGTCGGAACTCCTATAGTTAAGCCCGCACGAAGCAGCAAGTACATGGTGGGAAAAATTGCTTTATACTTCCAAAAACACTTCAAAAGCTGGTCTAAAGTCGTACGGGTGTTTTATTCAAAAGGTCATCAGGAAGCTTTGATGAGACAATCCTTTTCACAGTAGTAGTTCAGCATCGCGAACACCTTCACCGATACTTTTGATAGTTGAATTGACTAAATAGCGGAGAGGTCAAAATTTTCCTTGTCGAGAAAGCTATTCGATGCTGGTGAAAGAGCCGGCAAAGATTTGATGAGAGGCATATTTAAATTCCAAAAACCGGCGGCTGAATTCGCTCGGAATAGTATCGGTGATTTCAAAGTAGGTTTCAAATTCAAACTCTCACTTTCATTGTAAATTCCGACGTGTTCTGTTATGACGTCGTTTCTGAATTGAGATGAAACTGACTTTTTGAGCTTGTTTAGAGCGTGGGATAACTGTACTGGAATTTTTTGCAGTATTTATTCAAACTCTGCATCGCTTCTTAATTTTCCAATCTCTCTGATAAGTAGATTTTATTACATCATAACCTGCAACCAAACTGCTAGATTGCGGTTGCAAGGTTTTGTCTGCTGGAGCGAGAAAATTTAAAATCAAGTTCATCACTTCGCTTGCGAAAATGAAATGCCGCATGCTTATTGCTGCAAGAAGTAAGACACAGAATGTCAGACACAGAATTCCCTAACGTTTTTCATCAACTTCTAATTCGCGTACATTATCCTACTGGGTTTGGTTTGGCTATTACAAGACGTTCTGTTTGACTACAAGCAAGGCTAAGACCGACGTTCCCTCTAAGGCAGCGCTTCCCAACCAGTAAGCCGCGGCCCACTAGTGGGCTGGGGAGCTCTTGAAAGAGGGCCGTGAACCATTTAAAAATATTACAATTTCTGGTAAAGAATTAAAATGTTTTTGAAAATTAACCGATATTCCATATTTTTCCATTGATGAGTGCGTGAAATGGGAACCATGAATCTTCCCATTTTGCGTTAAGAATTATGCATTGTTTTATTGTGCTCTCGTGACACAAAGAAGGTTAGCTGACTCTCTGTCAGCCTGTATTTTGCCTAAATTCGCTTGTGTTACATTTGCCAAAAACTTGCAATCAAAGGTGTAGTGGGTCGGGAATGCGTGGGAACGGCGTTCCCACACCTTTTTCATGTTTTGCTAATGAATTTGAAACTGTTATAAAATGGCTAAATTTTTGGTGCGTTCCCACACCTTTTTGGTTAGCACTACATCCCTGCTTACAAGTGTACAAAAATATTGTCGAATGAGTCACTGAAACCATCGGAGCTGGAGAGGCGGAATACTCACCACCCACGAAGTGTAATGAAGCTGAAAGAATATTTTCAGAGGAAGAGAGATGCTCTACGCACACAGCAGCAAGTCATGATTTCGTATACTTACCCAATCTAGGTAAGCAATAAAAGCCATAGCTATATGGTGCCTGCCGGTCGTGTTGCTCGTAGCAAGAAAGCATTCACTATTGCGGAGAAACTTATTCGTCCCTGGTTCCAGTGCTATGGATTTGTGTTGGGAAGTTCTTGGAGAAGCAGCTGCTTCAAAAGTTGAATTAGAATAACTACCCAGTAACACGATTACGAGAGGAAGAATTTTAATTGAATTGAGTGATGATATCGAATGTCAGCTGTTTAAAGAATCAAATCCAGTCCTTACTATTCCATACAGTTGGATGAATCTACTGACTTCACCAATGTAGCTTTATTGCTTGCGTTTGTAAGAAACTGCGATGACGGCAAGGGTCATTACGACTTACTTTTTGCAAATAACTTCCCACAAGAACGGCCGCTGAGATAATTTCTTGCCTTGACATCAACTTTGCTAGTAAATGCATTGATTGGAAGAACTGTGCAAGTGTTTGCACAGAGGGAGCTGCATCAAGGACTGGGATCCATCATGGTGTTGCTGAACACTTTCTGGAGAGAGCAAGACAAGCCAAGTGGATTCACTGCTTCTTTCGTAGAGAAAACCTCGCTGCAAGGCAGATGTCACCAGAAGTCCATGAAGTTATGTCTGTAGCTGTAAAGACTGTGAACTATATGAAGAAAAATGCAGTGCATTCGGATGCTTTGCTGACATGTGAGACAGGCTCAGTTCAAATCACTTGCAGCTCCTGTACCACTGAGAGGTTAGTTGGTTCTTAAAAGAACGAGTTCTTAATCGTCTCTTGGAATTGAGACGTCAAGTTTACATGTTTCTTCAGCATCAGTGTTCAACTCTTGCTGAACATTGCTCTAATTTTGTGCCAAAGTGGCCTACTTTTCAGATGTGTTTGACCAGCCGAATCAATTCAATATGTCGATGCAAGGTAGGAACAGCTCAATATGTTTAGTTGCTGATAAAATGGAGACGTTTAAGGCAAGGTTAAGCCCCCTGGAAGAAAGGGTTAAGGATAAACGACTTGATATATCTCCACTGCTCAGCGAAAAACTCTAATCTACTCCTCATGTAGACATTTCTGAACCAATAGTTCAGCATCATACTCAGTTGTCGCATAAATTTGATTACTACTTTCCAAAAGATCCACCTCCTGGAAACCTTTGGATTTTGAACCTTTTTGCTGTCACTTCTGCAGCAGAGGAAGTGGCTCTGTCCACGAAACTTAGGGGTAAACTCATTGAGCTCCCTGAAGACAACAGTCTGAAGCTTTGATTTCAAAAAGGTCTCACAAGGAATACCCTTCATTGTCAGAACGTGCCATCAACATTCTGTTGCTTTTTACCACTGCTTACCTGTTTGAGTCCGGCTTCTCAACTGTAGGTGTAACAAAGCCGAAGACCCATAACAGTCTAAAAGCTACATTCTGAATGCAGCGTTGCGTGTGAGCTTGTCTCCTAACTAACCTCGCCTTGATCTGATACAATCGAAGCAGCAAACTCAAATGTCCAATTTACAAGAATTCTGTCATTTGCTTTTTTTCTTATGTTTTAATTTTTTCAACGTTAAATGGCCGAAGGACTTTACCGATCTCAAAGAGGGCCCCAAACAAAATTTTCAGTAAAAGGGGGTTGTGGGCTGAAAAAGGGTGGGAAGCATTGCTCTAAGGTGAGCAAATGCGCAGTACCACAAATCACTTGCGCAGTGAAATCTCATTTTTGTGCACTTGCAACATTCCAGAGCGTTGGAAAAGCAGGAAAAAAAGGAGAAGCAATTTGAAGTAAATGTGTGGGTCCTACTTTGTTCTTATTTTCACAAAACTTTATACTTATTATAAATTCTTACAATTTTCACCAAATTTGTAATTCATTTAGAATCCTGGTAACTCAGCTTCAAAATATTCATACTCACTAAAAACAACATTTGCCTAAATTTTCTTAGAGAGAACACTGGTCGAAATTTCATATTATGACATTACAATAGCCAGTTTGGTAGTGCCATGGTGTTGTTCACACTAACAGAGACTGCGGAAACGATTTTTAAAAATGGTTTTCAGTGATTGTGACGCCACAAATAGAAATCGTTACCAGTGTGGGCGTTCCTTAGTACAATTCATTCTGTAACAATGAGGTTAGCTTTTTATGCAGCGCGTGGTGGTGTTGCGAGTTGGCGTAACAATTTGTCAGCTTTCGAATTTGAATCATTCGGGCGGAAAAAAATTTGAAGAGCATTGCCCCCGAATAACCACGTGGCTATGGGCCTGCCAACAGTGGTGATTTTTTACACCGCACTCCTAAGTTAGGAATGCTTATTGAAATAGTACAATTTCATATGAAACTTTCCTTGAAACAGATAATTCTTGCTGTGTACCACGATTTCCGTTGATTGCAAAGATCCTACAAAATTGTTAATAACCAAACTTCATTCACGTTATGTTGAGGAGTCGGAGTCGGGAGTTGGGAATTTTGGAAAGGGTCGGATTCTGATATTTTACCTTCGCCTTCGCAACCCTGATCACCACTGACCTTTTCACTCAGTGATTTTGAATGACTGGGGCTACACGAAAACACAAGGGATGCACGATTTTTCTTTCCCCATGAAAAATAATGCTCCTTTCTTGCAATTTTGTTGAAAGCATTCTGTTTTTTTTCCAAAACAATACACACTTTTATTTTCCAAAAAGATTGTTAACTTAAATGTAGGTTGCTGCAACACAGTAGACTAAAACGGCAAATCCCTGATATTTTCCACTTGGTGTACCAGACATTTGTTAGTTAAGCTTGAATGCTTGCAAGCAACTCAATACAAATTTTAAACAACAATTACACTATTCAATGTACTAAAGCACTGTTCTGCTCAGATACGTTCTGGTACACCATTTGTTACACACTCTCGTGCTTGCTCCGTAATAATGCATCTAGCACCCCGGAAAGTTCTACTCTTCACATGGAATTTCCACTTTTTGATACAGTGTAGTCAGTAGCGTAAGCGTAAAGTCTTTGCCTACATAGGGGTTAGCTTGTACAGTTTCGCGAAAAAGAAAAAAAATAATGCAGTAATTTAGTTTTTTTGAAAAAACAATATGTGAAAGTTCAAACCCCGCGGGACACGAATTTGTATTGTTCTCGTAGTGTGTCTTGAGTCTGCGAAGATTTATGCCGGTCTGAAAGTAGTCCGCGCCTTTGAATGGTTTGGAAACATTGCAGTACATCAACAATAACACTCAAAGAAAAAAGCGATCCGTTCAAAATTTCCCTTGAACATGACTAACGTCATGGGTACTACGACAATTCACCGAACGACAATTTATCGAAAGACAGTTCATCGAACCGACAGTTTATCGAAACGACAGTTTATCCGAAACGACTCATCTGATTTAACTGCTGCAAGACATTATTACGACGTGGTCAGCACGCTGTAATGTATAGCTGCAGTCATAACTCTCTACCTAATTTTGTCCAAGTGCAAAGTCCGTTTTTATCTTTCTTAAGTATCGACTGGTATAGTTAGCAGGAGTAAGAACCATAACGACAGGTCTAAACAGCAGTGAATTAAGCAATTGTGAGGGTCGGTAACATAGTTTAGAAATGGAATTCATTTTAAGTGAGAAGGCTAACGGAAGTGGCTTTGAAAGATTTTATGTATGTCAGTACCAAACAAGGGTGTACGAAGCGGGGAGGGGTTGAGGTTAATACCCGCCTCTTAAGCTTGATATTTTACAAAAACGTTGTTACCTGAGTGTAGCGGACCTCGTCTCGGCCCGCAGAATAGTTATTGCGTTAATCATTTCTCGAACGAAACTCACGCGGTTCCGCGGGGCGCCGTCTTTCTTCGGCCCACGCGGACACACAAGATTAGCAAGCATGACAGCCAGTGTGAGCAGGTCAACAAAACTCTTGCTGTCTGACCTATGTAGCCTAATTTTGCGTGAGAGCGTGTTGGTTGCTGCTATCGGATTTTGAATCATCTAGAAGGAGGTCTAGATGATTCAAAATCCGATAGCAGCGTGAAGCGATGTTCTTTGCGTTTATTTGCTAAACCAGTGTTCAAGAATAAAAGCCTATATCGATCAGTCTACGTGTGGGTGGATTCTCGTCCGACAGCGTTACGTGTTCATTGTTCCAGCAAGAATTGGCTCCTCGACCTGGAATCCTTTAGCCGTCTCAATTACTTCCCAGTCAAGGAATTCAGCCACTGTTTTCGCATACTTTTTGACTGTTAATTTGTTGACTAAATGCAAATACCACGGAATTAATTCGCATGCAAATTTCAAGGAACATTGCAAATTGGCCAAAAAGTAATAATTGGGATTCGATGGAAATCTGCGTTATCGTCTGCGTCCAGAAACCATCGCAACACCTTTTGCAGACCTTTCGTCCACTACGTATGTTTAAGATTGGGTTCCGCGATAGTTCACTTTATCCGAAACAGCTGTCTTTATTTTTTCTGATAAGGCTGATCAGCGCAAGCGCTGAAGCCATTGGCTACATTACCAATTTCTGTACCATCCACGAGCACAAAAACAGCAGTTGTTAACATAGAAGCATTTATAGCAGGAACTTCGTCCAGCTATATAGATGAGAAACAAACTGATGGCAGTGACGAACTATACAAAACCACGTGATTCGGTTTTGAATTCATCGGCAATCTAAGTGGCAGACGAAGCATTATATCTGATGAACCCGAATGATGATTTCGGGGTTAAATAAACACGCTGTCGGCATAATTGCTCTAGCAATTTTCAGGACTGAGAATGCGTAATTTTAAGTGAAATCGATTTCCTGTTAAAAATTTGCTGATCGATTCCTTGCTTAGTGCTCACACCCATCGTGGAAATTACATACTTGAACATCAACGGTAAATCATTCCACTCAAACGCGATATCTTGATCGATCGTATTTCGAAAAGCAAGAAAATTTAAGACAATTCAACCAAAGAAAATATCAAATGACGTTGTAGCATTGATGACATCACAATGGGAAGACTGGGCCCCACACAATGTAACAAGAAGATGACCCACAGGTTTGGGCTGCATCCTTTCCCAATCTGCAACACCATTGTAGTGGACACAGGCAAAAGATGTTTGAATGCATTATAAAAACTTTATTTTAAGAGGTCGGTCTAAATTTGTGATGTGTTTGCAATCAAATCCCATATCACAAAAATTTTCAGTTGAGTTTGTTCTCACCGGACTAAAAAAGCAATTATTTTATATTTTTTGCATAGATGACCATGTTAGTCTCACTTCTTGTGGATAAACAATTTTTCCAACGTGTACCATTTTCGTTGCACAACCATGAGAAGCAAGTCACTACAATTTACAGTCGCAACCAGCTGATAATTTCATGGGGGAAAAATTATTGCAATATCTTGAATTACGCTAGAACGAAAAAAGTTTTGACGTTTTTAATTTGTTTTTAAATTTTTCTTGGGCAACTTCCCAATTGCACCTCCCTGGTTGCTGGCCTGCCACAGTTATCAGAAGAAATATAAATCGGGTATTTCCCTGTGGTACATCCCAATGCCGCAATACATCCAATACATCCATGGGTAAAGATTGCATCAAAGGATACGCTGTGGGGTGCTTCTTTTACAATGTTTAAGCTTTTGATCATACTTTTAGGAGCAAAGAAATTTTGGGGGATGCGAAGGAGTTTTGCCCGAATTTCCCCAAATTTGCCCGTAAAGTTATTGTACGACTTTTACCTACAAATGTTTTCCCACAAAGATCATTAAAACCTTTTCTTGATATGACCTCCAAAAAAAAAAAAAAACTTCAAGAGTTTTTGTAACGTTGGTCGCCATTTTTTTAAGTTGAAAAACGTACGGTAAAATTTTTTCCTTCATTTTGCTCAGATTTTCAAGGATTTTGCCTAGCTTTTCAGAGAATTTGCCTAGATTTTTGGAAAATCAAAACTTTTTGTGGTGCTTTTTCATCCTGTACCTCTGTGTCTTCACCACTGCTTTTAATGTATCTCTTGCGATCAGTGAGTTATAACCAAAAAGATCAAATTGCGTTATTGCTAGGGTCATTTTTTATGACCTAGAAAACTTGATAATATGACTTTATTTTCCAGAAAATATGACTTAATATGACCAAACAAAAATACTTATTTTTTCAATACTTTTCTGGTGATTTTCTGTTGCTACACGCTCTTCAACAAAAAGCGCTTCTCGTGCTGAACAATGCAACAGCACACTTGGTAGCAGAGTTCCTCATCAGGTGTAGCTGCAAACTGCTTAAAATATTTTCAAATCGCTTTGATCTTTGTAGTACTGGACAATTATACCTTTGGCATTGTGACTTCTGTTTCTAACTCGCAAAATTACAGTTCACACACTCCTTCGTTGAAAGAGAATCAGAAGTAGATACAGAAACGGAAGGAAATCTGCCGTGGAACAAAATGCTATATGATGTCATGATGCAGCTTAGACCTAATGATACAGTAGTTTCACATAATATTTTAAGATTGTTTTAATGGTTTTTTTATTGAATTAGTTTGGAATTTTACAAAATAAGACTTTATGACCTAAAATGGAAAATATGACTTTTTATGATTTCATAACTTTTGTTATAGACGTCGCAGGAGTGCGATTTTTGTTTCAAAATTCGTTTCATAGCTTCCTGAAGCACAGAAAAAAATATGACTTTTATGCCTTTAAATAACCCTAGTTATTGCAGAGTAAGCTTTTGTCACATCAAGCATGCTAATGCAGAGAGAGTTCTAAAAACCTTGCATGCATTCAAACAATTCAACATCTTCGCATTTTTCGTCAAAAGAACCTTTAAGGCGATTCACCGACCGATCATTGCTACACTGCGGTAACAACATCTTTATGGGTTATCATCAAACAACTAGCTGAGGTCTGTCTAAGGAGCAATGGCAGTAATTTTAACAAACAAATGCGAATGCGCTCTTGATTCAGTTTAATTCTTGTTTACTTTGTCGCTCATGCAACTTTCGGTTTTGCAATAGGAGCAAATTATACTTAGTCACATGTCGCTTCGAACTGGCACTTGACCTTGAAGTCGAGGATTTTTAAGGCGAGTGATGTTCGAAGCCCAATATTGATCACTTGTGATCTGTCTGGCAGCGAGACTCTAAACTAAATATAATAGTTTTACTGGCCTTTTATTTAAGATCTCATTCTGGATAGTCGAAACACCTTGACATTGAAAAGATGAATCGGCACCTCTTGAGAGCCTTTAACTTCGCCTGCCCAGTGATGAAGCTGAGAAAAAATTACTTCCATTTCTAATCTCATTTTTCGCAATGTTTGACAGTTTTCTACTTCTGGTTGGTTCTATTTCATACTTTCCTGTTGTGTAGTTTCTTTTAATTGCCAAGAAAATCGTTCAAATGTACTAAAAACGTTGAGTTCTTGCTGAGGAACATGACTCACTTACATCTCGCCACAAGCTGTTACTAAACCATAATCGCAATCAAAGTGCTGTTTCTACACAGGAAGGAAACGCTCGTTCCAAGTGATTGGTCGCAATTGCATTCCCATGGAGGACATAGTCTGACGTTTCTCGAGGACGAGACAATCGAAAGGTTACTCAACAGTACCACACCCAGAGGCGTAACGAGTGGGGCAAGAGGGACACAATTCCTCCGGCGACTATACACTGAGGGCGTCCTAAAAATCCCAACAACTACACAGCAACCAGGTTTAGGCAACTGGGCAAAAGCAACCCGAAATTTTCAAAAACGGTTTGAAAGCCCCAAACTGTTTCTGTCGTTAGGTAAAACAACAAGCTACAACCGTCTTGTCCTGGCAAGGTTCAGGTACCGCCATTATTGCTTCAGCGTCATAATCCGTCAGCCCTTTGGTGGTCATGCTGCGGCCCTCGTATTACTTTCCAAATCCTCAGTTGGCACCTAGGGTTGCTTTGTAAGTCTTCATTTGGGCCTCGGAACAATTTGAGTTTGTGACCCATGCCCTAGATATATTGCGCTTAAGCAGTGGATTACAAGTATTGGATCGAATGACGCAGAAGAGAAAATCGTGATTGCTAGATTCGAAGGGCTATCAGCAGATAATAGAATAAGAAAAGAGTCTTGAGCAGCTACGCAAAACGTCGCGATAGTTCAAACCCCGCTTTGATTCGCTCACTGAATGTCGATAGAGGCGATATCTCCAAGTAATTCTCATTTGGAGCTGAGACAAATGTTTTTTCTTGATTGAAATCGCTAACAGGAAATCGCTGTGGATCAACAGAGTGAAGCAAGTCAGGCATAAAATACGGCCAACAGGCGGTGCTAAGGTTCTGGCGTTGCATGGAAAGTAGCTGAGTAAACGCAATTTGGGAAATCCGATATTTGGAAAAATTATAAAAATTTTGGGAAAATCTTAAGATTTGGATTTTCTTTCACCGGCGTTTTTTGAGCCTAATCACGATGAAACTACTACTATCATTTCGCTTATTAACCTGCACAAATACAGCTCACTAGTCTATATTGAAAACAGTTCATGCCACTTTATTCATAAATTCAGATTCATCTCTCTTATAGTGTAGATTTGCAAGATAACACTGTCGTTATTTGGGATATACACCATTCATATTACGAATTTTCAGAACCTGGTTGAATTGTTAACCAACTTGAAGTTAAGATGCAAATGACACAACAAAATTGCAAAACCAGTTGCAGACTAAGTTGAATAGTAAACTACCCAGCATTCTCCACAAGCGATATGCAGCTTGCATCAGGCAGATGGATTCATTTCACAAACATCATGGAGATAGTTAGCAGAGTAATTTACTCCTTCTGTAAAAGGCTTTTTGTTATTTGTCATTAATCATTGTCAGATGGCAGGAAGTAAGAGATTCATCCCAAAGCTTTTCATCTGACACTCTTCAAGGGACATTGTCAGAATGAAGTCGAGGTTCAACCGAACTCTTTTATAATAAGGAAAGCATAGTTCTCATTGGTTTAAACAGTGGCCAATAGGAAAGGGTTTAGGAGATCGGAAATAAAGAGTTCTCATCGGTCGAAACAATTAGCCAATGGAAAGAGTGGATCTGCTTTTCGAAATTCGTCGAAAACGTTTAGGAGATCTTTAGGGAGTAAACGAATTTTTTTTGTTTGCAGAGAAGGGGATTGAGAGATTTTATGAAAGTCGCTTCCAGGGCGGAGAGATAAATGGAGTGCGAGCTCGAGCGAGATTAAAGAACTTGTCTTGATTGTAATGTAAGGCGCATTGGGCGTTGTCAAGAAGATGTTGACCGATGGCGGATTGGTGAAATTGTGGGGGCTGGTGGCCTAACCAGGGCGGGGAAGGCTTTGACGGATGTGTGGAGTGGGAGGATTGGTAATCGACTTTGGAATGTGTTGTTGAATTCGCTCTTCTAAGCGCTGAGACGTGCGACCAATGTACCGACTGGCGTAGTGGCACACAAATTGGTAAATTACGTTGCTTTGATGATGGGAAGGTAGCACGTCTTTTTTGTTGCTGGTAAGAGCTGTCGGGTCGTAAAAACAACACGCGGTTCGACGGAAAAGAAGCAGCGTTTCACGGCAGACGTGATCTGCTTTTCGAACCTCGTCAAAACATTTCCGATCCATGGAACGTGTACGTAGACTGGGCATTTTTTCACTGTGTGAACCGGGCTCGAGTTTAGTTGTTGAAGTTTTCGTTTCAGAGTGGAGTTGATTGAATGTTCCGGGGAGCCATTTTCAAATAGGATTGAGCGGATTTTGTCAAGCTCTGGGTCCAATTTGTCTTTTTAACAGATCATAAAAGCTCTGTGAATCAAAGTACCAATTAAATTGCTTTTCCGTTTGGGGGGGCTAAAGGAATTCCAGCGTAGATACTGGCCAGTGAAGGTAGATTTCCTGTAGACTGATGTTGAAAATTCCAAGCCGAGTCTTTCTACCAGCACGCCCAAGAAGGGGAGGGAGTGATTGAATTCCTTTTCATGGGTGAAGCGTAAGGAGGGATGAAGGGAGTTGAGTTGCGAGAGAAACGTATTGCAGTCATCTTCATTGTTGAATACGGCGAACGTGTCATCGACATACCGGAGGTACGCTAACGGCCTATTGGCGAATCATTGTCAAGAAATTATGTTGGTGAATATCTGGTGTGAAATTTGTTTCTTCGTTTTATTGAATTTAGGTTATTGCCAGCATTTATCGGAAATCTGTTCTACACTTGCTTGCATATTGATGCTCAATACTTAATGTGGTACGGCGTACAAGAAAGTTGAAACGAATGCGTTTAGTTTGGGTACGTGCATGTTGTCAACCTTGACAGGTTATATCTCATGACCTGACGTGATGAAGACGTCATCACCAAATTAAGTTTGCGATCTTCTCTCATTAACATCATCTTTCGGCGACGTCATCTTTGGCGTTGTTAAGGTGTTAAGTTCAAACTTCAATAGGATAAGTGTGCACAGGCTGTTATCACTTGCGAAAACACACAACTCGCTCTCAATGCAACAGCCCAGTGCGGTACCTTTGTACTATAGACTTCATTTCAAGTTTCGAAGCAAGCTTTTGCACGAAAGGATCCACGATGATCACTTAACAGAGTTACAGAAAGTCAAATTGCACTTGCAAGAGCGTCGTGTAATACCGAGAGGGTCGTGGTGTTTTACAAACGTACGTTCAGTGAACAAACCTTGATTGCCTCAAAATTTTTAAATACATTACAAATAATAAACAGGAGGAAAAATAAAAAAACAAAAACCTCTTAAATCTGTGTTGTTAGATCGTTCTTATACAATTGAAGTTAGTTCTAATAAAGCAAAGCTTTTCAATCGTGTTTGGTCGTGGTATTGACTATTGATATCAGTAAAAGTTTCGGAAACATGCATGCGGAACGAGAAGCATGCATTCAAAATTTGAGATTAGAATGCGTGTTTCTGAAAACATTTTTTGAAAAAAATTGAAAATAAAGATTTTGAAAAAAAGAAAAAAATAGTTTGTTTTTGTACAAATGCGCGAAACTTCAAAAGCTGACCAACATTTTTTGGGCGTGCGTTGTAATGTGAAAATTATTCTATTCAAAAGTATTTGTTTATTGGTGAAATACCTTGTTTCCACACTAGCAATTTAGTTTTCAAAAACATTGCAAAATTGCTCTCAAAATCTACATCACCAAGATGTAGTGATGTAGTCGAGACCGTAACGTCGGAGAAAGAAACCTGTTTAAAACTTCATCACCAAGACCGATACTTAAACAAACAATCTAAGCCCAAGGCCAATGCTTGAACATTTTTCAATTCTTAACATTTTAAGTTTTACAAAAGAATGGCTTTGTAGAGTTTCCCCGGTATAGGAACCTATGTTGAGGTCCGGGGTGCTTCCCAGCGTAGAAGTTGCTTTCGAGGAATCCTGTCGTTGCATACATCGCTGCTGGTTTCCCAAAACGCTACCAACGAGGCAGCCTAGTTGTTGTATGAGTATTGTTCTAACTCCGGACTAAAACTGCCTGACATTTTAACTTGCCAAGCCGAAGCAAGGCGTTTGGTTCTCACAACTTTGATAGTTCGTTTCAGACTTCCTGGTGCGCAATCTTTATTTACAAAATGGCTTCTGATTAGCAGCAGCAGAAATAGCTTTACGATGGCGCGACAGCAGAAACAGCCAACGTGGTCCGTGCGCTAGCGATACACAACTCGACTCACTGAAAGTGTGGAGTCCACGCCGATAGGACAAAACGTCGAATGCAATGCGAATCGAGGTGGCTGCGCGGACGCAGTGGAGCGTGCACAAACGAATTCCCTTGACGCGAATGACAAGTTGATACAAACCATATCTCACGAACGGAATACAATCGAGTAGGAAACGGCGATTCGTAATGCGAAAAGGTACGCATATCCACTTACTAAGAATGCTCCCCCACGGAAAAAATGGCGTGGATAGTTTCGCGAGAACTGACACGCAAAAGTGCAGGGAGTGTCCTTGAAATAGCGATAGTGATGACGTTGAAACGGGCTGAAGTTAACGAAGGAGGAGCGTGTCTTCCCTGTGCAGGAAAAAAAATGCAGAGTTGTTTCAGGTAGGAGCCATCCACTAGTTGTGAGAAACCTGAAAAGTGCGTTCGCTGACTTTGAGATCATCCAAGGAAAAAGCTGTGCTTGCGACGCTGTCGAAAGAGTGAGTCAATTGAATGACATTTGGAAGTGGTCGCATGGGCTCTGACTATGTTGCAGCGAAAAAGATGCTGAGAGGGAGATTCTACTTGAATGTTGAATGCTGAAATCAATGCAGTAAAGTGTCCTCGGTAGGAAATCGGGCCAAGAAAGACGACAAGCTCAGCGCACAACTAGACGAGCACTCGCCCGCGAGTAGGCTCGTGGTAAGCGAAGAGAGGTGGAACATCAAACTTGGAGCCGTACGGCAGAGAATGAACAGTCTTTCCGTCAGGTCAACTGGGTAAGAGTGAGATGTCACTTTGAAGTGAAAGCATCCGTGCGGTAGAGGAGCATTGCAGTAAAGAATTCTGCGACAGCACGTAGAAACGTTTGGTTGGTTTTATGTCAAACGACACGCTCAACAGTGTAGGAAAATGGAAAACAAAAAAATTAACGCCAAGACAAATTTACACGGCAATAAGCTCTCTACGCGGACAAATGCTTTTCAGCAGCTCTTTCACGCCAGTTGCAACCACAAACTTTACTCTCTGCAATAAACAAATGGCACCAGCGACAACAACCGAACACAACAACCCTCAAACCAGCTCTGACAAACTGCCCATTAGGCATCCGTGAATGCTTTTCATACAAAGGCAGCATGTAACTTGAGAAAGCATTCCACGCGCGCGCGAAGTGAGTTCGATAAATACGCGCGACACATCAATCTGGCTCCGGGTCGAAATCCCGGTCCGCTACACCATCAGTTACTGTTTCACCAGCCCGTGGTGTAGTGGTAAGTGCGTCCGCTTCGGTGCTGGTAGGTCGAGAGGTCGACTCTTGGCCGGGTCTTACCAAGACCTTGTAAATTGGTACTGTAGCCTTCTTACCAGGCGAACGGTGTACGGAAGAGCTGCAGGGAACACAATCAGAACGCAAAACCAACCGAGTGAAACTGAACCCAGAAATTGTACAATCTCAGTCCTGGCGCTACAAGACCATTGTAGTTATAAAGCGCCAACAACAAACCACCATATCAAACAGTTACTGTTGCCAGACGTGGAGCGAGGTGGAGATCGAAGGCTCCCTCATCACCCAAATTTGTGGCTGCAAACATTGAATCGTTGAGCAAAAATTGTCATGGCCGCGTAAAGCCAATTATTTTCAAAGTTGCGACGAGTTTTCAAGTTTGGATTAAAAAAACTGATTTTGTTTTTGTTTGTGGATTACGTCAAATCAGGGGTAGGTTTAGGCTTTTTCGGCCAACGTGACTTGTCCATGGGCCCCAACCCCAAGAGGCAAACTTGTGTTTCTTTTTTAAAAACTAAACGAAAACCCAGATCTTTAGAGCGCTTGATTGGCTTACTAGCGTTTGTGGTTTGGAAGTTATGGCCTGAAAACAGAAAGTATGTAATTCAACCCTTTGGGATTAATTAAATATTTAATTATTTATTTTTTGTGTTTTAGGTCATAAATGCTTTAATGGTGCGGATTTTCGTCTTGTATTTTTTTCCAAAAGAAGGAATCGCAAAATTGCCCTTTGGGGTTTGGACCCACGGTCAGGTAATGTTTGCCAAAAAAGCCTAAGCTACTCCTGTTATGACATAATCCACAAAATGATGGAATTCACAATTTCGCATTTTTTTAATCGAAACTAGAAGACTCCACATCTTTAGAGGATTTGAACACAACTATAGCTCTATCGGCTAGTGAATTATCGTTGAAAGAATCCCTGTCAGGCTGACATGTAGGTCAAGGATCTCAAGCAGATAGCATGACCATTTTATTTTCTGAAGGTGGCTTAAAATGTCAGCATTATTTGTTCTGTTTCCTGAAATTAATAAGCTGGTTCTTATTGTGCATTCATTCTGCATGGACATGCACCTTTGTAACTAAGTGTTTGACAGTGCTGCTCAATTGCAGCTTATACTTTGTCAGTTGAAAAGAGCAGGGTCTTTAAGCTGTTTTCATAAGACAACCAATGATTTCATGTTAATTCTGTTTATATTTCAGGCATTCATCATAATTTTGAATTACATCCGGGAATGTTTGATGATCCTGTTCCGTCATTTCATTTTCGCAAAAAAATTTGGTGAAATTGATTGGCGAAAATTAAGTTCTATAGATGTTGACAGAGTTGCTCGTGAGTTGGATTTTGTTACATTACAAGTAAGTGAAAAGAGATTTCTTTCTAACAATCAAGGTAAGTGTGGTTTGTTGTTGTTGACACTAGTGCAGCACAACTCAACATATTGCTTTCTAACTGAAATGCAGCAAATATTTGCTAATATCACACCGGTCATGTCACTTTTAGAATGTCGCTACAAATGCATGGTGTAATAGATTTAATGTACAATATCAATATTACAATGATTGTCAGTTAAGATATTGCAAAGTGGAGCTTTGAAAAGTAATATGCATGAATGCTGTTCTTTCTTGGCATAATTATTCATTTTAAGCATTATTGGTGTCTGCATCAATATTTCTACAATAATATAAGCAAACTGCACAGATTCTGGTAATCTGGTGCTGTATTAATATGTTGATACTCTTGTTTTTGTCATTTATGCCTTCATTATGTTTGTCATCGTTTCACTCATCATTCTTCAAAACTTAGTTCAATGCTTTTTTGAACATTTTCAATTGCATTTCTGAAAATGTTTGGTTATAGCAAAACAAGAAACATAGTACATTTGCTGGTATGGGCAAGCTGTTTGTTACAGTACAGCATAAATTAATTGTTCTTAACCTGTGCAGCGTGAGGTTAGGGCTTTCTTGTATTGCACGTTTGTCACAAATTGCGCTTCATGTTGCAACAATAAATCATCCTATAATTGAATGTTACCCATGGTTGCTTAAAATAGCTTTTGTTATTTGAGCTAAACAGTTGCAACCCTCACATTTAATTTTTTTCATTTAATCAGTTTCTGTGTTTTAGTAATCTTAAGTACATTGGAGCACATAAATTTCTTTTATAATAGATAGCATGTAGCAAAAGTAAAAAGCTATAATGTGGCAAATGGTTAGAAAAAGGTTGATAAGTTTGGCATAAATATAAGGTATCATGAATCAATAATAGTGTAAATATGAGTGTCTTTTAAAAAACTATTGAAACTCTAACAAAACGACTTAGCTTTTCCTAAATTGAAATATTTTTTGCAGTGCATTATATATATGAGTTTACCAAGTATCAGTTTCTGTCGTATAAAAGAAACGAGTTAAGGATCACTGCATTTTAAGAAGGTTGTTATAGCTTGCCTAACATGCCCAATTTGTTGCTTCATTTTTATGTTAGCAACAAATATAAACTTAAAGCAGATAAGTTTGTTCTTCTGACAATTGTTTTTATTTTTTAGCCAACATTTCGCCCACTTGTTGAAGGTTTCTTCGTGGCAATTTTTTTAACCACATAACATGTAATTTGCCAATAACAAAAAACAATTAGCAGTGTGTAACAACGAGCAAAGACAAACGCTGAACCAAACACTGTCTTTGTACGTCACACTACTTACTGTTTTTTCTCCCTCGTACCTTCCTGTGTATTTAAGAGATTGGTCAACTTACAGCAATTTTAGGAATTCCTGCTCATGTGTTACATCTAAAAAGCAGGTGAAGTGTTTCTGCAAGATTTGCAGTAGCCACTGAATTATTTGCCTCTTTGCAAAAGGAATTTGCAAGTATCTGGTGGGTATCTTATTGCTTGAAGTCATGTTGACACAAAAAACTCTTAACCTTGCTCTAACGAACATAATAGGAAGAAATCTTCACTGACAAGTTTCAACCTTTGAGATGCAACAGGTTAAGAAAAATTCCAGCAAGATATATCCCTTATACGTCCTTGTTTACTAGAAAATTCAAAACAGTGCTTTTTTCGTACTTTTAACTGACTTTAATTTTATTAATCATTGAACAGGAAAACATACCAGTGGTGACATTTTGCAAAATTGATGCTGTGGCAGATTTGGATCCTTTGTTTTGCAAGCTTTTTAAGCTTTCTCAGTACATCATAGAGTACCTACTTCACTCAAGTGAGAAAAATTTTTAAAATAAAACTTTACCGCTGAACCAAAACCTTACATGCGCAAACTATGTTTTTTATTTCGAGACATGTGTGATGTGCCATTAATTGTCTGTTTGCCAAACTATAAACAACTTTTTTATGAGATATTCATCACACCATGGTAATTGGAACAAACCAGAAAGTGAAGGTAACGATGATCTAATAGACTTATGGCACTATTCAGAGTTCCATGACATCAAACATAAGCCACCTATAATCCTGTATTAATGAAGCTTACAGTTCTGTAGAACAACCCAGTTTTCACTCTGTTGATACATGTGAAGATAAATGGCTTAGCACACTTAACACACAAATTAATATTCAAAGCATGTTCCTTCCTGAATGTGAAATAATCCTTTCACCCTTTTGCCATGTTTGTTGACTCATTTTGACTTATTTACCACCAGTGAGCTAGCAATGTTGTAACTCCCCTCACAGTGTTCAGCATTTAATTTTTAAGGCACTCCCTAGAAAGTAGAGAAGGGGTTCCCAAACTTTCTCTGATCATGTACCCCTTGTTTTTAAAGTTCTGCAAAGCGGTGCGGGCGTGGCTTGGCGGAAAAAGTTACGTCACAAGATTATTAATCAAGCATGCTGTCTTCCTGTCACAAAGCTTTTGCTGTGTTTCGTCACGTTCACAGCGTTCAAAACAACATCTCAAAGTCTGCGCTGCACAGATTGGTTTGCATAATTGCAACACTTTTAAAAGAACAAAAGGTTAACAAACTCCAATAAATTCATCCTTATTGTGACCCTGCGTCACAATACCTGCAACTATCAAGGAAATGTAAAACATCATCAAACGTAACAATTCTACTTTCGTTTTACTTGCCGGCAAAACTTGTCCTCTTTTTGGGTGCTGAAAATATGGTAGGCCTAAGCACATCGGCTTATGCGGTTCCTTAAGGGTTGAAGCTCGTGGAGCTCGCTCAATGCATTTTTAGCAGATAGAGACAAGTTGTTTGCTAACGTACATCTGTTGATGTAACTTTCTACACGTTGCATTATGGTTTAATCAGGTGCCTTATTTCCGACGAGAAACTCATCCACTCACCTGTATGATGCAAAACTACGATGCAGACATACTGCGGACTCACGGACTACGTTTGGCAACAGCCCTGAAACTGATTTTTCGTTTAGGAGGCTTCTCTAAAATCTTCCGTTAAGTGTAGGTTTTCAATGTTGCATTTCACTGCTGCCGTTCGTTTCAAGATTACCACCAGGCATTAAAAAAAAAACTTGTAATAAAAACAGACCAATTTTGCTCAGCTGCAAGTCAAGAACTGTGCTAGCGAAAGGGACAGCGTTTATGTTTACCTAATCTCAAATCTGAGTAAACCTGAACAGTGGTCACGCGGGAAAGGAATAACGGAACAGCAGCATTATTGCGAATGAATAACATTGTTGATACTATTCGCTAATTGAGGCTGGGTAGAAGTCCAGCTCGTAAATCCAGAAGAACAACGAGGTGTAAAACATTTTTAAGTTTCGAGTATTTCTTAATCTCAGTTTCTACTTCGGTAAGCACCAAAAAGAACAAGATTTATATCAAAGGGGCGCCATTCGACGAGGCACCACAGATGTTTGGCTGCGCCGGGACCCCATTGTAATCTGCTAAGTTCCTCTGGCCTGGTGACTACAGGTGCTTTACTGCTACACTCCATCTGATAAAACTTAACTCAAGACAAGCCCAACTGTTTCACAACATTTCCACTTTAAACTAATTCCAGGCGTAGGCTGATTATTATTTGCCTATAATAAGTTTTTGTGAATCAACAGCCAGTTTTTTGAAGCTGCAGTTCATAACATTTGCTACAATACTTCGTAATTTAAAATTTGAAACGAATCATTTTTATGTTGCATATGTTTAAAATGCAAAATAAAACGTTTTAAACCAGCGATCCCCAAACTTTTTGGAGCCAAAATCGCGATTTTATCAGCGTCCGCGGGCCGGACTGATTAGTGCATTGAAAAAAAATATAACTAAAAAACTCACGCATAACATTAGAAACGTTTGTACATTGCAATATGTCTTCTTTGTTTTGTAACATGTTTGCAAAGTGACTTTAGCAACTGTATGTTTTGTTGCATAATAGTTGTAATATTTGGTTCCATGCCTGAAGCTGCAATACGTTAATTGCTTCTACGATTTTCAAGAACCCTGTATACCTCACCAATCACGACTAGACAGCAAAGTTGTAGTCGAGACCTAAACTTCGAGACCAAGACTTCATAAAAATGTTCAAGACCCGAAAATTTACTGATTATCATGAAATGTTTCTATAAATTTTCAAAAAAATGTCATAACCACTTCAAAGCTGGCATGTTGCGAATTGTCGGCGTTTTCCCTACTTGCTTATTGTATGTTATTTCTTATCTGCAGATACAACAGACAAAAGGTAATTCAACTTCGAAGTGGTTGAATTAACGAATTTTTACTAAGTCATATCGTTTCAGTATTCAAATTCTCAAGACAACAGGTTTGAGGCCACGACCCGTAGCCTTCGAGACCGAGATAAGACTTGAAACCTTCCAGACTGAGACTCGCAGATATGGGTCTCGAGACTTGTAAGTGTAGAGGCAGGCAAATATTTGGGAGTGTGAATGATTTTTGCCCGAATTTACTTAAACTTACACGAAAAATTTGACTCTCAAGAACGATTGACTTGTTTTGGAAGTCACACAAAAAAGGTCCTAAAGGTCTTCATGTGTATGTGGAGAAGAAAAAGTCAAATTCAGACATATTTCGACAGTCAGTCTCATTCATCATACAATAAGAACAAAAGTATCGAAACATCTGTGACCAAATTTAGCTGGATTTTGCCCGGTTTTTTGACATCAAAACTTTTGGAGGTGGGCTTGTACCCCACAACCTGCACCACTGCCGGAACTGGCCTCGAGATCAAGTATCGAGACCCCATCACTGTTATTCATGGTATTAAATACTGATACCCAACAAACTCGCTTGCAATCAGCATGCAGCATAGGCGTAGCCACGGAGGCCCATGGGGCATACCCCACAACATTTTTAGCATATATATTAAGTCAGTTTGTGCTTTGAGAGACGGTATCCCAAACAAAATAGTGTTGTTCGCCTATTGGCCTGGCTACGCTGTCACCATGCAGTATTCCAGTTGAAAAAATCCAAAAGCTGCCAAAAAACGCTTGTACTTTAAACGCCAAATGCCTACTGCAGTTTACAAATTTTTATGCACGTCAATGTAGATTCTGCAGCAGTCTGGGCGCCAAGCCCAATTACAATATTAGGGGGATGGTGCGCAGTAACTTCCAACAAAACAAGCAGCTATGTTGTAACAATTTTCTATGGTTGTCTTTACTTATCTGAGTTGTGCGCAAAGCGTAACATTGAAAAGAATGGCGTCAGTCCAAAGCAAATAATTTCTGTTACACAAAATTCAAGTAACCTCCAAAACGTTTGTAGTTGATCTGTGATCAGAGATAAGCGTGGTTTGTTTGGTTTATAGCCTAAAGCTTATCGGGATAAATTTCTCATATGCTTTTTGTTTTTTATCTGTTTTGTGTGATTACATCTTACATTGATTCATTTGCACGAAATTCTTAGAACATTTCTGGGAAGCTCGCGGGCCGGATTGGAAGCCTTCGCGGGCAGGATCTGGCCCGCGGGCCGGACTTTGGGGAACGCTGATTTAAACCATCAATGTTCCCCACAGGCTTGTTCATGGGGTACGTTTATATCCATTCCATCTGATTCCACTGAAACAAGTAATACAAAGCACATTTTTAATTTGCTTGACTAACCTCAAAAGAGCCTTGCACCGCTCCCACTATGCTGCCTCGCTCTGAGGTAACGGAAGAGAGAGACGAACCGACAACCTCCGGATCGATGCTCTCTGCAGAGAGCAATAGCGAAGATTCACCCCTGGAACAACTTCACCGTTTCTTCCCTGAAATCAGCTTTACAGTTGGCATGATCAACTCGACTCACTTGGGGAGCATGGCACCCCAAACCGCCCAATTAGGAGGACCAATGAAAAGTGAGTGACCTTTACTTGGTTGACATCTGAAGACGGGGCCCAAAGCGTCATATTTGTGAGCCTATCATCACCAAAAAGAGGCACTCTGCTCACCTTACTGTCCTAACACTTACTGTGTTGTGAGCACGTGATACTAATATTAAATTTCAGAGCATTCCAGCTTTATGACGTTAACGTTACTTGCGATGAGATATGCGACCAATTTCAATTCTAGGGTCCCACACCATGAAATTTCCATGAGAATTGGATTCTTATGAACCCGCATGCTAATCCGTTTTAAAGGAACTCTTTAAATTCAGCTGAAATATCTGGTTGGTATCAAAAACGTTTTTAGGAGCTTTTATGCAAGAAATTCTGATTACATCTAGTTTATTTGTGGTTGCCTCACTGTATTTCACCCGATGCAGCTGGGAAATGCCCCTTCGTTGTTCACAAAACAAGAGAGCGTCTAATCAAACCTTTGCTTTTTTAAATAAGTTTTATTTTTATCAAATGCCCCATTACGTTTATTTTCAAACAAAGGAGTGGCCAAGCAATGATTTTTCAAACAAATGCTAAAACAAGCATTTGTACAAAGGAGTTATAAATGTTTGAAACCTTTTCAGTTTGCAAAAAAGACGCAGCGTTCAAAGCACAATGCGCATATTTCTTCCACCTCTATAGTTCGACCGTCTGCCTTTTCAACTAGTACTAATGCACAGTAACTACCCTAAAGATGATCGCAATTGAAGCAGTGAAAGCCGCAATAATTTAAATTTAATTTTGACCATAGTCGGCAACAGTGTGTAACGCTCCAACCCATTATCATTTTGACAAACACAAAACAGGTTTAAGCACCCAAACCAATCGAATGTCCCTAACAAAAGAAGATTTCAGTGGATATAAAAATATTTTTCGGTTTTGCAAATTTCAAATCGAAGAAACGCTGAGACTGCACGTATGTTTTCACATGTTCAGTAAGTTATTAATATATACAGAAGAACACTAAGGGAAGTAGGTTACGGCTAAAAGAAAACAGTGACACTGCATCCACCTTAAAATTGTTAATGCTATCAAAAATGTTTCTAAAATATTTTGCTGTCAAACTCTGCAATTTTAATCATCCTTTTAAGAAAAATATGAAAAATTTGTTTAACCTTTAGTAAGGGAGACTGGCTTTAAGCTCATAACTCAAATAACATTTTGGCTGAAATTATCAGCACACCACCTGACACCATCGAATACGAAACAACAATAAACCTATACGAACTCCATCGTTATTGGCACTCGCCCTGTCAGGAGTTTGATTTGTTTGGACTCTGATTTCTGAAAACAAGCATAAAGCAAAAGGAGATACACAAATGTTTCGCCAAGATTCGAAAGAAAACAGAACACAGGCAATGTGTACTATCATGTTTATGTCGTACACAAAAAAAGTGAACAATTTCAATGAGTTATGAGAAGCAATAAAAAGTATGATGAGCATCGCTGTTCCATCACTCAAAACACCAACCGTAGCAAAAACTGCTGATCGATTCATAATTCTAATCACTCTATCCGAGTTGCTTGCTGTTACATTCAATGAAAGTGGATAGAGAAGCAGAAACAGCATCGAACCTTGACCAATGAATACAATGGAAATGTTCACATAATGGTTCCAGGCATACGACTCAAATTCAGTTCTCGTGCATCCGTGGTTTGTGTTGGTAGACATTTTGTAAACGATCACATATAGCGTGATGAACAAACCTGCACCAACAACAATGATTGCACTCATCCAACTAAACCTTTTCAACCAACGTTTGCTCTGCTCTTGCATTGACGGATGTTCATACAGTGAACGTTGTCGGAACCAAAGAAACATGTATACGCCAAACATGGTGAAGAAGTAGCAAGTGATGGAAATATCTGCAGCAACTTCACACGCTAATGACGTTTAGTTAGTGTAGCCCAAATTGAAAACGATTTGATTCGCCATCAATCGAAGAAAACTGCAGATTGTTACAAAAACAGCCGATGATTAAACAGCTCCAGCGTTGACTTTTGTTGAGTCGTATCGATTCACTTTTCTCCATTTACCCGTTTGTTTTCCATAAACAATTAGACTGAAACCAACCCAACATACGAATGTTGCTTCTAAAACATTAAATGTTTCCATTAAAATCCACTCCATTTGTTCAAAACGATTTATGTAGATTTCTACAGCAGCTGATGCCTCAGTAGTTACTGGTGCACTTTCTTGACTCGGTTATGTCATACTATTACAGATGATCAACATGTTTCAATGATTAAATGTTTGACTTTACAGTTTACTGTAAACCTTGGAAGAAAAGCAGTTGGTTATTAAATGATCCACTTCAAGTGGTTTGGAAACTTGTGCCTGATTTCGTAGGAACACGTTTGCTAACCGTTTCTTTGATTCCAAAACACACTTTTTATACGTTAGATCATCAATACGTCACAATAACTGATATTCTAACTTTGCAGCTTTCTTTCAATCTTTGAATAAACTTTGGTAATGTGACGATATGCGGCAACTGCTTTGAAAATTTGTACTTGATTTGGTAAGCACAGTACTACCAATAAGACCAAAGCAATGACTCTGTTTTGACAGACGGTGACGTTAAGCAAAGAAATATTATGTTAACGAATTTCAACAAGCATGTCTTCTTTGTATGGATGGGAAAAAAGCTCAAAGTTTGGTAATTTTTGAAAAACCTCAAGATTTTCTATAACTTAAGAAATGACGGCCCTATAAAATTTCGAGCCATCTAACCTTTCAACGACCCTTCAGTGTGGTGTTGCATAGCTGCATCGTTAGGTTATCATAATTCCTTGAGCTAACGAAGCACGCTCCATGTGTTTTTGCCAGAAGGCGGCAAATTGTTTTCTAACGTAGATAGCTTTTCACACCCTGCATTATGGTTCAGTCAGGGCATTAGTTCCGACAAGAAACTCATCCGCTTACGTTTATATTGCTCGGGCCGAGAAGCAAGTTCGACGCCCCCATGTTCGAACCTGAAGTCTTTCTGAAGCAAATGTACTGTATTGAAAAAAGCAATTGTGATATTTTTGGGACTTTTTTGCTCCCCTGCAGTGATTCAGCGCCCTGGTAATGATTTGGCTCCAGGGGAATTGTACCTCCTGGTTACCCCCTTGTCTCACTGCCTCAACAGGAAACGCAATGTAGGATTAAATTACTACTTGGTAACCCCATGCATCTCGACAAGCCATGGTACTCAGCTCTAAAGCAGAAAATTTGGCAAAATGCCAGCTAAGCAGAGTTTGGTGGAATGAATAATTAATTGGCTTTAAGAGGTCATGACAATTTTTGCTAATCGGTTCAATAGTTGCAGTCCAAAATTTGGGGGAAGACTGCAGCTTTCGCCTCCATCTGATTACAACAGTGACTGATAGCTACGCGATTTTGATTCTTTTGTTGCAATTGCAAAACCGAAGACAGCTCAGGCTGGCGACGAAAAAACAATTATGGCATGGTTAGCTCAATCTGCAACCTACAGCACAAAGCGTACCTTACTGGCGACATCAGGGTCCCCAAACGTTTTTTCTGTGTACCACATAAGCTATTTATAGCTATTAAATACTAGTTCCACAGCAGGACATCTCATGCAATGTGATCAGTGGCGTAACTAGAAGTTTGTACCAGGGAGGGAATATTTAGCTGAAAGGCCCACTGACCACTGTAAGGGGCCACCATTCAACACTCACGAAATAACTTGAGAAATTACGCTGAATCCGGATGTGGATGGCTTTACTAACACCCTAAATCACCGGAAAATACTTTCGGGATAAGTTACATACTACCAAATCACGTTTTTCTTTTCGTAAATATAATATTTTTTCATTATTGACAAACCGTCTTTGCGGGCCGGATTTGGCCCGCGTGCCATAGTTTGGTGACTCTCGGTTAGATAATTCTCCTTAAATAAGGCATAAATTCGTATGGGATGGAAATGGGACAGATAAATATGTCCCATGGACAACCCTGCATATGCCTTTCATTCAAGTTTTGTTTTCGAATTGTCGCTTAAACAATAATTAATGTTTTCCATGTAATTCTAATTGCACAAGCTTCATATGGAAACGTAAGTTGTATTTAGCTATGTTTAGACTTCTTTTGATTAGACACCTATCGTGGGACATGAGTCACCACTTCCACGTGGAAGAAGAACCATTCTACATCTAACCTGTCGGGAATACGTCGTAGATACTGCTTTTTTCTGATCTGAGGATATCCAAACAATGTCAAACACTAGTGCGCAGCATGGTTTAGGGTTAACTTTTTAAACCCTTTTTTAGATATTTGATATTGTTGGGATACCAACAGTGTTCTCAGCTATGTGTAGCTTATTAAAAAAGGAGGCCTGTTTTTGGGACCCACTTCAAACGTTTTCAGAGTTAATGATATAAATCGCTTTTAACTGTGGTTATTCCCTGAAAGATCACGTGGTTCAGCCAACAAAAAGCCACTTTCTTGGACCACCAAAAGTAATCACTTTTGTGTGATACCCAACACTTGCAACTAGGGGTATTCAAACAACTGAGACTTTTTGGGTCCCCCTATTTGACTGCCCGCGTAAACGCCTGGTCTGGAACCGCCACGGCCCGGCACTCATATATATATTATTTATTGCTGAACGCCGGACATTCATCGGCTTAACGCACGTTTTTAGGTGCAATGTGTTTTCAGCTTTTTTCTTCATTTTTCAGTTAAATTATAGTCTGTAACTGATTTTGCTGGTCACGAACAGTGAATTGCTTTTCATTGGAAAATACGTTATGGTCCAAAACATTTTAGGCAAACTGGCGGAAGTAATAACCGACGCACTGAATATACGGTCAAAAATGCAGAGCAAGCGCAACATGGTTTAGCGAAGGCGCCTTCCAATTGTTGACCTGATATTGCAACAAGCAACGACCGACACTAAATCATAGGAACAAGAGATCTAACGAACAAGTTAAACTGACTATAGTGAAACGTAGATAAACTACGCAAAATGAGGCTGATACGTTCCTTCACGGACCAATCAAATGCACATATCGCTTAGGAAATCTCAAGGCCATGGCCACTTGTGGGAAATTGACCACTCCTTCCCATTGCTCCTGCCTCTTTTCGTCATGCCTTTGTTGACTTGGCTTTATCATATATCCGCTACAGATGATCAATATGCTATAATGACCTACAATTCAATTTTACAGCTTGCTGTAAACCTTGGAAGAAAATAATTTGGTGATGCAATGATTCAATTCGAGGGGTTTGGAAACCAATACCTGTCTTTTTGGGAACAATCTTGCTAGTAGTAGAGACAAACGGAATTATTATCATTCAATAAAAATAAAAAACTAAAAATTGCCTCTCATTCATTTTCCAACCTGCACATCCTCTCGAAACTTAACGGATGTCATCAGAGCAGCATGTGTGGGTCACGGAAGTGCTGCACTTCAAACTCACGAAACACTTAATTAACGGTTATTAACAACCTCAATAAACGATTGAATCGATTGCGTAAATCTCCCTCGAAGCCTTGGCGCTGCATAGTAAGCTTTCCGTCTCATTGAGACCTGTTTTTCAGATCCACAGTCATACAACACATTTGTGAGCTTTCGATCTGTGTAAGCGTCGATTATTCTGAATGAGAACACGTTTACTTTAATAAAAGTGAGCGAGGTGATTATATACTACTGCGTTTTGCGAACCTGGGGAAATCTTTAAAGCATCAGACTCTGCGGACGTTTTCAAACTGTGATCTTCAAAAATAGTGTTACATTTTTTCAGCAAAGGTGAGACACTCAAGATGTTTGGAAGCAGGAAAATGCCTCGGTCACGTCGCCATTTGAATATGCAAACATGACATTTTATACACAAACCACATAACAAGGTGCCTGCCCACGGTTGCGTCAACAATGGAATGTGCATGCCCCGAATTATTTAGCATTTAGCACATTTTTGGAAAGCATTATTTTACAGCGAGTGCTGTGAGATGCGACCTTTCGTGTCCGAGTGAACCAAAGGTTGTGTTTCCAAGAATTCAGCGTTTTTCTAATTACAAGTCAGGTTTGCGGTCGTGTACCGCTGTCCCGGTTGGTTGCTTGATTGTCCCAGAGAATTGGGCCGCGTCTGCAATGCAGGCAATAAGATAAAGTAAGGGTTGAAACAAAGAGCAGCAATAGAAGTGAGCGGAAAAAATTTTAACATCGAAAAAACTATTTTTTTCTTTTCCTTAATTAAGCGACGTATTCGCAGGAAGCGAAACAAATTTACACGTTTTGCTTTTGTAAGGCAGGAAACCTGGAAAACTGTGTTGTTGAAACGGTTACCTACTTCAATGTATACAGTGATGTTATTATACTTCTCACCCTTTCAAACAGGGTATTTTCCGGATCAGACGTAATTGATGTTACCAAGGGCGCACGCAGGATCTTTTTTTTGTGGGGGATGAGTGAAATTTTGAGAAAAAAATTTTGCTCTAACTAAGGTACAGGCTACCTTATTTACTATAACATTTATGTCATATATGCTGTTTCAATTTTAACACATCAACACTTTTCTTGACCAGGTCTGTTTTTCTTTGCTCGTTTTCCCCTGTTACCGTGATTTTGTTAATCTGTTAAAGTACGATGCGATGTGGTGTGGCACTTCTCTGCAAAATTTTGACATTGTTTATGGAAGTTTGTAACATGCTCAGTATCCTGAGATATTATTTTTAAAAGCACTCTTATGTTATATAGTAGCATTACTTGATACCACTTCCAGCAAATTCTGGTGTCTCAGTCGGCTATTATTTGTCACGAAATATTATCAACAGCACTTTTCTCAACATCGCAGACAAGAAAAATGCACTGCAGTACCACTACAGATCGTAGAACTATCTCACAGCCACGCTACGTGGTTGTTGGCGATACCAACAGCAAAATATCTTTGTTAAATCACCAAAACAGAATTGAAACAACAGTTTTTACACATACTCGTAAAAGGCAGCACAAGCGTTTGCGAATTCCTAGTGGATCATCTAGTCTAACATATTCCAGGCAGTGGCAGCAAACAAAGCTTAGCCGACATATCACTAATTTACAGATAATTGTGCAAAGGTACAGACAGATGCCGCCGTAGAAATTTTGAAATGAGAGAGAATGGACAGGGAGAGATGCTCTTCAGGAGGCTCTTGGAGCAACCCGTGCATGCTTATTTGACCAAATAACCACGTGACATCTACCACTCTCTCTTACAAGCAAACCGCCACGGCAAACGGAATCGTAGCGATAGCACGAATACACCGGCGGACAGTTAATGTGTATAGTTTCTTAAGTGTTGGTCCTACCTATAGGGCCATGGGCAAAGTAGTTGCTTGTCGTACAATATTCATTTCATATCTTCCGCTTCAGTAGAATAATCCCTTTCATAAATTTTGTATATGCTAAAGCACGAAATCAGATCTCCGATTACTGCTGGCAACAAAGTCATTCATAATTTTTTTCTCTGTCGATCTGGCGGTCTTTGTGTATGGAAAGCAGTGCAAGTCCTGTCATTCGCTCATTTCCAAGCGACGATCTTAGATAGGTTTTAAGACGTCTCATGGTGCTGAAACTGCGCTCACTTGTAGCAGTGGATACAGGAAGAGTGCCTGAAATGGTGAGCAATGTGTAGACATTCGGATAAATGTCAGCATGGCAAGCACAGAGTGCCTCGATGGCATTAGAAAGAACAGTGCTAACATCTTTCTTCTTCCACTTATTTACCCAACCGCTGCACATCAGGAACAACCTCTGCTCTGGGACCAATATCTTCCTGATATATTTCCAGTAACCTTTCTAAATCTTGAGCAGTATTTGGCGAAGCATCGCAATACTTAGGTATCAAGCCCCAAAAACTTTGGCACTTCTGCTTCTGATCAAAGAATATATCCTCCATTTCCACTATTAATAGATCTAAATACGGTACAAATATGGCTTCCCGAAAAAAATGCTCAGGGTCATCAGAAGGATAATATCTCTGAAAATTTGACTTTTGCATCTTATCTTTTGAGAATCAACAGTGGAGCATCATATTTTTCACTTTCATTCTTAGCTTGGTCAGATATTATATGAAAAACGTTTTCGCAATTGTTTCTGTTTTGTCGGAGAATATCCAACACAATATCAATGAGTTCAATCACTGCAAATATATCCAATTCCTTCTTTTGCAGCAGTTTTGAAACAGGCAGGATTATACCAGAAGTGTGTTGCATAACTAAAGCCGCGATTAAAAACGTGAATTTCTGTACAGAATTGAGCAAAGTTGCTGCTTTGGTCGCAACCTCCACTTGCTTGTTTTCCTGCTGCAAATCCTCAAGTGCAGAAACAACTGCTGGCAATAGTGTCACGAAAATGATGATCGAGTCATGTCTTGCTGCCCAGCGTGTGGCGCAAATTGGTTTCAGCTTCTGTCGCGAAGAAGCCGAGCCTGAAACTTCTGTTTCAACATCGTCTTGAAATATCGATACGCGCTGTTCAGAACGCGACAGAAAAACGCATATGTCTGATATAGTTGCCATCGCAGATGAGTGCTGTTTAAAGCATTTCGTACATCTCTGGGTTTGTCGGCATCTGTCTGAGGCACAAAGTTAATCGAACATGACTGCACAAAATTCATGATAGTGACAGTTTTGGTGAGTATTGTAATGTTCCTTTGCCTTTTTATACAGTAATTGCAGTGTGGTCCCGAAACTAATGAGCCGGGAGATTTTGCGCTGCGACTGACAGTCTGAGGACCAAACACAACGCACCATTTGCAAAAAACTCCATTGCAAATATTCCTGTACGCTAACCATGTAAATTCGTTTAACCGTTGCTTCCGGAAACTTCGATTTTGAGCACCAACTGTAACATATGGAAACGAGAAACCTGAAGGAGGGGACCAGCAATTAAACAATACCTTTCGTCGATCAGCATCAGTCAGGGGAACTCCAACGAAGTTACCGATATCATTTTCGCTACTGAATACTTGGCTGGCAGATTCTGAGCACGAGCTAGTGTCATCTTTCTCTTGACGAACTCTTTTCCGCTTGCGTTGCACAACTACAAACGTATCCATTTTCCTCGCACTCTGACTATCACGGTACCCGAAATTCGAACTACAGGAAGAACAACTCCAATCGTAACGCATTGGGCAACACGTGCAGAGTTTCCACGTCATAGCATGCATGAAGCGGTTTGTCTCAATGCCATTATGACTCATGAATCGCAACGTCTTTATCGAAAAGCGACATTCAGCGAGGATTTCCTATGGTCTTAGCACGATTTGCTTATTGCAATTGAAGTAACACTCGCAACGTAACAAGGTAACAGATCACTACACCACTAGTTATAATCGAAATCTTTATATATCTATGTATGCATGCGCGGAATTGTTTTGTGTTTTAACAGATGCCACCAACAAATTAATGTTTAGGCGATTTCCGTTAAGGAGGGGGCTATCAGCCCCCCCCCCTGCGTGCGCCCGTGGATGTTACCAGTGGGGTAAACAAATGAGATGATAAACGCGTTTAGATGTCTAAAACGTTTGCGGGATAAAAGAAACAGAATATTATTTCCTGCACTCACTGCCGATCTGAATAAACAATGACCGTTACGTCTCCTTTTTTCCTTGGATCAGTTTAATAAGCTACCCAATGAAGCCAACGCGATCGATTTTGTCAGCTTCAAAATTCAAAACGTCAGCTATTAGTGGCCCGAATGAATAGTCAAAAACGTCAGCTATTAGTGGCCCATATTTCCCTGAATACTTCACAGTGATCGCTCATAACATAGAACAACATAGTGATTGTGGTTCCGCATTACCCTCCAAAGAATGGCATATGACCCCAGTGGGGTAATTTATCCCCAGTTTGGGAACCACTAAGTTAAAAAATTATAATTGGTAGAAAAAAAATGTTTACCAGACTCGCAAGGAATACTTTGTAGCCGGTTCAAACATATGTTTTGCACTTGTTTTGTGCATTTTTGAAACGAACTTTTGTCCATATCGGTTGAATTACTGAAGCAGCACAAAAATAAATTCACGCCTTTCTGACAGAAAGCTAATTGCTTTGTTCCTTTTTTTCGAAAAATCAAACTTCTTGTGGTAAGGAAGTTTGGGCCATAACATCTTAACCGCTTACGCTAGCAGGCCAATCAAGGGCTCTGAGGATGCGGATTTTCACTGAGTTTTTTTAAAGCAACAAAAATTACCTCTTGATTTGGGGCCCAGATCCTGATGACGTCATTCTAAAGACCCTTAACCTGCTCCAATGGTGACGTCACCCACAAAAAGTTCAAATTCACAACTTCTCTATTTTTTAATTGAAACTACAAGACTTTCCGTATCTTTAGTGGGTTTGACCAGCTCGCTAGCTCTATCGGTTGGCAAGTTATGGCCAAATATGCGCCTGACACGATCGTGGCTTCTCCGGGTCCTAAAGGTTTTAAACATATACTTTTCTATGCACTTACGCTTTACAATGAAACCAGTTCGTCATTGCTATTGCTGTTCCGTAAAATATTTCCATTGCCGTTTGCAAAATATATGTTATAACAATTCTGTCCGCAATGTTCAGAAACAGGAAGACCGTGTGCACTTGAGTTCCAGGAGGAGGCAAGCGTGCAGAGAGATTTTTGTGAAAGTTATTTCTATCATGATACTCCTGTAACAGCCAAAACTAAGCAGAAAGTTGTTCTTAACTTACGAATTAGCTGACATTCACAGCTACATGTTTGAAACGTTTCTGTACAAGTTTACAAAAATCGGTAAAACTGGGGTTGCTCAATCATGAAGTTTTGTAACAAGCTAATCAGTTTCATTGCATTTACACCTGAAAGATACATAGAAACATTTGCCAATTGGAAGCTCTAGGTTTGCTGCAAGCGTGTCAGCAAACAATGGACTGGACTCCGCTTTTGTAACTTTGCAATGATTCAAACTTGGCCATGTCTGCTTTTGCAGCCGATGAATCCCGCTGGACTCGATATCCTAGCTCAGTGTCCCCGTCCACGAGAAACTCGGTGCAAAACAAGTTGTGTTAAACGCTTTATAAAAGCTAACGTTTATCTTATACTTTTACTAGACAGGGTCCTCGGGCTGTGGTCCCATAAAGACTTCTACACAATGGCAAATAGTCAATATCACCAACCTTAGCTGCTGGTGACAGGACCGTTATACCCTTTTATGCGGGGATATAGGTTTATTACGCATCGAACCTCGACCAAAGCAACACGATCATAAATGAAGATGAACACATGAACATGATCCTAACCTAATGACCCCCCATTGTCTGGGATTTTTCTAAGTACAAAATAATGAAAAATTTGGCCAGGACTCTGTTTCCTTTTTAACTTTAAATTTCCCTAAATTTTGTTAAAGTCCGAAATCATAGAAAATTTTGACAGGACTCTGTTCCCTAGTTGAATATGACATGTCGAAATTTGTCAAAGTACAAAGTTAAATAAAAGTTGGACAAGACTTCGTTACTACATAGAGTTACGGAGCTTTGTGAAAAAGTCTAACTATTCATCAGCATACAACCTTAACTAAAATCAGACTTGCCGCAATCGTACTGTAACCTTCGTGCCTGGAAGGTCAGTAATAATTCAGACTTGAACCCCCTTGGGTGTTAGCTACAAG
>Ga0210059_1001128_pt1 | contig 39026 bp, 24 predicted proteins | sample Ectturendosymbi2_FD_188042 | JGI IMG/M metagenome (GOLD analysis project Ga0210059, IMG submission 188042) | Ecteinascidia turbinata endosymbiont from Florida, USA - Sample 2 (SPAdes) (version 2) | ecosystem: Host-associated > Tunicates > Ascidians > Unclassified | place: Key West, Florida... | reverse complement strand
GTAGCTCGAACTTGACTTGCAAAGGACATACAACAGCCGGAGGGGGTCTTGTAGAGCTAAAAAGTTAAATAGCAAACAGCTTCTAGTAAGCATTGTATTCTGAGTTGACAGTCAGTTTTTGACCTGCAAAACTGTAAGTAATGTGGCTCTTGGTTTGTTTCATTAATACTTTGTCATAAATTATCGTTGTAAAACATCTTTTATAACAGAGTTCTGTCATAATGTTTCTCATTTTTGACTTGTAGAAATTTCCTGAAAATATTAAAAATAGGGACAAAGTCCTGGCCAAATTTTTCGTAATTTTGTACCTAGAAAAAATCCTGACATAAAAAGGGAAGTCACGTTGTAATGTTTTAATGCGTATGCATGTTTCATTCTGTTATACTTGTAGTGGGTTCGATGTCCTGAGTGTAATAAATATGTAATCATGCTTAAATGAGTATAACGGTCCTGTCACCAGCAGCTAGGGTTGGTGATATTGGCTGTTTACTTTTTGTAGATAGCCTTTAGAGGACCAGCCTCGTGGACCCTGTTCTGTTTTAAAAGTATAAGATAAACGTTAATTTAATTAAAGCGTTTAGCACAACTTGTTTTACACCGAGTCTCTCGTGGACAAGGGTACTGAGCTAGGTTATGGAGTCCAGCGGGACACTTCGGCCGTAAAACAAGTACACGGTTTATCACATCGAAAATAGCAACCACCTTGACCAAAACATTGGCATAATCTGGCACAAATGTAGCATGTTAGTCAACGATAATACTGCGGAGTGTGGAATATAATGTTTCTCAAGAAAAAAAGAAACTACCTAAGATTGCGCTATGGACATAAAAGAAACTTTCTAGGATAGCTCTATAGATATGAAAAGCGGGCTTGTAGGCTTCTTAAAACAAGCCAAGAATCGCTTGAGTGATAATCTTTTTGACGTATCGCCATCGCGTGCTGATTTCCTCACCACTGTCGCCTTCTCAAAAACAGTGTGAGACTAATCCCAGCAGAGAATAAAAGAACGCAGCTGTTAAGTGTGATGTATCTGTAAAGCAAATGTTTCGCACTTGGTGAAAACACTGCTGCATTGTGGGTTGGGTTAAACTCAAGTAAATCAGATGTCTTACGAACCAATGGATTCAGCACAAGCACAATGTGTAAGAGTCAAGGAAAATATATCTTTTGGATTGGTTGGTCACCATTGTCGCGACATTACAAGAAGTGGGGATAAATATATATTTTGCCCTTATTTCCGAGTCAAGTCCCTACGTTTCGAGCTATGGGTTAGTATACAACTAGGTAAATACTATACGCTACTTCTCCAACGTTTTGATTGAAATCCTGTTCACTAATGGTTGAAAACAGTCTTTTGCTAAACTCCTTATGCCAAAACTAAGTCTCCACAGTAGGGCTGCTTTTTGTCTTCGGCAAAAGCTTCGCAGATATTTGCCTGAAAACCTTAACTTTCTAACATTATATACACTAGCATCGTTAAATTATATGCCGTCTGTTTCTGAATACATGGCAACCAACGTTACAGCAAAGCAAGTTACATTTCTGCACGGAACAAATCGTGGCTGTGGTCTCTCACGTGTGCAGCTGTAATACTCTCACTGTTACCAGAAAATTGCCTTTCTAACAGTATACCACACAGGGGAAAATGTCGGACAGAAGCAGTTAAACATCTTTCACGGTCTCTAGAAACTTGAAAAATACTAAAAATTATTTTATCGAAGTTAAAATTGATAAACTAACAGAATCTGTGACACCACACCAAACTCTGTTTCAACATCAACATGGCTATGTGTGGCCTACCAAACATCACTTTTATTTTTGAAACCTCTCCAAATGTGAAACCTAAAGAGAAAAAAATGGGGGGACATGACGTATTATTCCCCCCCGTCTGAAAAAGTGGGCGGACACGTCCCCCGTGTCCCACACCAAATTGCGCCCATGGTCGCATGCAGCAGAAAACCGATCAAATGCGAGCTCAAGACCCTGTTGCGAAGATCCACGCATGCAGTAGGCTACCAATGCGTCCGCAAAAAGCAAACAGCCAATCCTACACTTGCCAACAGTGACACCTTTGTCGACGCATCTGTGACTGTCAATCCAATTCATATAGACCAGGGCTCTTCAAATATTTTTTGGGAGAGACCACATAAGCTATTGCACAACTGTTCGAGGGCCAGACACCTTGCGTAATGTGACTTTTTCGGGATATGCCACATTCTATCAAATCAACACATTTTTCGTAAATATGTTTTTTCATTATTGGCAAAATGTGTTTTGTGGCCGGGTGAAATGGCTTCGCAGGTAGGATTTGACCTGCGGGCCTTAGTTTGGAGAACCCTGATGTAGACTATGAAGAGGAGTGGTTACAGCACACACCATTGTCGGAGTCAAACACCAGCGCTGAACGGTTGTGATTAACTCAATCAACACAATCTTTTTGAGCAGGAATACAGTTACTTGACTGCCAGCGAGAGGCACCCATCAACAGTCAACACCGTACTCCCACAACACCCTCCAAATCTTTTCACGAGGAACCCGGTCGTATACTTTCTTGAGGTCGACAAAACATGTGCTGTGCATAAATCTTTGGTATGCCTCCAGGATTTCTCGAAAATTTGCAAGAGAGTGGAAATTTGTTCTGTAATGCTACGGCCACGACAAAAACCGCACTGGGTATCATCCAGCTTTGGTTCAATTATTTTCCCGTCTTGGCATGCACTCTTCCTGGGGGACTTAGCAAAGAGATGCGGTGGTTGGTTCGTTTACTTCTGTCTCCCTTTTTGTGCATGGGAACGATCAGTTTGCCAATCTTTCGGCATCCTTCCAAAACACCATGCCACTTGACACACACGAATCAGCCAAATCATCCAGCGTTCCAAGTTCCCCTAATTCACTATCAAACTTTTAGCAACTAGTTTAAGCTCGGATTTAGCAGCGGCATCTGAGAGCTTATTGATGCACAGTTCTACGGAAGCTTTCACCTGTGCGAAGTCAAAACATACCGCCTGAAAAACTTTGCTCAGTTCTGTCAGGTAAGGTACCAATGTTGACAAAAGGAAAGCACCATGTTGAAATTTTTTGTGTTTAAAAGTCGCAGTAAAACAGCTCACATTACATCATTAATATTTTCGGACAGCTGCTTCAGTGCGGCCCAAATAGCCAAATTCTCACTCCTAGCTCTCACTGTTGCCTCACTCGACAACCACCTTTTGCATGCGCGCTGTAATTGCCGACCTTTTGTCTTCAATGTAGTCTGATGCATCGGCAGGCAAGCCGATCGCAACGGTGAAACAGTAAAACACTTCCATAATTGCATGAAAGTGCTTTCGCAGTTTCGCACACCATACTGTACAAATCTGCGGCGGTTTAGTACTTGAGGCCGAAGCGGTGCGCATGATGATGCACAGATACCAAACTTACAATTTTCGCTTCCAACTTCTGCGCCAGAATATTGTGTGGGCCTATAACATTTCAGCCGTCTGTTGCAATAGCCACGTGAAGGAAAACATGTTTATCTCAAATCGTTTTACTTAAATACAAAGCAAATCCATATTTCGGCTTTCAGAATTCAGGGTGTCATTCCAAAATTTTAGGGTGTCATTTTGACACCCAAAAACGGCTTACAAAACACTGAACTAGAATAACTCCCAAGTTATCCAGCGCAATCAGATACCTAATTTACAAACACAGCACATTCTTACGTCACAAAGCTATTCGTGCGTTGCTAAACACAACAGTATTGCAATGTAGTTCCATATACGAAATATAAAACATAGAAGGAATTATGAATATTTTTATCAGAAGCTCTCGCGACCCTAGAAGAAAGGCAAACGACCCTCATGGGGAACGCGACCCCCAGGTTGAAAACCACTAGCTTAAAGCCCCCTCACAATTGAGTGGCGCTTGAAAGCGTTGCTACGCTACTTTCTTGCTTTTGACATCAACTTTAGTCTGCACGTCTTGCATCTAAAAACGAGAAGTTTTGCGCTACTGGTACATTTGGTAACAGCATCGTTGTTTCAGTTTATTCAGTTTTCATCTGAAAGTTAAGGCAAATGGCAAATAATCTTTTTAGTCAGTTATCTTGATGAATAGCCGATATCAAGGCAGTTGAAAGGGCAGCATTGTCTCATAATGAAACATTTCGGCAAAGCTCTTTCTTACTTGTTGCATCGTGTTGGCTGGTTCTACAAATATAGACAAAAGCAGCATGTTACTTCCTGGGATAACCAGGAAAATCAGTTGCCTGAATATTGTAGTAGTTATTGACAAATTAAAAATTAGATCACCTTCAAGAATGTTATTCCGTCCAATTACCTCTCGTGATGCCAACCTGTGGAAACAACAGCTTTCGAGAACGATACTTGCATGCTTTTCAATTAATTTGAAATGGTTAAAAATCCTGATGCTTAATGGGAAGTTAAAGTTATCTACGCTATAATCATGTTTCAAATTGTTGGCACTTTTTACAATGTTTAGTTACGCGTTGCTGTAAGTGCGGAATTGAAACCAGCGGCCGCCGAAACGTACTTCCAAGTAAAAGCGATTATCTTGTTTTGCTCTGGTTTGACGTGCGATTCGCAGCTGTTTTCGCAGCTTTCATCCCACATTGATATATATGCAGGAAAACTGAAATTCCAAGCAGGTTACTAGATTATTTCAAAGACTTGCTTTACCATTAAGTGACAAGATCGTCAACGCAAAGGACGTTTTTTCGCTAAAGCTGGAGGGCCTCTTGGCGTGAGAAAAACGAACAGCAGTCGACAGCGGCTTTGATTTTCAAAACAATCCAAGTTCCTTTTAAATCTAGGTTGTTTATCATGGCCAGTTTTCGTACCACACAACTGTTGATCCGATTCCAGGTGCCCCACTGTGGCTACGAAGGTGGACTTTGAACACCATATTTCATGCAGCAAGATCAGCTTTTGCCTAAACATCGTCTATCAGCTGGTTTGGTCTCGTTGCATTGATGATGGGAATTCCATGCCTCTGCCGACGTAACGATCTCTCTATATGAAGGATTAAGCTGAAGTGTTCAACTGGTTGCCATTCGGCATTAAGGGGCGAAGTGCAATGTGGGGAGAGTCATGGCAGCAAAGCAACCGATATCGCTACTGAGATAAACACAAACGAAATGCAGTCAGCGGGGCGCGCATTATCGAGATGCATTCGATGCAACATTGCGAGTAGAGACAATGATTGCGAATGTATTCAGTTACACGGCGAAGTTCGTTTTCAATTTTGAAACTTCTGCATCAGTAACCACTGGCACAGCCAGGAATTTTGTTCGCGAGGAGCCAGTCACTGACGTCTTCAGAGTTCAATCTTTAACTATTTTGCACAAAGATCATTGTCACAGCTTAATCTCTGGTCTATTGCAACAGGATATGACGTCTAATATCTTCTACCAGTCGGCATAAAAAAATTTTGACAAGCAAATATTTGCTTTCGTTTATTTTCGAACAGTTGAAATTGATATATAACACCAGCGAAAAATCTTCGCAACTTTGTTTTGGGCGGGCCATGGCCTCTTCGGCCTCATTCTGGCTGCGCTACTGTCAGTAACTGCCCCTACTCTGGTAAATTCCACTTGCCGCCCAAAAAATTCCTGGCTTCGCCTCCGGTTCGACAATAATTTGCAGTAACGGCCAAAGCGTCCTTTATAGTTTTTCAAAAGCGGAACTGTCAAAAATTTTGAAACTTTACCGGAACCTGAGTGCAAACAATATTCGAGTCACAGAGCCACTACTCTGAAGGACAAACGCTCTTGTTTGATTCTTTCATCATCTAACTTTTAGAAATTCGCGCAAGTTCATATAAAACCTTGAATGTTTTGCAACCCATTGATTTGTAGGCAGGCCCGTAACCAGCTTGGGACACCAGGAGGAGCGAAGATTTTCTGAGAGGGGCCAAAATTTTTTTAACTATGTCCTATAGTTTCAAATTACATCCAATTCATTTTTCCAGGGGGCCGAAAAGTTTTCTAGGGGGGCTTCATCCCCCCTGCCTCCCCCTGTTACGGGCCTGTTTGTAGGGTAAGATCGTTAAGGTTTTGTTAAACCGACATCGAAAATGGAAGCGTTTTACCTTACTTCATCGAGGATACTGAATCGTTGCAAATTATCATTCAAGCAGGACGACATCTTAAACAGTTGCTTGCAATAAACTGCTGTTGTCCTTTCACAAATGCATTGCTGGATTTTACAGTATTTGATCAACGAACTCGAGTAACCAACACATATTATAATAAAAAAACTGATTTTTAGGTGTTGTCAGGTTTTTACCAATGGCTTCAGAATTCGAGTTATACAGCTTTGTTTTTTATCAGATTTATGTGACGTGCAACGAGAAAATGAATTTCATTTTGACAACGTTTTCTTGGTGGCCGAAACAACCATGCACTTCAAAACCTTGATCAGATTCACGGTGATAAGTGACAAAGTGCCTCGTTTTTGACGTTGAGCGTAAATCTCTTTTTATGAGAAGGTGACATGCTCTTCACAGATTCAGAACGTAAACTGTTTTTAGAAAGCTCACTGCGGCTCGAGTGATTCTGTAACATGGTATACGTCATGGATGGATACACTCAGTGATTATTCACGGGAAATGAAACAATTTTGATGCTTTCATTTAAGGTAATTGCAGGCTTAAAAATAGTTAACGCGCACAACACAATTTCTTCAACACCATTCATATTGGAAATCACACCTATGCTGCAATGAAAAAGAAACAAGCATGAAGTCAAAAAGTGAAGCACTATCCTTTGTGCCACAAACATCTGTTTAATAACTTCTTAAAACATTTGAATACTTACAGCGAAATGTTGCGATAGTAAAACAGGTAAAAAGTTTTGAGTGATACAATTAGTAAAACCACTGCAGTGGTTTTGGAGTACGGACATACATTATTGTTCTTTGTTAGTGAAACAACAAAAATTTTATTAAAAAGCACTACGTTCTTATTATTTCAACAAGGTGTTTGCTATAATTTCCGGCGTAGTTTTTCAGATTCTGTGAAGCTTTTCTTCATCATCTTGCGCACCAAATGATGTCACCCGATTAAGTCTTTCTCATTCATCCTAATGAATTGAAAAAAACGTTAATACTGGTTCGTGCAGCAACGAATCATTCCATAGGGAAATGGTGACTTGGCAAACGAAAGAATGGTCATGCTGAGCACAGTTAACAGGTAGTATTTTCTAAGCAGTTTGGCATGCTTCCCGGACAACTGAACTAGCAAAAAACTGAACCTCAGTTGAAACTGCAACAATCAAACCTACCACAGTGAAACCAACAGTAAACTGAAAATAATGGCTACGAGGACATTGTTACTCAGAACGTGGGTCTGGGTAAGGCCACATCTATTGCATTTATGAACGTTTGGGTTAATATAAGCCCAACGTCGTACTTTGAGCTGGATTTATGCAGTGTCTGGTTTTCAGCTAAGGTTTTGGTCTATATAGACAGTGACGCGGCCAGAATGAGACCGAAGAGGCCATGGCACCCCTCGAAACAAACTTGCTAAGATATTTATTGGTGCTTTGTATCGATTTTCAATTGTTAGAAAGACGTCAGTGACTGACGACGTCATTGACTGGCCCCTCCCGAACACCATTCTTGACTGCGGTATTGTCTATAGGCGTTTTAGATCAAACGCGCTCTCATTTTCGAGTGGCGATTTGGAACAACAGGTTGTCGTTGCTTATACCACCGGTATCCATTTCGATTCTATCTGAGATGTAGCCGAGCAATGAAATGCCGAAGATGTTGACAAATGACAAACAAGCAAGTCAGTTGGTAAGCCAAGTATATTTACCGCTGCTGGTTCTTTTGCGACGAGCCGAATTGCGGCAGATTGAGTTGTCGGTTCGATCCAGTTGGGGTTTAGTATGGTGGCTTGCTTGCGCCATGCGAAAATTTGTTTTTTATTTTTACAAAAAAAAATTTCTTGTTGAAAAGATCATTTCAAATGACAATTTACTCGAAATGGAAAAACATTTTGTTCTCTCAAAAATTTGTTTCAGGAAAAATTTCATGGCGATTTCTTTTTTCGTTATTGAGCCCAGCTTCACCAACGAAGTGTTTTATTCTGAAGTCTGCAAACACACCATGTTGTAAATCATTATGTGGCATGTTCCTTTTTTACTACTTGAATTTATTATGGATATACTAGCTGAGCATTAAATAAACAATTTAACAAGTTTGCGTTAGATTTTCACTTCAACGTGTCTTTTCTTGAGCTTTCACCAGAACCCATTAATGTCTTTAAAATGCAGTAAACGCAAAAGTGGCTGGGGTTCAGCACCAGACTCCACTGGGAGCTTAAACCGTTCCACCAAATACGGATTTGTCTATTTGTTTGCTTGCAAAAAATACAGTAAGCTTAACTTTAGGCATCACAAGCTCTAACTAAGCTAAGCCTGACCTATCAAGTACTGGTAAATGGGAAACATTTCTTTAACTCATGCCAAAGCAATCTAGCGCTATAACTGACACATTTACGACCTCTCTAATTATAGTAACAACCAGGGACGCCGGAATAGCGAAGGGGGCGGTGGGCAGTAAAAGAGTTGAAGCCAATGGAAACTTACAAAAAATAAAAAAATCGTTACCAATTGTGTTTGTTTCTCTTCAGCAACAATGTTGACCTAAAAAAGAATAACGGAATTTATACAAAATCATTCTGAATTTTCTGTGTGCGCGAATAGCTGCAATAAATTTGTTTCAAGTCTATCTTGATACATCATGAAAGTACCTATGATACTGTTATGAAAAAGTACCCCCACCCCATTCCCCCCGTCAGTGCCTGGGAACTACGAACATTCTGATGCAATTTAACAAGTTCTGCTACAAGTGCTATTACAAACACGCATGATGGTTTTAATGACATCTCCTGTTGGTTGTGGTCTAGTATTTCACGCCACACGTGTGACATATACCAATTGTACTAAGATTAACCTAACTGCAAGATGCGAAATGTAAAGCCACTTACAAAATGTTTTAATTTCTTGCATGCATTCAGTAATTTCTATTTATCGTAACAACAGTCCTAATTTAAAATCAACTTCAACAAAGAAAATATTTTTTGAAAATCCTTTTTATAAGAAAATATTTTTTCAATATTGAAGAATTTGTTAATTGAAATAATTGTTTGAACAAAATCGGAAATTATTTCACAAAATGTTTTTGTGAAAGAAAAAATTTGCAATGCCTTTTTTAAAGATGACAAAAATTTTACATGGCGCAATTGGGCCACCATGATTTATTTGTGTAGAGATTCAAATTAGGAAACTCATTTAAAGGAAGGATCAGTTGTTCCAGCATAGTTTTTTCGGACAAAACTAGCCCAACAGCAGTAAACTCTTTTCTAAACCTATGACTGCGTACACAATAAAAATGTTAGCACGCAATACATAAAGCCGCTTCCATGAACATAGGTGATTGGTCAAGATTTAGTTTTGTTGCAATGTCAAATTATCTACTGCTATGCTACCTCTGCTACACCGTTAAATGGGCACTGCTGTATTTAGATTTGTTTTATCCTGCTCCAAGTATTCTTAGCAGATTCCAACATCTACGTAAAGCTAAAGACTAAGAGCAGGATTTACGTCAAAATGGTGCAGTTTTTCAACAAATGATACCAAAAAATGAGCACAAGCACAGTTGTGCGTTTGCTGCGATGCGAGTGTGTGCGAAGTCAGGAAATGCTCTCAGGCAGAAAGTGAAATAAATATACACTGCACACGCACCGCTGAACATCGGAAATGACGCAGATCGAATATTATCATTCGGAAATCACAAACTGCTTCCTGCTTTTCCGGAGCTTCGTAGAACCAACAAATCTCTATGAGCATGAAAGACGTGAAAGACGTTGTGTAGGCAGAACAGTATGTAAACGCCTGCCTTATCGCAAACTGGAGCAAAAATCCAGAACGTCAGCAAAGCACAATTCTGGAGCGCTAATAGCAAGAAATACTTCAGTCTGCATGACTTGTAAAACACTTTTCTGTCAAGAAAATTTCGTTTTGTTGATGGCCCAACGGCTCTAACCTTGGTTTTAAGCTTGGTCACAACTATCCAACAATGTAAAGAAACCCTCACCTGTATAACGCTCGAACTTATCAAGACGTTGCTTAAATCTTCATGTTTGATTACTTTTTATTCTTGTAAACGAGACTTGTGTAATGCTTGGGTCGCTTCTACAAAATGAAGCGCTAAGCAATTTTCTCCAGGGAAGTCGTTTCATTAGCTTGTCGGGTGAATAATCCTGCTTTCTCTAAGGACGGGTAATGACGTCACAGGACGCTACAAACTTTTTCCAATGTGCGGACGAGCAAAAGATCGTGTTTGTCACTGCACAGAAGAAAAGGTGAAGTATGAAACTACGCAATTCAAATTCCAGCGAATTCACGTCGTCTCCGCGTCTATTTCAATCATTGCGGAAATATAACAAAGGATTGGCGTACTATTGCTTTGGTTGGTAGACTACGTAAAGCTACAACGTTGCGTCAGCTGAAAAAATGGCTGTAGTCAAACAACTGCGAAATATAGGGAATGAGCGACAGAGCGTATGCAAGCTTGACCTTCAAACAATAACGGGCTACGTTTCACCTAAACCCCTTTGACCTTCTGTAGTACGAGCAAATACTAATGCCTTGCCAACGTTGGTGAAAACCAACCTGCAATCATTGTTCTTGGTTTGACATTTTTGCTAATATTTGTCGCTGGGTTTAATTCGGGGCGCGACAAAACATGATTTCGAAACCGGCCACTCGGGTTTAAAATGCAATTTGAAATGTTGTAGACGTGTTGTTGAACTTGCCGGCTTAGAGTCGCCAAAGCAGTAGCAAATTACCAAAGTTTACTGCATCACTTGCGCTAATGCAAAATACGACGGCGCAATAGTTTTTTATCGTTTTGGTGCAGCGGCGTTCACGCAACGGTCACGGTACTCTTTCAAATGTTTTGATTTCGTGACGATTTGCCACGCAGCAGAATGCCTGGAAGAGCATGGCGTTGATAAGTTTTGGAAATAGTGATGAAAAATATAACTCTGTACGGTCATGGCGGCAATCACGTTCTTTGATAGAAGATTGGTGCCACCGTTCTTCATGCCGGAAGTATAATTGGTTTCATGAATATTGCTGTTTCATCCCGGATTAGACTAAACATATAGGCAAATTGAAAATCGCCCACGTTCTTTGCATGATAAAACGAACAAGCTTTCAAGCAAAATAAATGGAACAAAATAGCGGACATCAAAGCGTTGAAGAAATGGTGATTACTTCAGTAAAACTCGTAGTAAAACCTAACTCTTGTCAGAAATATAAGCTACGTTTTGTAGGCATATGCAGCTCAATATAATAAATAAACACAATAACACCTCATCGCACGAAAATCTGTTAAGCATACACATTTGCAGAAATGCGCTACAGTGATTCATCAGTTTTTTTTCATTTATCGGCTTTCAGCACATTACACCAACGTCTTCCATGCTGAACACTTCTCTCTTCCGCAAAGGGATTCATCGGTGCAGGATGCTGGGATTAAACTGCAAACACTGCAATACTGTCATCCAGCAAAGTTTTCGTGATGATTCACTGAAATCGAATCCTCAGATAATCGTCGTTTCGGAGTGTTTTTCACTTCAAGCTCTACCTTATGCGCAGTCGCTTCCTTGGCGCAAATCTCCTGTTGGCACATCGTCAGTGGCTGCTCAATATTTGTACACGGTACGTCGGTCGTTACAGCGACACTCTCACCAACCCTTTTCGTTTGGTCCTGTGCCTGGTCTGATAAAACGGATATGATGCTGGACCTCGATCCACCCTCTCCTCGTTTTGCCGTGATCGTGTTACTCTCCACCGGCCGGAGGCTCTTCCCAGTTTCGACCTCAAGGGCAGCTCTTCTCCGGCACATGAACACTGCGAAAAGTATGGCCATGATCCCGTAAGTGCTTCCGAGCAATATTCCAGTGAGGGCTTGTAATGATGCACCGCAAGACGTTTCAGGCTTTACATTTGCGATGAGCGTCCCTTTCATCGAGTGAGGAGAGTCGCAAACCAAGTAGCTGAAAGCAACAAGGAGAAACATTTCAACGTGAACTTTTAAGACTTTGATAACAAACCTTGCGTAGCTTTAGTCCTTGCTCAACAGCCCAACGGTGAGATTTAGAAAAAAATGTTTTGTGACTTTTCTGACGACTTGAGAAACACTACCGTGTGTTGGAAAAATCGCTGCAATCCTGAAACATGGTGGTCGTGCTTGGTTAGACCAGCACGCCGTATGGGAAAGTTGCGACGTCAAACAAGTACGGGAACAGAAAAACAAAAAATCTACGAAAAAATTTGTTTGCAAGAGGAGCCTAGCACTTAATTATATCAACGGAACGATGATAGGCTTTTAGCAGGAGCTGGACTGCTGCTTTCTCAGCAAACACTTTGGAACGACGCAGGTAAATCGCTATCAACACGACGAAAGCGCTTGCCTTGTTTGAGTGACAGTTTACGGCCAGTCATTAGCACAGTAGTTCTCTTTATCGCAAGCACTCGTTCGGACTCACCCAATCCTAACGTTCCTCTGACGCAGATTGACGTCAACGTTCTTGAGCTGACAGTCACAGTGCCACCGGTTCTCATGAAGGAAAACCGCCTTCAAGTTGGGCATTTTGGAGAACATGTCGACCTCCAGCGTTTGCAGCTCGTTTCGGCTCAGATCAATCTGAAGCCCAGCAATCGGTATTTATATTATACGATGCTGATTACTTGCAGCAGGTGTCACACGGTTGAATTGATGAGAATTTTTTTAGCATGACAGGGCAAAACCGGCATGCGTATAGTTTTAAATTTCTTAGGCCGGCCGTTCAATCAGTAAAAGCTTCATTTCGGAACTCCTATTTTGACTGACGTTTTTGGTAAATTATCTCGTAGCTACCGTATTTGCTGCTGAAGCAAAATGAAGAATTATGTTGAGAATTTGCACAAAGTAAACGGCAAAATTCATTCGTATAGTCTTCGTAATTTCAAAAATGATTCTTTTCTTGACCTGCAATATGTATGATCCTGCATCATGCTGATAAAAGCATTTACTTGCAATTTGTATTGATGACATTCATAGGCTTAGTCGGGGGGCAAAGGGGCCATGTACCCCAATTTTCTACCATATTTTGTCGTTGTGCTTCGAGAGACGGTGTCCCAAACCAAATACTGTTACTCGCTTGAAGTCAAAATATTTGGCCTCACCCAAACGTTTCGGCTGGCTGCGCCATTGATGACATTAAAGCAAACCACGCCAAACGTAAACATGGAGACGGAGCAAAAAGTGCATAAATGGTAGTCAAGCTCCTGGCGGCACGTGCCGCTGGCAAATCTGATTAAAATGCCTCAAACGGTTGCAAAACATTTGAAGCAGGCCAACTCTTTAGGAAGGTCCGCAATGCAAGCGTTTTGAAAAACTCTTAAAAATAACCGCGGTATTGCTTGCATGAGCAAGTAAAGACCCAAAAGCAGATACTCTACTGTGACAAGAAACAAACACAAAAATCACTCAAGAGAGAGACAATCATTTTTATGTGAAAAAAGGAGTGTAAACTGCATAAAAAAATGCCGTTTCATTCTATGCCGTGCGGGATAATGTTCTTTCCTGTATGTGTAAACGATGACTTTAGCTGTTTAGGATTGTTGGTCTTAATGACCACATTAATAACCTCGTGCCTGAAACCCAAGCCGCACCATGACTCTCTAACATGCTTGTATCAAAGATTTGGCATTCTACTGAAAATTCTCCATTCCAATCGCTCCCTCCTGTGCGTCCCTATAATTTTCGCTTCTACTAAAATTGATAAAGGGATAATCTTTCGATTAGTTTTTAATCTTTTGAATAGGCTAGACAGCATTGCCACCAACCTCGTGTATCCCCGTCAGGTTTCGAAAGAAGTCAACACTGAGTTTTCCGATATTGTTGTTTTGTAGTAACAGAACGCGTAAATCTTTCATCGGACTAAAGATCGCAGAAGGAACGTGCTCGATTTCGTTGGAGGACAAGTCGAGTTTCGTAAGTTTCCGAAGCCTCTGAAAAACTCTGGCCAAACACAAGATTTGCCCACAATAGGAACTTTAATCTTGAAAAAGCTAATAAATTAAGTGAATAAATGAATATCTTTTAGAAAAGAGGCAAGGCATGCTTTTGGGCTTGGCAGATATAATTCACATCAAGTAATCATTTTTTTGAAACCTTACTTCTTTCGAAGTGCTACATTGAACAAATTCAATTAACTTCTTGACGATCTAAAGCTTGTACACTGAGTTGAGCTGAATTTCCTTGTGTTTACGAACAACATATTTACCTTTCCGACAAATCTTTTATGCGATTGTGATTAACTTCCAGCACTTCCAATTGCTTCAGTCTCCTGAAAAAGACTTTTCGCAGACGAGATATACGATTTCCTGTCAAGACAAGACGTTTCGTCGCAGCTGGAATGTCTGAAAACAAAAGGCGCGACCTTGACCAATGTTTCAACGTGCACAGGTTTAGGGTCATTCAGCTTGTTGCTATCCCTGCAAACAAGCCTCGTTTGGCGAACTCGAGCATTTTGCTCACGATCTTTCAAAATTACTTTGTTTCAAGGATAAACAAGCCGATGAAGTTTTAGGAAATGTTGCGGAAAAAGCGAGTGGAAAGGGATAATTTCGGTATTGTTTTTGAGCTGCAAGCTACAACTCTAGTTTAAAGCTTTTCGCGCGTCTTGGTGCTGGCAAAAATAACTAACCCATCACTCAAATCCAATCACCAGAAAAACCATGCCATTGTCGTAGTGGCCCAATTCTAACAATAATATTTCAACGGGTTCTTGGCGAGATCAGCATAAAACCCTCGACGCGATCTTGCGGAGAAGAAGCAGGTGAGATGAATGGAGAATAAACAAAAGAACTGTGTGTTACCCCTTGAAAGAACTTCGTGCGGGTTGGATGGGGAAAGTCAGTCATAATTTGGTGAAAAGAGCTGTCAGCACCACACTCGTGGCTTTGAACCAAAGGTAAAAACAGCAGCTTGCGAAGTGCAATGCATAAATGCTTTGTAAACAGATTAAGGCCAGCTTCATCCAGAGGTTTGCGGTGTATTGCGTGCTGTCCATCATGTGATGCGCTGTAGTTTCAAGACGCGATGGGAGGTGGTCGAAACCTTTAGCGAAGATCGGCAAGTGTCCAACAGCTGCGGTTAGTAAGAACCTTACCCGCAACGCTTAATAAGGGTTTCGTAGAGGTAAGCTCAGTTCTAATGCATCAGGATGGGGTTGGGTGCAGTGCGATGGCAAGGTGATGACAACATAGCCACGTCATTTACACAGATGCGTCTTGGTTAACTGCCACTCAAAATAACGGAAGGTTTTTCCACGCATGAGCGACCTTCAAAGTGTTTGTGTTGACAGGCACTTCAAGCAGACGGTTCACACATTGCCTGGCTGAAACTTTTTGGCCTCTTGGCGTTTGGTACGTCTACATTCAAACTAGTTTGAAGTGGAAAAATGACATTCCAAACATAATTTCATGGAAACATATACAAACCGTAGTAAAAGGTAATAAAGTTTTAAGAAGTCATTAGTTAAATGGAAGCACGTTGGGCAATGGTGCGCGAGATCCACTGCTAGTTGAAACTGTCAAATTTCATTCCTTTGATTTATAGGCCTAAAACACTGCATTAAATATGGCGGAACCAGTAACTTGGATCTACTCATTATTCTTATTTCTAGTTTTTCTTTGTCCGAGCAGCTCATGCCGGCTGACAATGTTTGCAAAAAAATTAACCGCATATATTTCAAAGTAATTTTGAAAACGAAATTATATTGCTAGGGAGGTTTGGAAGCGTGAAACTCTTTGCTAATGAGCGTAAAATCAAAACAACTTCTAGGTTGTCTGAAAAGCAGACTTAAGTATTATATCTCGCCTGTTTTAGATCAATGTCCGGAAACAAGCTGAGCGAGTGGCAAATGTTTGACGATGACAACATGAATCAAAGCAACATAAATTGAATATGCATTCAAGCAACTACAGTCTCCACCAAAGCGACTGTGTTGAATCCATTCGCAACGTTTTTTTTATTAAGAAATCAATTTTCACGTAGCACTACGCATCATCAATCCTAAAATCTTATTCAGATAGAAATAAGTTAAAGGTGTGTTTATAAAAGCTTTATTTTCTCTCAAATTTTTGCCGCAGTGCATCGTTGCTGCATGCACGTGACGATACACAAAGTTCTGCAAATTGATATGAAATTATTAGAAATTATTCGGCGATTGACGTCAACGGCCCTAATCCTCAAGGATCGATTTTCAAAAATCCTCTTGTCCACAACACCGTGAAATTGAGTGAGGCCAGCAAGGTCGTATAGCAGAACACACTGCGTTCATTTCGACAAAAATGTAAAAATGGCGGCTTATATTACTTAAACCAGTTTGGATGTCCTTGGTAAGCCAAAAAGATGCCTATCGTTTTTTATGCATATATTTTAATGCCATTTAGCACACCAACCACAGCAGGAGTGTTCATAATGTTTGGCATTTGATAAGCTGGAAAATAGCGTTTTGAGATTTGGGGTGAACAAATTTTTGTATTTCACTTAAAGTTTTTTTTCGAGTATCGCTTGTGAGCAGTAACTGCATATCATGTCTTTCAAAGAATATGTTGTTTTCAATGACTCTAGCCTGATTTGGGCAGAAGAGCACATGTGTATTGTGTGGGTCTACGGCAATGTCATCAATATCAAGCTCGAACTGGAGCGCTTTCTCACGTACGTTTTGATTGAGAAACCCATAGTATGTTTATCGTTTGAGAACAATAGTTCCTGCACATCATCGATACATAGGCGTAGCCAGGGGGGCCAAAAGGTCCATGCCCCCCCCAAATGTTTAGAAAATACAGTAATTTTGTGCTTTGAGAAGTGTTTTTTCTAAGCGAAATAGTGTTATTCCCCTAAAATGAAACATTTTAGCCTCCCAAAATTTTTTTGCCCCCCCCAATTTTTTGGACTGGCTACACCACTGCATCGATAATAGCTTGTCGCTGATGTGAAGGTTGTTCTGTGATCAGATCAATCTACGGGTGTTTCGCAGGTATCATTGTTTTTCTCCAAGGCAAGCCAATTTCAATTTACAGGTCTTGTTTAGAGGCAACAGGTAAGGTGCCTGTAAGCGATTGCTAGGGCTGGGCTTTGTTTTGTCAAGATATTTATCGAACATGTGCTACGTCATATTTATGCTTTGCAGTTGGATCTAAAATCTTTCAGGCCCCATGTTTTTTTCTCACAGCCTACGTCTTGCCTTGCAGGTACAAACGGTTGTTGAAGTAGAATATTCAGACTATTGTTTGGTTGAAATTGACACATTGTTCTGCGTTGTTCCCAAACCACTGCTGTCTTTACAAGGAAGAACATCAAAGCGCCGATTTTGACAGAAGTCGGAAAAAAAACCTGTTCTGAAGCAAATGTTAGAATTGTGAATTTATTGGTGACGGTTAAGTGCTTGGTGTTGACATAACTGCTCTTACTTCTTTGCAACTTTTCTCAGGCAAAACCTCGTTATCTTTTTTTATTGCCTCTTTCGTTTCCATTCTGTGGCGTTTCAACAACAAATGTAACTTGCGGTTACTTAAAATAGCTTCGACCCGAACGTGAAGATACATTGCTGGAGCCGGTAAAATTTTCTTGCCTTATGCAATGAAATTCAGGTGATGTGTTGAAACCGCAGCGAGTAGGGATCGCACAAATATAAAAACAGCATTTTAAATCGTTCTTTTATGTTATTGCGTAACTCAACGAGTGTCGCTATCGTGTCAATCAATATAAGATTAAGTATTCATTTTCGTCAACTTGCACAAATTAGAGAGCTGGATACGCGACGTATTTGGAGATTCTGATCATTTCTGGATTTTGGACGAGAGATTCAACACGGTACACAAACCTTTTTCGCACGATTTATCTTGGCCCATCATCTTGATAGGGAAGTGCACTCGTTTCCCTCTTTTCCGTGAAGTACAGCTGGATGACCTTACAACTATAAGCTATGATAAACTGAAAATAATATGTTTTATCGTGTCGTGCCTTTCTCAGGAAAGGCTCAGCCCTTGGCATTCCGTTCGACAGAAGCCGAATGCGGAAAAGCGATGCTTGCTATCTGTGGATCGGCCCTAAAATGATTTCACAATCCCTATGCAAGGACTACTTCGTAAATCTATTGGGTCAAAAAGTGGAATGTTTTTGGATGATAGTTTGCCATAACTACTAGAAAAATTGAGTTTGTCAAGCAAAGAACCATAGCCTAAATCTTCAGTTTATTTGTTACTTTGAGGTTCCCAAAAGCTTTGATAGGTTTGATTTTGGTTCCATGACATTACTTTGCGGGAAATCCAAACGTTCTGAGCCATTAAAAAAATAACCTCACCATCTCTTTCTACGAATGTTCGCGGTCAGTATTAAGCAAAAAGTATCACGTATAAACAAAATTAAGTTTTTCAGTCCTGGGTTTCATTTCCTTTTAAAGAGACCAACACAAAATGAACAAAAACGGGCAAAAGTCTTTTTCCACGAACTTTGCTTTACTTAATTGAACAGAAGTCTGATGCTTATCCAACTTTAATATAATCTTACTCTGTGGAACCGATTTGAATCTTTTGAAGGAGCAGTCCACTTCCAAGATTGTTGCGTTGCATTGACATCGGCGCGGACAGCGCATTTTCGTCCGGACTGATGACTGGGGGAGTGTAAATGACATTGTCTTTCGGGCGGAGCTCGCCGTCGTTATGGAAACTGCTGCCAGGAAGATGAAGCACAGCAACCACCACCAAGCTGAAGGCCACCTTGCCATCTTGAGCTGCTCGGAGGAACCTCACAAAAGATAGTCCGCACTATATTCGCTGCTCTGCTCCTTTATGCGGCGACAAAGGGCAGATGGTCACAAACAAAAGTTCAGAAAATACAGGGCAAAAACCCCTCGTCAGGCATCACTGCGTAAAATAAGAACACGTCGCAGGTTGATTGCATGCTTGAAACGTAAACAGTGGGCGCTTGCTTACATGTAAACGCACACGACCGTGTAAAGGAACCCTTCGGAAAAATGATTGCTATTCGACCTTGCGTCACGACAGGGCTGGTGTGGGAAAGCCGGCAGATAGTACAGGTGGATAAGCCTCGAAAAATCTTAACGCGCAGCCTGCGTTGGAATATCCGTAAGGACGGGCACCTGCATCTGTCAAATACGGTGGAGGTGGCTTTGAGCTACTCCGATTGAAACTTTCTGTTTAAACGTTTTGCCGTCTTTCTTAATTGCAGTTGCAGCCTTTCAAAATTCGAATTCAGTGCTGGAAAAAACACTGAAATTTGCAGAACGTGTCATTCGTTAGATATTATCGACATGTGCAAAAGCCCTTAGCGTTGCATTTTGCATATGTTAAGTTTCCGAAGAGCGTAACAGTAAAATCTCGTCTGCGCAAAAAGCGTTACAATCGATTTAAAAAAACTGATGTTTATTTTGCATGTCGTAACAAATGTCGTTGCTCGAAATCATTGTTAACTTTATTTCATAAAAATCGCTTATCGAAATATAAAATAGTTAATATCAAAACATTCTTTCCGCAAATATAATCAAACTAAACTGACGTTAATAACTACGCTTAGCTTGGTCTTCACTTTCTGACGTATGTTTGTCAAAAACAGCTTGCACAAGTTCAACTTAATGTCTTATCTTGGTACATCTCACTTATGAAATGCTCCACTTTCTAAAAGTCACAAAAGATTTAAGAGAAAATAAGAGTAAATGGAATTTCTGAGATCATAGCGATGCGTCCCTTTTTTGTGCAAACAGCATTTGCAAAATGTTGTGTTTGATGATAAAAGTCTTCAATAAATTGCTCCACCGTGTGGTGAACATCACAGTGCTTTCGTATCGCAGAAAATCTGACAATGTTTTTGTCATTGCCAGATTTTCAACCTAATAGTTTTCAATTTTATAGGTAGTTTAGTGTCAAGAGATACGCGAATATTTTTCGATTTTAATAAAATTATTTTTAGCGGTCAACTAATCTGTCAGTCTAGTAATACCACTGCGCTCTTGAAAACCAGGCAAAATCCCGTCGGCATTTGTTTCAACTCGATAATGTCATGAAACTGCAAAGCCCTTTGAAACTCAAGCTTTCAGTAAAACTTCAAACTTCCGTCGCCCAATCACCTCCGCCTTGGGAAGCAACCAAGCATTCTGGTACACACCGAACGAGGGCGTTTCGCTCACGGCTTTCGGAAAAACGCCATTGCTTTTTTCTTTATGTCGCGTGCCGAAACTCTGCTAAAGGCTGTCATGGTTCGAGCAAGACCACTTGCTTGCCACTTGCAGGTGCGCCCCACAAGGTCAATTGCCTGGTACTGGAGGCATGCATAGCATTTCAGACTTTCTTCCGTTTCTGGGCTGAGGTGCGTCAAGCCAACAAATCGCATCTGAAGTGCAAGCCAGCGTGGCTCCTTTCCCGATGTAACTTGTGGCACCGTGACGGTTAGATAAAGTTTTTTTTGAAACGCTTTGCAGACATTTCCCGCCATATACGGAGTCCTTTTTTCGCTTCATTGAAAATATTTCAGCATCGTTCAGTGACGATATATCCTTCCATCAATATATTCACTGATGTTAATTTGCCGTTATTTCGGAGGGCATGAATGATGAAGGACGCAAATGCCTGCAGCGCTTCTAACGATCAATTTATTCAGCTTAAGATAACGAATTGAATGCGGTGCACATGGGTCATTTTTCTAATTTCCTGTTTGTGAACTGTTGTGCTGTGGAATGTATCTTTTGCATTTCACTAAAGCCCTGTATAGATTTAACTCTTGATTTGAGAAAACTTAAGAATTTTGTGTAGTGAGAGTGCTTGAATGATAGCAGAGATGTTTTGAAAAAATTGTAACTAGCTGAGTATTACGTTTTTTTCTCCACATGGTTTTCTTTCGCAGATTGACGTCGATCATAGGCGGGCTACTTGCACAACATATCCGGGAATCCGGAAATAAATGGTTGCGATTTTAGAGCAAAAAGCTACAGTAATGTTTGTGACAACAACACGGGATTGGTTTCACAACGTTTAAAACTAAAATTTACTGAAAATATGCTTTTTGTACGGTCGTACATAAAGAGGTTTTGAAGAGATGGTCTGTATGTTTGGACAGTATTTATCATGTGAACATCGGCTTGATATATCAATATAGCATAATAGCGCTTATAACTCTTTTGCAAGGCAAGATGTAAACTCTTTTCACGCAACGCATCAAGTTTGTTTACTGTGGTCGCCTTATTCTGCGAGAACTGCCCGAGTGGTAGCGTGCACTTTTCATTTTTAGCGCAGGATGGATTCTGATCTTCATTCTTAGTAAGATGAAACGGAGTTTGCGTAAAGGCAAGTTTAAACTGAACAAAATTGAAGAAGGAAATTATGTTCAAGTAAACCGTCCACATACTAAATAAAACATGCTGGAAGTGAAGAAGCGATTTTTTTAGAAATGGTTTTGAAGAAACAAGTTATACTGGAAAGGAAACCGTCTACTGGATTCTTACCTTGAAAATACAAAATTGAAATGTTTCTAAATCAGTGTTGCGCACAGTTTATAAAAATCACTGGACGTTTTGCCGACTTACTGGGGTTTAGCTGCAGTTTTTACATGTTCTTGCGAAACACGGAAGCTACGAGGTAATGTTCATTAGAGGATGTGCATAAAATTGCGAACTGCGACTTCAGCGAAACCTGATCCACGTGACACTCGAGACTGGCAGTGTATGTTGTCTATCCGCAACGGGGTAAGAAGCTGTAATCAGCTCTGAACGTAGACCTATAGCGGAAAAGCGCAGTAATAAAATTTTTGCAAGAAAACCTATCGCTGAGCAATTGCAGCTTTCCTAATTGATAGAAGTCTTTGATAACTTTTGTTTTTGCCGTTGGCACCTGTTTGCTGCTTATTGACGCCTTCTGCTTTTAGCCCCTGTTTGCCCTTGCTTGGTATTCAGTCACTTTAAACCGATTGTTTACGGCAATCCGGAGCATCTTGCTGACACAAAGAGTGCATGATAGTGCTTTTCCATCTGAAAACGTGAGCCTTCCACGGCTCGTCAACTTTCTTAAACTACTGTGCACTCTCCACATAACTTGCTTTGTGAGTAGAGCACTGAAAAGTAAAAAAACTGAAAAAGCTGCACCGATCATGTTTATAATTCATTAACTGCATAACACAAACCAATCTTAACGTTTTCGTTGCTATCACCTAAAATTGATCTTAACAATTATTCGCTCAAAGAAAAATGTTCTGACACAGTCGACCAAAAATCGCACTCGATCTTTGCAGAAAAGCACAGCAAGCAGAAAAGCTTCACGCATGATTTAGTGGCATGAGTTTAAGACCGATTTTAGCTTTTTACAGCATGTCCAGAATTTAATCGCCAAGAATGCGCACCATCTGCGAATCAGACAAAAATTATATAAATCAGTGTGACTTCACTTCGAATCTGATCATAAGCAAAGATGTTAACAGTTACTCCCGCATGTGTGCAACTTGAGAATATGAGATGGTAAACCTCTCCCCTATAAGAAGCTACGGTTTTGGCAACATCTCGGTTAACGAACGTAGCATACTAGTTCGAAGACTTGGCAGTGCATAATGTTTATAACTCAGTGCGAGAAGATACGAAGAAGAAGATGGAGACAGCTTTTTCTGCGCTCAAGCGTATTAACAGATCAAAGCGGAGAGTATTCTCCTAGCCTTTCGAACAAAAACGGGATGACTATCTGCAAACTAATTCACAAAGCGTGTAGTCGATGTATCAACCATCAACAATGGCTGTGTGTGAAACCAGGTGACAAGATAGCGCTAAGAAAGCACTATCGTTTCTGACAACAAACAATAGTCTCCTCTTCTGACCACCTGCCTCGCCGTCGCGTTGAACACGCAAACGTAGTTTCTCCTTGTTAGCATTTGCGGCCAGTGAAATTTGGAGGTAAAGATTGTGTACACTTTGTGTTTTGTAACACATTGCACTCTAGCTATTTGTTGACGACTTCCCAACGAGAGACGGATGGTTTAAGAAGGCTGTGATACTGGTTTGTTAAATGAAAAATGAATGGCGAAAGAGATGCGAACATAAGAAATAGTTTGTGAAACGGTGCTACAATCTGTAAGACGCATCTTTGCTTTACTTTGGATAAGGCCCACGGACAACCACAAGTTTGCAGACTGAACCAAAATAAACACATTTTGTTTCAAGCAAATGTTAGACGTCTCAGTTGAACAAAGGTTTCGGGTCTTGGAAGGTGATGAAAGCTTTTTGCATTTTGAGGTTGTACTCCGTTTATTCCACGAAGTCTGAGATTCCCTGTCACCATCTGCGGCAGCCCTTTTCTCAATCTAAATTATTTGCTCTTCCAAACGAATTGCTCTTAATTGCTGAGAATTGCGAAAAATGATTCTGCGACCGATCCAACTTAGAGCTACCAGTACCTTTAAATTGAAATATCAACGGGAAAGCTAGCTACTGTCAAGTTCATCACCAACCAGCACTGAATTTTTGGAGCAAAGCAAACTTTTGGAGAAAAGTTGAAAACTTGGATAACCATTTTAATGAGCTATGCTAAGAAGCATGGGCGTGGGAGGGATTTTTTCCAGGGTGGGGCCAACAGTGGTTTTTCCAGGGGTAACGATAAAAATATTTTTCCAGGATGCCAAAAGTAATGAAATTTCGTTTTACCCACTCGAAACTAAGAAAACAACCTTTTTTGCCAAAAATGTAATAGAAAATTTTTAAATTTCAAAATCCAAGGGGGGCTTAGCCCCCTGCCTCCCTATTCCAACGCTCATGCTAAGAAGTACTCTCTTCCGCAGTTTGTTTCAAACGCCATGTGCAAGATATGCAAGGCCATCGGAAAGGTCTCTGCTTGCAAATAAACTCTCACGCTCTTTTACGGCGCCAGACGAAAACTCGTGACATGTGGCGACCCAGTATTGCAGCAACGAAATCTGAGCAGCTCCAGTGGGTTCACATTGTTGCGCAAAAGCAGCATAGAAATAATTCCTGGAAATCCTGTTTGTTGTGAGACTCTGACGATAACCCACATTCTGAGGAAACGAATGTTCGAAGAGGTGTAAAAAATTGAAGCATGGAGAATCGTCAGTATGTCGACAGACCGTTCTCCTTTTACGGACAAATAACCTCTTACTCACTGTCAGGTTTTCTGCCCGCAATTTATTTGGGTAACAGTCATGGTTGGTGTTAGCAAAAATATGATTAAAATTACACGCAGATTACTGATGAATCCGTCAAAAATTGATTTTATGCTCATGCGGGGATGCCAAATTCTTCCTGCTGGCAACAAATTTGCATGCCTCAATCGTTTTTTCTCCCTCCTTTAAAAAAACAATTAGACTTATAAAATGGCATTGCATTGTTTCTTAGTGATTACTTTACTCTACTGTGGTTGTTAGGACTTAGACATGTGTATATTTTATATCTTTGTTCGCCACTTTATGTTCGAGGTTGTTTCTTTTCACTTTTCTACATCTTCCAGTCTTTTGATATTCACACAGGCCATTTTTATTTAGTCGTTACTGTGACTTAACGTCAACTTCCTCCAGTTTCATAAAGACATGTATTCAGCAGGGGCGTTTCCACGTTGTTACTGCATATGGGGTTAATATAGTACGAGGAGCCATATTTAGCGAAAGACTAAGAAATAGAAAATAACTTCCAACCATTTTCAACTTGGGGTGGCATTAAATATAAATTATGGATGCGGGTGGAGACCCTGGACAAGGGTTTTTTTAAGGTGTTTTAGGGACACGGTTCGGGCTCCTAGAATTGAAAATCGGGTCCCCAGAATCAGAGAAAATTATCATCAGGTCCCTAGAATCAGAGAAATCGGGTCCCTACAGGTACATACCGGATACTTAACATTTGCCTTTAAAAAAACTGCCCTGGACCACGAAGGCTTTGCTCGAATCAAAACAATCAAAACAACTTTGCTATAGAATCAAAACAACTACTCACGTTCCATGTTGTGTACTTGCTAGTCGACTTCTAAAAATGAACACGAAATTGTTTATAGTCATTTTTAAGGAATATTTGACCTTGCTTGCAACGTGAAGAGGCTTTGAAGTTGTTTTGTTACTTTAACGTATTTAGGAACAGAGAGGTCTTGATCTCAATTCATTGGTATCTGCAGAATCAAAAATTCCGAAATGTTGACTTTAATATTTTTTTTTTTAATTTCCAAGCCATCAACATTCTGGTGGAATTTAGGAGGAAAATTTTCTATTCCTAATAAAATGTTTACCACTTCTTTACTTTCTTTACGTCAACCAAAAAAAGTACTGTCAGATATAAATACTACTTTACCTGTTACCTTTGGTTTCTTTTTCTGTTATGTCTCAACGATTTCATTCCGCGTAAATCAATTGAAAGGCGTGGTATAATCGGGGGAGGATAGGGTAGTGTCGTTCGCTCACTTTTCTGAAAGCAGAAAGGAGTTACCTTTATTTTTACATTGCGAATAAAATAAAACATTTTTCGTCATTTTTCAGTTCAAATTTTTACTTTGAAAGAATTCCCACTATCCTGCCTCTAATAAGACCAACTTTAACACGTTTCCCCATTGCTTTGTTTTTGACAAAGCCACATACAGTGCACTACAGGCGAACATACTAGCACAAAGGTGCTTGTCGCACAGCGCAATTTGTTAGTTACTTCTCACGTACAGTAGCATCCTCAATCACTGACAGTTTCGTGGGAGTTTACTTTCTGCATTGTATTGGGCTAAACCTGCAACGTTGGCACTTGGCAAAAGAGGAATGCGGTTAGGATTGTTAAGAAATGTTACCATGATGTTGACAAAAAGGTGATGTTGGGATCAGAATTCCGCACAAGTATTTGATTTTCTTGGTACGAAATCCAATTGCGTGTCACGTGCAAGCAGTCTTCTTCAGAACCAAAATCGATTTGCGAAAACCGGCCACGTACAGATTTCAAGGACAGCTAGAAAATATCTGTTTCTGTAAACGCAGATATTTAACGGAAAGAAACCGACCGGCAAGGATTTTTCACACAACTAGCCTCATTGAAGACGGTCGCAAGACGAGAAGTCCTGTTAACCGAAATTGTGGCAATACAAACTTTCCGCTATCCGTTCGAGAGTTAAAAAGGAGCCTGGAAATAAACAACCTACTTGTCTCGGCCCACGTCGCGAAGTCCACTTCGATTCTGCTTTGAGTGCAGTTCGTTCAGGTACTTTTACACGAATTCCTCCGCGTCCCGTGCAAGCTTAGCGTGACAGCCGTGCCCTTTCAAATGTCCACAGCACTTCGCGTGGCGACATGTTTCCATTGCAGTGTGGTTGGTTTACGAGCTGTAATGACACTAATGTTGGGTATGGTGGGATGGGCACTTTTAGAGGGGACAGGGAACGTTTTAAAGGATTTTGAAGAAAAAGCAATGAGATACTCGTCAAGCAAGCCGTTCTGAGTCCTCATGCAGAGGCGATGTGATCAACAATGTGCTTTGCTGCTGAGCGAGAACAGCGGAAGAGCGCGGAGTGCTGCCTATATTTAAAAAACAACAATAACCAAAAACACGGGAGATGCGCATACCATGACTAGTTCCGATTTTCTGTGCTACCCACCCATGTAGTCTTGCCGAGCTAGTCAAAAATGGTTTTCATCTCAAAGTTTACAAAAATAGTGCATTCTTCTTTTAACTTTCTTTTGAAAACTCCCCACTCAAGACTTTCTAACAGCCAAACTCAACTTTTGTGAGTTGATAAGAGAAAAACCGTTGGATGTTTCATCACAGACTAAAACATAGCCAAAAGCTGGTGTTGCTTATTTTGTTTCATGTAAGCCAGAGAATGAACTGATTGAAACGTAACCCTTTGCAATCATGAACAAAATATGGATATAAAGCTCAAAAGCGTCAGGACTAGGTGAAAAGCCAACTAAGCTTATAAATTACCAGATCATTTCACAGGCAAGTTGGGCACATGCATATTTTGTAAAGTTAAATTTCACTTTCACAGACAAGTTGGGCACATGCATATTTTGTAAAGTCAAATTTCAATTATGTTTTTTTCTGAAATGAGTTAGAAAAAGTACATTATGATTGTGCGGAAACGTTTACCGAATAACTCGGAACTTCTGCTTCCCAGACACAAACGCAAACGTGCGCACTCAAGGAAAGTTTTGCAACAGCTTGTCATCCAGGAGCAGGGACGGGCACAAGCAGCGGTTCTTCATTTTCTCTTACAACAAATAAATATGGAGGTTTGACGCAAGCGCATGCGCCGCGTCTGCTGAAACTACGTTTTTCTCTCTGGAACTTCACAGAAAACGGGATGAGCCTGTTTCTGTTACAGGCACGGCTGTGGAAAAAAACAGTCGTGACTGGGTCGGTTCTTTGCCGACATCTCTTGCGTGGCGCGGTGATGGGCCTTGTTTCACAACAAAGGGCTCAATGACAGTTATGACGTCATTATCCAGGCTACGATTGACGGCAAAGGGCATTTTTTGTTGTTTGCTTTTTCTTCGAAATCTTTAATCCTGTAGCGGAAAGGCAGTAGTAGTATTTGGGTGAAAGCTGGTTACGCTACAAGGTCAAACGGAAAAATCAGAAGTGAATCTCGCTGGCTCACTGCCAATGAGCCTGTGTTGTTATGGGTGACTACCAGACAATGCCTTTGGGAAAATTGGCTACTGTCGCTTCTTGCAATTGTTTAGCACTCCCGTGTATGTGAAGATAGAACCAATTCTAAATATCATCTTAAACTGTCAGATATACAAGCATAAACTGAACTGTTGTGTGTTGAACTAAGCATTGTGCAATAATATTAATTCTGTTATTTGCGAACATTATTTGGGTGCATGCTGGTGAATGTGTTTCATTGTTTCCGGTCAATGGCAATCAAATGTAAGTTTTATAATGAACGAAAAATGTGTTAGGCAATGGACACAAATCAACTATCATTGTCCATATTGAAAAAATGGTAGTGTGTTGTTGCGCAGTGGGTGTGTGCGTATACGCGTGCGTGTGCTTATATGAACAAAAGGGTTGCGGAGTCGGAGCTGGAGTCGTAAGGAGTCGGAGGTTTTTGGGTGGAGTCGGAGTCGGATTCCTAACAAGACTTGGAGTTGGAGTCGGATTTTTTTGTTCGACTCCGACTTCGGATGACCAGTTGGATCATTTTTTACATCACACTCCCAATTGGGAATTCCTGTTGAAATGGTACAATTTCTTTTGAAAGTTTTGTTGAATCAGATATTTTCTTGCTGTGTACCACGATTTCCGTTGATTTTAACAGCCAAATTTTATTCCCTTTATGTTAACGAGTCGGAGTCGGAAATTTTGGAAAGTCGGAGTCGGAAATTTTACCTCCGACTCCGTAAATCTGATGAACAGCTAACTGCTTTTGAAAATAGTGATTTGAGTACGACTGATATTCAGCTAACTGCACTTGGAGTCGAATGAGCAAGTTAAAGTTGTAGCCAAGTATTTTCCTCTGTTGACTGCATCAGAAATGATCATGTGTTAGCGTCACGCATTTGAACATCATTAAGAGACAATTACGAATTGTTTACTGGAGCACGGTAGTAATGCCATATGTTTGGGAAAAACTGATATTTTCACTCTGTGTTTTTTGTGACTTATATAATTCGCTGGCGTTAAATATTTGGCATGTTTTTGTGTGTGGACTGTGGACGAGAATTTTTTGAAACAGTGGTTTGATGTTTGCTGCTCGCAATGCATTCACCGAAATCCGTAAGTACAAACTCCAGGTCAGTGGCTCTTAACGTTGTTGGAGGCACAGAACCCAGCAAACTTACATCCGTGCGTCCACCGTACCCTTCGTAACGGGAAAAATGAAATGTCATTTCTTCAAAGCACACGCATATATTTTTATTAGTGGGCAAAATGATCCGTGCATCAGTTGCACACAAATTTACTGTGTTCAAAGAACAACACTAATAAAACTTGAATTTCGCTCTTAAACAAAAGCATAACTCGGTTAACATTTTTGGCAAATGCATGTGATTCTTGCTGTTGGCTATCAGAGGCAGGTACAGAAACGCACGTCTCCGTTGGCAAGTGCCGCTACCATAATATTGCCGCAAGGTCATTTTCATGTGGCACCGTTCCTATAAAAATCATATCAGACAAAACAAATTTAGCTAAACCAGAACACTGCTCGGAGCAAATTTAGCAGTTTTTTGTGCTAAATGTGTCCGGTATAATTTTGTACGAACGGCGCTCCTCACATTTCTGTTTTTTCATTTAAATGTCTGCCATTTCTCGAAAGCGATCACTCGCAAAAAATATGTTGCAAACAAACGGTGTACGTATCTCAAAGGATATCTGAGCAATAAGAAGATAAGCTAGAGTTTGCTGACACCAAAATGTTGAAAACGGTGTCGTGTTGTCCTCAAGAGTTGCTGTTAGACTCGGCTCTGCTGGAGTTAAATGATTTTTTCAAGGCACTCAACGTCGGCATTTCCTGCCACAACACCAAACGTGGTCGACTGTCTCACCTACGCTGGTATGACTCTCTAGTGGGGAACTACCCGACCGAGGACTTTGTTTGCTCTTCTTAGTGCGTGGCATTCGCTAGTTGCTTCAGTTCCCCAAACACTGAAATGGCTCTGATTCCAGAAACATCTTCGATCTTGCACAGTTGCCCAGCATGCACGAGAAAGTTTGCGAAGCCATTATTCTCTGTTTGTCCTGGTAGCTTTGTTTCGCAGAACCTTCAGACTTTCTTCTACTTCGATGATGTTGGCTCCACTGCCTGGCATTTGTCGATTACGAACATCGAAGATATCGGCCTTGTACTCCAAAATGACAACGAACTCAGGTGTTTCAAATTAACCTGCATGACAACGTTGATGCTTTTGTCAAAACAGCTAATTCCACCGCACGGTAAAAACACGATTGGACACATTTCTCCGGGATACCCTCTGAATGTTAGATTGGTACAGAAGAACTTCGTATTCAAAGCCCATTAAAGCTCTGAGAGGATGAAGTGCTTCCAAGCACTATTTCGCATATAGCTCACACAATCCATTTCAACTTTTAGCGCTTCTGCCAGTGTTGGAGGCAAGGTTTTTGTTGCTTATGCCTGTGCAGAGTACAGTGCGTAAAAACGATGTGTGGTAGATCAACTTTCACTAGTGCTTCAAAACAAGAGTTTTTTTCTAGTATGACGAAAGCTTCGTCCGAACGTGCTTCAGAAACCGACAGATCGTTGTCTCTGAAGACTTCATCAACAAATTTTGTCGCATCGGCTGCACAGGTGGTTGTTATGAAAGGCTTACAAAACAAAAATTTTCCTTTATCAAGTTGTCTTTCACACAGTGCAAGAAAGGAACAAGGTTCTTTAGATTGGAAACGCGGAGATCTCGGCGAGTTGCAGGCTGAACTTTTCTGGGTTTGAAATCAGACCTCGAAGTTACTTGGTCTAAGATATCATCGTTCATGTTGTCTTTTCTTCTGTTCATGGTGTCATCCGAAAAGTAGTTTGGAATAACTTATCTTCAGCAATATTTCCCAGCATGATATTCGCTATCTTCAACACAGCAGCTTTCACGCCTGTTTCACCAATGGTGTGCAGACGGTATCATCATAAGTTTTCTAACACTGGTTGCACAAATCCGGCCCAAAAAACACCACAGTGGTCCTTGAATGGGCCCAAGTGGGACCATAGATCGGCGAACGGTTTCGCTAGAGGGATCATAAGAAGAGGATTTTCGTCTTGTTTCTTTAAAAAAAACGAATGAATTGGTTCTTGGGTTTTTTACCAGCTCGCAAAACGTCATTGGGACCACCTCGTGAGGTCACACTGCCCCCAAAAATTCCAAATCGGAAAGTACCCAATTTTTTTATTTGAAGGTAAAAGATATTTGCATCTTTTGATGCTTCGATAAGCTCTCTAGCACTATCGGCTGACAAGTCATGACTAGCTCGGGCTGTCTTTAAATGGAAGTTTTTTTGAACTGTGCTTTCAGATTTAATCTTTTTGGATACACTATTAAATTCTGTGATAATGATCGACAACTAAACTGCAAAGGAATCAGAGCTTTATTCAATTAAAGTTAATTTGTACAGCAGTTGGCATCATTTTCAGCCATTGTTTATCACGCTTTTCGTTGACATAAGAATTGGAAAAGCAAAAATTGCCACCTTAACGTTGTTAGCTTTTCGAAAAATTTTCAGTGATCAGGTCTTTCCCCTGTTACAAACCGGTGGATGTGGTCATTCAAAGAATGCGTTTGCGCTTGAGATATTACTGTTAAAATTACGTTGACGTAAAACTCATCGTTCGTTTTGAAACGAGAAAATTGGCAGAATTGATTGGTTTTTGTGGAGAAAGACAACGGTAAACTCGTTTTTCATTCGTATATGCTTCATTTATAAAAAAAATGTGTGCAGTTTTTTTTAAAAAGCATTGATCCTCGAAAATGTGGTTAGAAATTACTGTACCTTGCTCTATTACAGCCGTTCCTAAACTTTTTGAGCGTGACCCAGGAGTTTGGTGAACACCTCGCGACCCAATCTTCGAAAAACGTCTGAAAAATAATTGTATGGATAAATTTTGGCAGTAAATTGAAAAGTCCGCTTTCAATGTTATAAATCTGTCTTATTTTCGAGTAGCCTACCTACGCTACAGACAGACACCGACAAGGTTGAAAACGTACAAACCAGGTTTGGATCGCCTCGGCCCGACCGATTTTTGACCCTTCGCCACCCTTGTTTGGGTCGTGACCCATACTTTGGGAGCCACTGCTCTATTACAACTAAAAATCTGATGTACATTTTTTGGGTTTGAAACTATTTCACTGATCCTTGCAAATATCTGCTTTTTCTTCACAACAACGTGAACCAGGAAAAGGTAAAGCAAGTCGTCAAATTCCCTTGTCAGACTATAAAAAGTTTCTTATTAGACATACTTTGGATACTTATGTTTAAGTCTCGATTGTTAAACATCGGAAACAATTTGATCATGCAAAAGTGGAATCCAAGTTGTCAATACATGTTCGTCGATCTTAGTGCAAATTTTTGCGCTTTTGCACTTTTGTTTTTATTGTGGGCCTTAGCTAGTTACTATAGCTTCGCCTGGAACGGTTAAATTCACTTGCAGCAGCATTTACGACCAAAGGCATGCGGTCCTTGCATTGAAAAGCCATTCGCATTGCAAAACGATCAGACGTGTGATGTTTTACTTTCTGCATGGCGTAGCCTGCGCGAGGCTTGTTGAACTGTCACCATGTATAAATAGATTGAAAATTGTTAAATGCTGGTCGACACTTCGAAAATAAGCTGCAAATTGTGCCACCAATATTTGAATAAGCAAAATGCTGGTACGTTTTAGTACTGATATTATTGATGTACGGCATACATCATAATCTTTTAGACAACCGACATTATGAAACTCATACTTTGGGAAGTGTTGCAATTTTGGTTACTTTGTTGTTTTCTTTTGTTAGTTTTGCAACTGTCGAAAAAGCTAAGCTTAACTGATGCTGAAAATGTAAGCATCTTAAGTAAAACTACTGTCATGATTTGGTAGCTAGGACTGCTGAAAATGGTAAAGTGATGCATAATTCGTAATGAACACAAGTACAAGCTCATGTAACGAATGTTGATGTGATGTTCAATGAATTGCTGTGTATTACTCTGAGCATTTCATTCACGCGGCGTCTCCACCTGATAGTTGACCAGGCTCTGATGGATTGCTAGCACACGTTTGCTACTTCGGTCAGAGAGCGTACCTGCGGAGGGCGGGGAGCGGTCCGCCCCGACGGTTCTTCCTGGGGGCGGCATTTTGGAAGTGTAAACAGGCGCCCGACAGAGCACAACGAAGAGGCGGTTTTGAATTTTCTCAAACGAGGTGGGAATATAACTTTGTTGTCTTCGCCTGTGGAGTGCCTGAACCGCCTATAAATGTTACTTACAACCAGTTAATGATATGCGCTTGTCATGTCAACAGTGCTTTTCATTTCTCTTAATGCATTTTGTGCGTTATTCGCTTCGTTGAAACAAGTGGTGAAGTGCAAAGGACTCACTTCTGCGTAGCCTACCTTGTGATGCAACAAAGTTTGTATTCGAAAATCTCGACGTTTTTTTTCCACAGAATTTCATGAATTGATGAGGTAAGTGAACTGCACAAAACTGTTGTCGCCGTAGTTTGGATGCAAGTTGGGAATTCGGCCACAGTTATACACCAAGTGAATCCGACCCACTTGCAGCATGCAGCAATAGAAGACCTTCCGAATGCCAGCGGGAAACACAGTTTACGCGGCCTCCGAACGGTGGCTATTGGTTTCTTCTTTAGAATTGAATGATCGACGGTTGGTGGCGAATTCCTGGAATGTTTTGTACAGATTCGCGCCATGCTTAATTTTCAAAATGGGCGACGATGAGACTTCAGGCGTTCTGATTGGTTGGTTCTTCGGGTGTTGTCGGCGTTCCTGTCTCGAATTGTGTTGTGTCATCATCTTTGCGTGGGAAGATATGTTGCAATACCAGGTTCGAAGGGTCGGCTGGAGGTTAATCGTTCTTAAGCCCATGTGGCAGAGCGGCAAGGTCACCTGTCCTTGCCGTATTGTGGTCTGAATCACGTGTTTATGTTGCGAGACATCAAATACGCCGCAAACACCAGCAATCATAGTCGGACACCGAATGGGGTTACGCCGGCAACAACAAACCAGGTGAAGACATCAGCAGATGGTCACATGACACAGACTTGCACCTATTGTTCGACCAAAAAGAACGTGGTACTTTCAGATCAGCCAGATGGAAACGCGACTACACACCCAACCTATCCTTTGTCACAACCAACAATAACGTGGAACCCTTGAATGTTTATAGTAAGGTCAAGGACAATGTCCCACACAGTCAACATCGACCAATCCTCATCGCCGTTGGAATAAATATCCTTACCGTCCAATCCATTCCTAGAGCAGGATGGAAATTCTGAAAAGCCACCTGGGCAAATTACACCTCTGACGTTGCGCAAGCATGTGTGGAAATACCAGCAAGACATGAAAACCTGGAAATCTTTGAAAAACTTATCCTAACCTCTGCAAAGTGGAAAAAATATCTTTTTCCAGGGGAAAAAGAACGAAATACACTTCACGCTTGTCCGATGAGAGCGAAACTCTTTGAAGAATATGAAAAGCAACCGAGCAAAAAAACGCAGACAGGTTGTTGAAAACATTAACCAATCAAAGAAAAGATGGAGAGAAGCACTAGGAAAATTTGTATTTCAAACATTCAAACCGAGAAGCTTGGACCTTACTAAAAAACCCTGACCCTACAACATCAAACAAACCATACCATCTCCAAAAATCAGCGCCACTGAAATTGCAAAACACGTCAAACCGAGAGGAAAGCACCAGCGCCGGATTTAGATGGTGGGAGGCCTGGGGCCCAGGCGTGGTGGGAGGCCCCATGTGCGGATTAAGAATGTTTAGGTAGGGGATGATCGATGAAGTCACTAGCATTTCCAGATATCATTAATATTTATAACGTAATCTTGTGACGTCAGATTTGTTAACTCAACTGTAACAAAACTTTATGATGCAACATGGTATTTAACAGTAACTAGCGATTTGTGAAACTGTTGCAAAACTAGTCGCTAGAAGCATCGCATCTTCTTTTTATAAATTTTTGCTTGAAAACAGTTTTGAAAATTTTTTGGAAAAACTTTCAGGGCGATTCAATGTTTTCATCATCTCCAAACGCCAGTCCTCGCTCAACCATAAATTTTACGACAGAAACCAAACGTTGCAGGTAGAGGCGGTTTCCAATATTGTTCGAATTGATTGACCTGACTGGCTAGTTCTGTATCAATTCTTCATAGTGATATTATTGCATCTGCGACTAAACGTAATCGTGGCATCTATATGTTCCATTGAATGCTCGTGGCTCCTCAGGCGCTCGAGAACGTGCTTCCAGTCGAAGATTCCTTCTCTAATAAGGAAATGGGCGCATTTAGTCGTATTCGCGCACATCAGTCTACAAGTGAGACATTTGACACAAGTTTGTGAAAGAGAAAACAAAGCCAGCTTCTGTCAACTACTTCGCCATTGTGGTTGTGGCGACGAATAAGACTTGTGGTACATTTCCGTGACAAGTTTCTGTCTTTTCTGTGTTGTGGAACATCATGTTTTAAAAATGACTTTTCATCACAACGTCAAAAAGAACCTATTGGCTGGGCAGAGGTCCCAGAGATCGATATCGTTGCCCCCAGTGATAGCGTCAGCCATCTGATCTATCGCGTTTTTCGATAATACATCTTGACGTTCTTCTGCACCTGCACTGCTGGTTAAAACTAGGTCTGTTTTCATCGTTACGTAGATCTAAGTCTGTCACAACAGGTTCTTCGAGTTTCTGTCCTCAACAAACAATGCTTTGGACTTCTCAATATTCTAAACGTGTTCATTAAAACCAACCACAAATGATTGCAAATGTCTGAATGTCTTAAACAGAGTTCGCTCAGATAATTTCCAAAAGAACGTTTCAGAACAACAGTTTGCTTGTGGATGGACATGAAGTATGAATGTGAAGCTGGGTACATTTGAAGTGCAACCACACCTAATTCACTCAGCTTCAAAATCATTTAGTCCTTTTCTGAAAAAGGGATACTTCTGACGAATTTCTTCATTTTTAACACTACTGATTAGCTATAATTACTACAAAGTACTACACAAGCTATGTCCAATACACTTATCATCCTATCACGGTTCATCAGCAAAGCTAGTACAGAACCTATAATGGTGTCAGACGTCCGCGCTCTAATGCAGAAGTCATTGAGATATTCAAAATAGATTTACCACTGTTAGGTAACGATTAATGTAAAAGCATTCCCGCCTTTTCATCCGAGAATTTACTCAACCAAAACACGGAATAATTAGACAACTTGCAGGCCCTCACATAAACTAAGCTACCCCACCAGCTCGTATCTTGTTGCAGTTGAGGAGGGATAGCTTACTGCATGTAAATACAATATATCATAGCCAGTGGTGTAACTGATGGGGCAGAGGGTCGAATTGCCCCCCTGGCAAGCTAACTGTAAAAGCCGGTCTCCCACTGAACTTATATTTCGCTATTAGCACTCTTTTGCTTTTCAGTAGCTTGTTGTTGTTGTGTGTTTTTGGGATTATATTCCGGTGATTTAGAGTTTTACTTAGCCATCCACATCCGGAGTCACCTCATTTCTCAAGTTTTTTTCTGAGTGTTGGCTAGTGGACCCCATACAATGACCAATGGGCCCCTTTTATCTAAGTTTACCACCGTGGTTCAAAACTTTAGTTACGTCACTTATTGTAGCTATGTAAAATAAGAAATGTAAAAAGGAAGATATTTTGACATTTTTGAATGTCCTCGGAGATTATTTCATTTCTCATGAAAAAAGTGCACACGTACTTCAAAAAGAGGGCGTATGGTAGCCCTACTTAACAATGCTACTCATATGCGACCTGTGCAAATCTGAATAAGGCAGACGCAAAATCGACCAGTAACGAATGGAGACGAAAGCTAGTGGGTTCCACGTGGCTTGACTTTGCATTCACTAGATTCAGGTACCTGACCGACTTTCAGGACAATAAGCGTAATAGCTGTTTCGTCACAATATCAAGCAATATTCAAGTGAGATACTGCCGTCTGGACGACCGATAATTTAATTTAAAAGCGTCTTCAAACAAACTTATTTCATCGCTAATAAAAATGATTAAGTGGCACGCATATGTCGTACATATATGGCTAAACACATGAACATGGTGGGGGGCCCCTTTCTGGTGAGGGGCCCTGGGCCCTGTCCCCTTGCCCCCCCCCCTAAATCCGGCGCTGGAAAGCACACACTCAAACGCAAATTCGAAACTAAAGTAAGAAAAGAATATCAACAACTAAACCATAGCTACAAAGACGAAGATGAGGATCTAACAGGACCAGTTACCTCACAGGAAATTCATACAGCATTACAAAGCACAAAGTCAAGTAAAGCTGCAGGACCAGATGAAAATTTTCCTAGCATGCTCAAACACCTCGGCAAGCAAGCAACTGACTGGCTAGCACAGGCCCTAACTAACGCCATCAGTGGAGGGAAATACCCAATAACTTGGAAGTTGGCAAAATTCTTAGCAATGCAAAAACCTAAGAAACCAACAAACAATCCAGCTAGCTACAGGCCAATATCTCTACTATGCTGCACTTTTAAACCCTTCGAACGCATCATCCTTAACAGAATCACATTGCTATTTGAAGAGCAAACACCAACGGAACAAGTAGGTTTTCGAAGACAAAGAAACACAATTGAACAAGTGTTAGCTGTCACCAACTACGTGGAAGCTCGTTTTGAAATGAAAAAAAACAAAAAAAACTGGCGCAGCTTTCACTGACCTATCAGTAGCATATGACACGGTTTGGAAACAAGCACTCATGTTAAGCTCGCTCATATAGTCATATGCAAGAAAATCTTGCGCATCTCTGCAGGAATGACCAGAATGAGAAGTTTCTATATTTGTCCCGGCGACAATACCAGCAAAACTTTCACACCCAAGAATGGCGTACCACAAGGTTCTGTCATCGCACCAACCCTGATCAACGTCTACCTAAGTGACGTGCCTGGAAAAAAATCTCTGAAATTTGAATATGGAAATGACTGGGGTCTGTCGAACGACTTATAACAATTAGAAGCCGTCCTGTCTGACGATCTATCAAGACTCAACAGCTACTTTAAACAATGATACCTAAGACTGAATACCACCAAGACCATTACATCACTCTTCCATCTGCACAACCATCAAGCCCACCGGGGCTTGAAGCTTAACATTAACAACAAAACTCTCCCACCTGCTCCTTACCCCAAGTACCTGAATGTCACACTGGACCGTACTTTAACCTACAGAAAAAAACTCAGCAACGTATCCAAAAGCTTAACTCAAGAACCGCTCTTATCCACAAGCTTGCAGCTTCTATATGGGGCGCAAACCAAACATTCTTGAAAGTTTCTGTTATGGCCTTGTGTTACTAAATGGCCGAGTACTGCGCTGCTGTCTGGGAGCGTAGTGCGCACACTAATAAGGGGAACATTCAGCTTCGAACAGCTCTGCGCGTTACCTCAGGAACACTAAGGGCAACCGCAATTTAGTGGTCCCAACAATGAGCGCTATTGCACCACAACACCTGAAACGAAAAGATGCAACAGCCATCGTGCATCGACGCGTTGAAGGCATGGATGAAAATATCTCCTTCAAAATATTTTCCAATGTTTTTGAATTGGAACTAGAAGACTTTCCGGATCTTGAGAGGGTTTGGTCAGCGCTCCAGCAATATCGGTCGGCAGGTTGTGACTGGACAAAGTCACCAGCACTCCGCCGGTGAGTATATAAGAAGTAACGCGCAATCAAAATGTCAAGTTACATGACGTGAAGTACCTTCACCAGTCATAACCTCACCTACCATGCTCAGAGCGATGTCACTGAGCTAAGTCGTTTCAACATCAAAATTTGCAGACTTCAACATCAAATTTCAAGGATTAACATCAAAAGAAAACACAATGACTTTTATGGAAACTTTATTTTATTCTACACCAGCAGAAAAAGATATGACTTTCTTCAATTTTAATAGAAACTATTTTACATTCTAATAAAAACATTCCTCTAACAAAAACTAGAAGATACAGATGTACAGTACAATGACAGAGCAATGAACAAAATCTCAAAACTTTTGACTTGAAGTAGCACAAACAAACACAATAACAAATAACGTGCATTAATTCGCTGTAAACTGTCACCTGCTGTTCTGGTATATTCACAGCAGAGCTTGCTGTCAATTTTTCTTCATGATGTTCTTCTGATTCACTGCTAGGACGCACTAGATGTCGGTACAGGTGTTGAGCAGCTATTCGATTGTCTCGTCATCCAGAACCGTCAGGCCGTGCACTCCATAGTGAGGTCGATGGATTGGACTGTGA
>Ga0210059_1001127_pt1 | contig 39037 bp, 14 predicted proteins | sample Ectturendosymbi2_FD_188042 | JGI IMG/M metagenome (GOLD analysis project Ga0210059, IMG submission 188042) | Ecteinascidia turbinata endosymbiont from Florida, USA - Sample 2 (SPAdes) (version 2) | ecosystem: Host-associated > Tunicates > Ascidians > Unclassified | place: Key West, Florida... | reverse complement strand
TGGTTATAAGTTTCAATTTATTTACTATTCAAGTGGAAATGTGTTGTGACTATCTTCAGGTGAGTCATACAAAATGTCAATTTATACAAAAGATATTGCAATTGTGTTTGGAGATTACTTCACTAAACGAGTTTCATGATACTGTTCGGTTTTGCGTCAAAAAACTTTTCATACTTCGGCAGGAATATGAGAAACTTTGTCGTAGCTCGTAGTATTTTTAATAATTTGACACAATCATTACATGTTTTCGCTCGTTTCTACCGAAAAACCCAGTAAAAATTGCAGACGTTTTACTGGAGCTGTGCAGTCGAAAGACTTACTGAGGCGATCTACAATTCGTAGGAGCTTGTGGTTGATGTCTAATGGTGCCAGTGATCTCCCACACAAAAATTAAAATTTTGGTACTCTGCAATTGTATACTGCAAAATTGTAAAAGTAATTCAGGCACTTTCAAATGGTTTACACTACTTTAAAATTTAAACTTTGTGGCATAAATTTTAATTGCAACCTGACTTTTATGCACAATGAAAAGTAAAAATGTTTTCCTCCTCAGCTCCGCAACGACTCTCCTCTTTAGGTCGAATGTAGGGCTACTGGCAATCGCCCACTGCACATATCATCAATCAATATTCAGATTTCAAAGTCTGTTCATTTTTTCAAGTTGTTAAAATCTAACAAGGTAGTAGTGTTATCTGTCCTCGAAGTAATGCATTACATTTTGTGGCGTAAGCAGACGTACGTGAGCATGGGCGTCCACAGGGTGGGGGCAAAACGGGCATTTCCTCCTTCCTGGAAATTGGAAATAAGAACCAAAAATTTCTAGAAAACCTGAAGTCATGCGAAGTTTAATTCCGATTATTTGATTTAAATCTTTGGAACGAAAACTTATTTGCCTGTATAAAACTCACACTGCGCAAGAGCCAGGTTCACTATTTTGGCTTCATGCAGTGATGAGCTTGCAGTTCACTCATGTCCGTTCTTTTTCCTGCAGAGGCAGGTTGCGAAACTAGCAAGCGGATTGTATTGTCGTTGGTCTTTATTGCGTAGCAATGGCATGGCAACAAATCTTTGAAGGTTCACCTCAAGTTGCGGTAAGGTGGCTTGTTGCATGTGTCTGTTGAACGCAGACATCTTGGCAGGCAATGCAGCAAGACAGTGACTGCTGATAGCGGAAAGACACGTAGTTTTATACTGTGTGAAAAAAAGTATGAGTGAATCTGTAGCAATGTTTCCACAAGTTTGAAAAATCCATTGTTAATGCGAGACAGAGTTGCCAGATTTGCCATTTCATGGCCAATTTCAAAAATTCTGGCTATTTTTGAAGTGCCCTGGCCATATTTTATAATTTGGTAATTTTTGGTCATTTTTCAGTTTGTCACAAAACTGAAATTTCCTTTTTGCAGTGAGAAACTGACGTCACAGGATACAAGATCATTAACGTCTACAAACCTTCACGTTCGCTATTCACATCAACGGCCATCCCGACGTTCCCACACCCCACTCTGTATGTTGGTGACTTCAACTGCCAACATGTCAACTGTGGTTCAACAAAACATCTCCTGACGGTGAGAGCTTGGACTCCTGGGCAACATCCAACAACCTTGGTCTGTTGTATAACCCAAGGGAAACAGCCAGCTTTTTCTCTAATCGATGGAACGTCGGCACCAACCCAGACCTGGCCTTCGCGAGTTTCGGCCAGGACAGCCGACTGCCGGACAGACGTGTTCTTGGAAAGTACCGAGGTCACAACATTGGCCTTCCCTCATAACGCCACCGAAGCTCAAGGTTCCTGCCCACAGCGATCCGGTGAAGCGTTGGAACTTTCTCTTTGCCTTCTCCCAGATGAATCCGTTGAGGGATTGCCACCTCCGGACACATCAAATATTGAGAAGGCACACCAGGATTTTTGCGAGAGCCTACTATCCGCGGCCAAACAGTGTATCCCATGTGGTCGTCGGAAGAACTACGTGCCATGCTGGGACAAAGAGTGCGAGACCCTCTATCGCTCCTTCACCCGAGCCCCAGTGGGGACTGACTCTGATAGAGCCGCTTCGTCCCTACTATCTCGGCTCGGGCAGAAGAAGCAGGAGCGATGGCAGGAAGTTGTCAATTCCATCGACTTCTCGCACTCTAGCCGCAAGGCGTGGAGAACCATCAACAAACATACTGACAGGTCTGGACCAGTGGCGTAGTAACCCACTGGCTACTCTGGCTATAGCCAGGGGCAGCACGATGTAGGGGGCGGCAAAATCTAGTCGCCTATTGTAAACAGAGATAATTGAAAAAAGGTGAAGAAATTATTCAGACTGATTAAAATTTAACTTTTCTTAATTTCATCAGCTAAGTCCCACGCCCCATGAGAATCTTTTGGGGCAAATGTGAGCGACACAGCCGATATCATTAGTGCCATGGTTACAGCCATGGTATGCTCACCACCACTTTTTCGCTACCTATATCTCAATATTATTGCGTAGCAATGGCCACTATTTCGGGAATCTACTTGAAACGCGTCTACTCTATCAAGCTGCAGTATCGTTCGTTTGTCAAGGTCCAGCCATTACAGTTGCAACTGGGCTTTTAAAGCAATAAAGCAACTAGTTGCAGCAGTTATTTAGAAAGCTCTACAGCAGTTAAGCAATTGTTCTGTGCTTTATTGAGAGGAAAGGGAAGTTGCTCACTTGCTTAATACTTTCGCTCATCCGGTGGAGAATGTTAATAGGTGACTAAAAGACTGTTTATCTTAGGGCGTTAATTTACGCAGGTTTTGCTGAGGAAATGTGAGCGCTGTGTTGCAACGCTGGGCACCCAGTAATGGAAAACATTGTGTACCAATTGCTTTTTGTCTTATGTCGTCCAGATAAGCTAAATTTCACTCAACTAATCGTAGTGACGTTTACAACAGTCAGGCCCGTCGCCAGGATTTCGCAGCAGGGGGGTGCAAAAATCACAAGGGGTGGCACATGTTTTAAATACAATGTTGAATGTATGCAGCAACCGCCACGAAAAGTCTCTTGCGACATGCGAACTTTATTCACGTTTACCTCGACCCAGAAAATTATACAGATATGAACGTCGAACCGGCCGAGCACCGTCATTTGCTTTTTTGCAACTTGGGCAAGGGAAGACAGAAGAAACAGCATATTTTGCAAAACGTTAAAACTTCTCTCTCCTTGTAGATTGTTCTCGCGTTTCACCTTTACCCCCGCCTCCTCTTTCATGTCGCACAAGCTACAGCATATCAAGCGGTTCGCTATACAGCAGAAATAAAGTACATAGATCAGTGCTTCTCAAACTTTCATGAACCGTGGCCTCCTTCAAAGGACTCTGGCGAATACTTAATAGCCTACTTGATTTATGCAATGTCAAGGCAAAGCTACCTAGTGAAAGCCTCTGCTCGTGGCCCCTAGAGAACCGCTGCGTGGCCACCAAGGGAGGCCGAGGGCCCCGTTTGAGAAACCCTGAGGTAATTGAGGCACAAACGCAGAAAGAATGTCATCCCCTAAATCTGTCGGCCTGATGGGATAGTGATAGATCGTAGATTGAGAGTTGAATTAGTCAAAGCAGGGCCAGAGAATTTTCAAAACGAAGGTCCTTTTGGCAGCACCACCAGATGGTGATAGCACGAAGAAATTGCGAAGAAGTCTTCTGAAGAAATGGTTCTACAAAACACTTAAGAATAGGGGTAGAAAGTTGAGATCTTGGTTATTATACTCAAAATTGTAGTGTGGGCTGTATTGTTTTTGCTGTAAGTTGTTTCCATTGGGTAATGATCATTCTTTATTTGCTGCAAAAAACTTCGATAACTTTTTTGAATTTGTTTGGTTTGGGACTGGCTTAGCCTATTGGATTTCTTGTCTATTAGCAAAAGCGCGAAAATAATTTCTTTTTCGCCAAACGATTAGGACTACAGCTGTTGTGGTCAAGTATACTTGTCAATTGTCTCAATGTAGATTAAATATTGTTGGTGATTTTCTTCCTAGGAACACTTGCTCTTTGCATTTACCCTTCGTTAATTTCTTCTTTTTCGTTTGCATTTCGGTTTTCTGTCATTCATTTTGAAAATTTTTATTTGGCTGTTAATCGGCTTGGGAGTTGACTAATGGTGACTTCGGTCAAACCAACTCCCCCCGCTACAAATCTTGTGTTTGTACGAAAATACTAATTGTTGAGTAAATGCTACAAAATCGTTGTTTGGTTTTCTGTTTATAATAGTTGTTACTTGTTCGAATACTCTAGCGATATCATTATGTTGTAGCAACGGCGTACGTAACGGGTGCGGTGGAGTTAATCCCTCCTCTTGAGTTGATATTTTACAAAACTTTTATTAACTGCGCAAAGGAGGTTGATTGCTTTCGCATACTTTTTGCTTCTTAATTTGTCGACTTAATGCAAATACCCCGGAAGTAATTTACATGCAAATTTCAAAGAACATTGTAAAAAGGCAAAAAAGTAATAATTAAGTTTCGGTAGGAATCTGGGTTAGCGTCTGCATCCAGGAACCAGCTCACCACGTTTTGCAGACCTTTCGTCCACGCATGTTGAAAATTATGTTCCGCGATAATTCGCTTGATCGGAAGCAATTGTCTTTATTTTGTCTGCTCTGGCTGATTAGCGCATGCGCTGACAGTATTTGCTACATTACCAATTTATATTGCATGACAGAACTGTTGCACGAGCTCAAAAAAACAGCAGTTGTTATCACAGAAGCATTCAGGCATTTGATAATGTTTCAGCAGGGAAAAGGAAAACTAATAGTTTGTTGGACTTCTATGCATAACAAAAAAATGAAAGTTTTCTTGCGTACTTTACGCATTCTCAATTCTTGTGTAGTTTAGCAAGATTCGATCTTGCAAACCGGGGTGTGCGCCAGCCAGTTCAGCCGCACACTTTCTATACTCGACTTCTCGTATTCGAGACAGTGGCGCAGCCTGCTTTTCCAGTTGTAAATCGTGAAACGTTGGTTTGTAAACATGAATATGACGTCAAATTGCGACGTCACAAACAGTGCATACCAAATACAAATGGCCACCATATGCCACTGAATGAACCCCTCCAATGAAAATTTTATGCGAACGCCACTGTGTTGTAGCTATTACCAGCTGCAGCTGTGCGTTGGGCCCCGCGGCATGGTGTTCGGGAAGGTTAAGCAGTCGACAATTTACGCCAAATTTGACGAAAGTTCTTGCTATAAGGTCTTCAAAAAACAAAAGATCATACCATGGCTGACTGAGCACGATGACGTCATAAATATAACATCACTGCCCGCACCAGGGAGCGGCATTTTCTAATAGGGGCAGGGGCGGCAAACTGTGCTCCTACAACACTGGTCTGGACGCTCCTTTCGCATGTGCCCCGTCATGACAAACTCCATCACCTCGCAACTCGTGAAAAACGGGGCACACAGGACTAGGGATCGCAAGTCCACCAGACTCGTCAACAAGGAGCTGCCCTACCTATGGAAGATTCCAACACCTGAGGGTCACAGTATCTCTGAACCCTTTAGACCGGAGGAGCTTGCTGCTGCCCTCAAACGCCTGAAGCCAGAAAAGTCTCCGGGATTAGATTCCATCTTCCCAGAGTTCATACTCTGTGCCAGGTCGGCTCTCAAATCTTGGTTTTGCGACTTCCTCACTTCCTGCATGCGCCAACTCAAAATTCCAAAGATCTGGAGAAGAGCACTAATCAGGGCCGTCGCCAGCGGGGGGCAGTGGTGCCCGGCCCCCCCATTTGAAATCGGTGTTCCCCATTTCACGTTTGCCCCCCTGGTTGCTACATACATCCAATACTGTATTTAAAAAATGTGCCCCCTCTTCTGGTTTTTGGCCTCCCTGCTGCTGACTCCTGGCGACGGGCCTGGCACTAATAGTTGCGATCCCTAAGCCAGAAAAACCACAGGGGAACCCAAAGAGCTACCAACCCACATCTCTGCTGTGTGTCCCTTTAAAATCCACGAGAGACTCATCTACGATTGTGTCAATCCAATTATCGACTCATTGCTCCCTCGGGAGCAGGCGGGCTTCCGACACGGGAGGTCGGCCGTAGACCAGGTCACCCTGCTGACACAGGACATCGAGGATAGCTTTTCGGGTAAAAAGAAGGCCGGAGCTGTGTTTGTCGACCACACAGCAGTCTACGACACTGTGTGGCACCGTGGCCTCACCTGGAAGCTGCTGCAATTGCGCCTGATAGACACATGGTTCTTATGATCATGGAGATGGTTAGCAATTGCAGCTTCACCCTCGTCACCGGAAACGGCAAAAGAAGCTGGTTGCGACGCCTCAAGAACGGCGTCTCACAGGGATCTGTCCTGGCGCCCCTTCTCTTCAACATCTACATCTCTGACCTGCCAACCACCGTCTCCAGAAAGTATGCATATGCTGACGGTCTAGCCATCATGCATGCTGATGGAGACTGGCAGGCAGTGGAAGAGGTGCTGACCAAAGACATGGCAGCAGTAGCTGAATACCTCCAGACTTAGAAGCTAAGGCTCAGCACTACAAAAACGGTGACGGCAGCCTTCCATCTTAACAAGGAAGCTAAACGTGAGCTTAAAGTCAACATCAACAACGAAACTCTGCCCTTATGTTCCGAGCCCAAATACCTCGGAGTAACGTTGGACAGGTCGCTCACGTATCCCCGACACCTTGAGTCACTTCGCAAGAAGCTGACATCACGCGCCGCGCTCCTGAGGCGGCTTGCTGGCTCCTGTTGGGGTGCTGAAGTAATCACTTTGCGAATAGCCACCCTAGCCCTGGTGCATGCTCTTTTCGGACACACCTGATGCTTGCATTTAAACTTCATGTTTAAATTGGTGTTAGGCTAACGTCTTTTCAAAAAAAATTGAGAGTTTTGATTTACTTTTAATTTTCTCATTTAGTCTTGCGCAGCAGCAATTTCCCCATTTCCAGCGTGGGCTTGGCCATCAATTCCACGTTGATATTTTTGTAGCTTGTGTTTCTTAGATGAAATTTACTATTCTTGATACGTTTTTTGGTGTAGATATAATGGTGGTTTCAAGCGAAAAACTAAATAACATATTATTTATCTAAATTTTCAAAAAAGGTTGCCAAGAAGTGTGATATTATCCTTGGGAAGCCGCCCACACTGTGCATTTAAGAAGCTTCATTTTGAAATACGCCAGGCTCTAGACTCTATTACCACTAACTGAGTTCAAGGATGTCAATAACTTAAAAAATCCTTGACATTGTTTTTCCAATGTTTGTTGAAACGATCTTTTACTGTAACGAGTTATTAAGATAAAACCAGTTTTAGACATCTTATTCAAGTCAATGTTTGAACTTAATAATTCTTAGTGATGTAGAATCATTTGCATTGAACTTAGACTTAGTATGGTAGTGCACGTGGTAAGAATAAGTTTAGTAATTTCGGTAGTACCATTTTAGCAAACAATCGTCTGGTATTTATGGTATCAATGCATATCAAGTTTGTTTCACGAATAATAGGTAAAAACGCTTCAAAATTTTTTTACAGACTTTCAAGCAAAGGAAGAAGCTTGAGTCAGATTCAAGAATTCACAACTGACCTAATGGTGTTAGAAATGCGGAGATATTCAGTACTCTCTCAATGTTACATAATTTGATTTTGAAATATACACCAGAAATTACAACACTTTGCTGATGTCACAACAAAATAACGTATATTTGTGAAATATACCGTGAGCTTAAAGTCAGCAAATAAAATTATGAATTTTCCGTAAGGATCGCAACATACTTCTGTTCTCATGTATTTTTATTATTAAGAATATCAAAGCATTCAACTAATAACCTTATCATAATGCAGGTTTTTTAAGGAAAATGTTAGGTACCCGCTATGGACGTGTAGGGACGCGATGATAATTTTCTCTGATCCTATGGACCCGAATCGGGTCCCTAAAACACCTTTACAAACCTGAATAATGGCACAATGTATACGTAGTATTGGCTGACGAAATTGTAAATCTTACAAAAAAATCACACAACATATTGCAACTTCACACGACACCTTCTTTCAAAATGAAATACATTTAATTTTGATGGTACAATAAGTTATTTAATGCAAGTCATGTATTACTTGTTAACGGCGGCGGAAGATAGAAATGATAGGTATGGCCAGAGGCGAAGAATTACAAGAAAAAAGCGAATGATTCGTGTTTGAAAAAACATAAAAATCAACCATAATTTCTTTACTGAACATTGTCACAAACATGCAGAGTCGCGTAATCATACGACAAAGAAAAACATAATCAGACACACGTCACACTTTTCCAAAAACCTTTTGGCGTTTCTGATTTTTTGAAAGAAACACCGAAGCAAACGCAAACACCTTCTGCAAGGATGATGTTCTGCGGTGTTCCTATTGCATCTATTGCACATTCAAACTTTCTGTGCAATTTCTACGAACAGACAAAATCATCAGGTAATTCAATCTTCAGATGCGCACTCATGATCATTCGGAGATAACGTTTTCAAATTACGAATAAATGAAAAAGAACGCTTTGCAGAAGCTGTTGGAACTGGCAGCACGTGCATAAAATTGCATAAGTTTCCAATAAACTTCAGAAAAAGTGTTGCAATTCGAAGTAAATGCAAGAGTGCTAGAAAATATGTCTTTCGTTTTCTCACTGACACCTGATACTGCATCACTCAGAACAGCCAACTGAATAGAAAACCTTGAAGCATCCGCATCGTCACCAAAATGCTTTTTCACGGCTTCCAAGTTTTCTGCGCTCGCGCATGCTTGCAGCCGAAATAAGCAATTCCTCGCATTTTGCATAAAGATCAAAATTTTCTTGGTTTAATCTCTTTTGTATTTCACCACTGACGCTGCCGGCAACGTTGAAGTGTATCATAAGATAATAATCTTGTGGGGAACTGAATGTACATAACCTTGAACCAGATTGCAGGGAGGTCTACGTGCTCGGAAAACGGGATCCGTTAGTTGTAACTCCTAAACTTGCTGCACGGTTTTCTCCCAAACATGAGGAAAATGCAGCATCAGATCGAAAGCGGTGAACAGCACTGCATCTTACAGTACTTCAGCACATTTTATGGCTTCAGTTGCAGTGATTTTCCTACACTGTAAGGTTGTACTCAGCTGATCTGGTTATGAATAAACTTGGTGTAAACGGCTATAGCAAAAAACAAACCAAACGCCTCAAGCTTTGCATGGATTCCACTTGTTTTGATTGTAACTTCCAAGCACGTTACCTGGTAGTTAACAACGGAAACAGATAGCAAAGTTTCCAGCAAAGCTTCGCAATTATGCAAATCCGATTCGAAGGATTTCGCTTTGGCAGTCCACCTCGTATGACAAAAAGGACGCAGTGCAGCTCCAGCAAAGTCAATACTGAGTCTCATTTTTTGGAATAAATCTGTTCGTTTTGGACAAAACTAAATAAGGTTGGAAGGCTTCTCAAGGTGCTTGACTGCTAATACCAGCTATTCGTTACCTCAGCCCAGCGTCGAATAATCAGATTTGCGAGAGAACGCGCTGAGACGCAACAATTTTTGTTTCTGAACAATTGACAATCTGTGGATCAGGACCTAACACCAACGCAAGGTTGAACATGCTATGCGATTCTTTCTCGCTTAAATATATGAAAATTGCTTTCGAATTGTTTTGTTAAAAAAATACTTTTGGATGTTTATATTGGTCTGGCCGGGCCATACCACTTCCGCCGCCCTTGTGTTCGAAAGACACGATTCCATCGAAACATTGTATCTGGGAGCATTGCATCTAGCCTATACCGGACACTAGTGGACATCGAAGAAGTTTTGTAAAGTCGGAGTGGGACGCAGTAGTTTAAGTAATTTGTAAATCTGCGGGAGCTTAACAGCAGTTTTCTCACAGTCACGGACTCGTCTCAACCAGACTCTGACTAACATCCTCTTGCCTTATACGTAGCAGCCACAGATGTAGTCGAGACCGAAACCTGGTTAAAAATTCGAGAACGAGACGTGAATGTGGATTATGCCAAAATTTTTCTTAAAAAGTTCAAAAAATGTCATCACCACTTCGAAGTTGAATTTTTTTGGAATTTTTGGCTTTATACTTACCTGCTTTTGTTGTTTCTTATCTGCAGATGCAGCAGACAACAAATACGTTGAACTATACAGAAATTTTCCTTAAGCATACCGTTGCAGTATTCAAAGTCTCAAGGCAATAGGCTTGTGACCGAGATCTGTAGCCTTCGAGACCGAGACAAGACCTGAATCCTTCAAGACCGAAACTCGCAAATATGGTTCTCGAGACTGAGACCAAGTGACGAGACTCCATCACTGGTATCAGCACGGACTCACTTTTCCTTCCTTGTACCTTTGAAGGACGAAGTCTTGTACATAGGGCAATGACAATGTCTGGCCGTTGTTTTCTTCTTCATCATTTGAGCAAGTTCTTATCCACTGCTAGGCCGCACCAGATCTCGGGGCAAGTGGTGAGCAGCCATTCGATTGTCTCGTCATCCAGAACCGTCAGGTCATGCGCTCCAAGGGGGGGTCAATGGCTTGGATAGTGAAGGAAAATATGGTCAGCGGTCTGCTCTACTGTGCCACACCCACAAGTCGTGTTGTAACACAACATAATGCTTGCTGGTGCTGACGCAGCACGACCGACTTAATGCATTAGATAAGGGCGATGTGTTGATGCATCATTACAGGTAATGGTTGTATCCAGGGTGTAAAATAGTATCACCCATGCCAGGAGCCATGCCTGTCATACCCTAGATACGCCACTGTAAAGCACTACAGTACATAGCTGTCCCAGAAACATTTCCGCACATCAATTGTGTTGTTTTTGTTATGGTTTTCCCTCCGTACATACGTTCTCGATGTTGTATCGTCATCGTGCAACTTTTGCGAAAAGCATGGACAAAACGTACCAATTGTGTTTTTCAGTTACAGGTGTTAACATCTGTTAACAAGTTTTTGCACAACCCAAAACAAACCTAGACCGTATAGCGCGTACTCGTATATACATCTTTCGACATTTTACGGACACTGTACTTTGTTCGCAAAATCGTATCTCGTCAATCAAGATTTGTGAATAAAAAAATGACTCTTCATATCGTGAAAGAAAGAACAGCCATATCCTATTTGCGGATCTTCGACCAGAGTCAGCGCAGAACGCAGGTAAAAGCTGTAAGCATGCGCGGACACAGCGAACAAAAGAGTTGTTGAGATCAAATGTAATTTCATTGAAAATCATCGCCAAAATCTTTTTGTACTGCACATTACTTATCGCTAAAGGTGCTAAAAATTAACTTATGCTAACAATTAGTCAAAAACGTTTCTTCGTTTCATTAGATGAGCTAGCCTTGTTTGTGAAACCGATATAAAATAGTCAATAGTCGCATGGGCGTCCGAAGGGGAGGCAAAACGGGTATTTGCCCCCTGCAAATTGGGATTAAGAACCAAATATTTCTGGAAAAAACTGAAGTCGGCATTTTAATTCCGATTAATTGGTTTAATTCTTGCAATGACAGTTTTTTTTGCCGGTATGAAACTCACACTGCACAAGAGTCAGGTTCGCAGTTATAGTGTCATGCAGTGATGAGTTTGCAGTTCACTCATGTCCCTTCCTTTGCCTGCAGAGGTGGGTTGCGGAAGTCGCGAGCCGATTGTTCTACTGTTGGTCTTTATTGCGTAACAATAACATGGCAACAAATCTTCAAAAGTTTACTTCATATTACGGTAGCAGACGTTTTGTTGCATGTGACTGTTGAATGTACCCATCTTGGCAGGTAATGCAGCCAGACAGTGACATGCTGATAGCGGTAAGCCACGCACATTTATACTTTGTGAAAAGAAGCATGAATGAGTCTATAGCAATGCTTCCACAAGTATGAAAAATCCATAATTATTAGTGCGAGTGTGGCCAACGTGCCTGAGTGTCAAACTACACTTATGCCGGCTACTTTTCATGCAGTATAAAATTGCGTGGCTTGTTAGAATGCATCTATGCAGGCTTGTGGGAATACGTCTAATCGTTAAGGCTTAGTTCTGACATCTGAGTGAATATTGAGTGCAAAGCCATATTGGCTGTGGCGAGTTTTCATAATTCATCTGGTCAATTTTGCAAAACCTGCGTGGTGTTTTGAGTCTAGTTAGTTTGTCTGTAGTTGTGTTAACATACAGGTCTACTTAATTGTCCGATTTGTGTGGCAAGGTTTTACTGATCGCTTTGGACGAGATCCCAGAATTTGCAGCTCTTGTTTCTAAGTGATGCTGACAAGACTTGCTAGCTGATCCCGCAATAAGGGGGAGGAGCAACTGGGCAATTCTCCCCCGAAATTTTCAAAAACATGTTCAGTTGTTAGTTCAGTTGAATATATCAGCTGGCTGCGGCCTCGCTTGCTAGGCAAATGAAGTCATAATTTGTGGTTTCGCTGAAAACCATGGCAATGCAATGCTTTTTTCTTTACAGATCATGCCAATGCTCACTTGAAAAGAAATGCCCTAAGTTGAAAATCTGCAGATAGCCTACTGTGTAACTTGTCATAATACTAATATACCTGGCTATTGCTATCAACGAAGCGTTTATTGTGATTGTTACCGTAACATGGGGCATTTTCTTTGTAGTGTAGAAAGGATAAAGCGTTTTGTGAACGTCCATTTGCATTGCATCATCAGCAATGTTCCCTGTATGGGGCGCAAATACTCGACAGACACTCGTCTCGACCTGTTCATTGCGAATTGAATCGCTACATAGTTAGTACACACCACGTTTACAATAGCATTAGGCCTGTAGGCGTACTGTAGTCTTGGCTCTTAACTGGCGTTCCTAACAACCAAGTTCCATCCACATAGAGTGGGACGTGGTAGAGCGCAAATATAAACCCCAAACACGAAAATTGAGCCCATAATTGATAACCTTCTATAAATGGAGAAAATTCATCGTTCGTTCTGACGAGAACATTTTCGCTAGCAATGAGATTTATAAGCCGTTTCTACAGAATTCTCGAGCGTAAGGAGTATCTGGAAAAATGAGCAACCTCCCCAAACACCATGTGGTGGGGACCCCAGAGGCACGGGGCCCAATGCAGCTGCATCGGCTTGAGGCCGGCCCTGTGTAGAATACCACTCTGTGCATCCGCACATGGTGTGAAGTCAGACATTTCGGTTGACCCCGGACTGCCAGAGTCGACTCCGGCAGGACTCTGCGTTTTTTTCGGATCCGGTGTCAAGCGAAATTTCTGACCTCTGCGAAATTTCTGACCTGGTATTCTTTCTCAGTCATTTTGCTTGTCAGAGCAAGAGAATAAAGTTTGGCAATTACTTTTTTTATGTGTTTTGTGCAAAATAAAACGTTTTGGTTAGATGTCAGGTACCCACAACAAGCTATGGTACGGGAACCATTGAAAATTTTTCGGACTTAGTTGTTGACCTCAATTATTTTTCTTTTTCTCGCCCAAACCAAATCCTACCCCGACACACTAACTTAAACACGAATCCCTAAGGTCTAATAATAGGTTTTGCCAGTGTATTTGATGTGTAGAATGTTACTCTGTGCATGAGTACATGGAGTGAAGTCAGAAATTTCGCAAGTCAGAAATTTCGTTTGAGACCGGTCCCGGAGCTAAAAGTTTGCGAAAAACCGGCCCCGAAGCGGAGTCAATTTTCAATTTCAGCAGTGGCAAGAGGGTGCGTGGTCATTTCTGAATAAAAATCTGGGTAAATTTTTGTTGGATCGATGGTAGCTGGAGTCTGAATAGGAATCGGATTCTCAAGTTTGAAAAATTTCCGGACCCGGATCCTGATTCAAAAATTTTGGAACAGGAACGGAGACGGAATCTGAAAAAATGAATCTGGCCACCTCTAATTCTAATGTCCTGTCCAATCTAGTTCAGGGATTTGTATGTAGCCGGTAACAAGCGAAATTTCTGACTTCACACCATGTACGCATCAGTGGTGTACAGGATCCGGATTTCGAAGTCCAATCCGGCCGGATATTGGGAATTTTTTGGATTTGGATTGGATATCGTTTCTCTTTAACCGGATCCAGAACCGGATTATCTAAATGAAATAAATTGTGACCATAGAAAAAACTTGATATGGAATAATAGTTTAATGAAAAAAAAATACACAATTTCCAAATGATATGGGTGAAAATTTATTTTTCTATATTCTCTCGGTTCAATGCAATATTCCCTGCCGCTGGAGATCCTAACTTTCAGGCTGAATAAGAGGATAGAGACGAGCAGACTATGAAACTTTTCGGTCCGAGTCCAATCCTGATCCGCAAAAGTTGAATCCGATCCAGTCCTGACCTGCAAAATTTTTGAAAATCATCAGTCCGATCCAGTCCTGATCCGCCCATATAAAACCATGTATTTTATTTTATCCCATGAGGCAAATAGACTCATCCTTTTGCCATTTCCAAAATTTAATAAGACAGTGTTTATTTTGTCATCAGAGGCAAAAGCACTGCTGAAGTTATTTGCCATTAGGTGAAGCCAATTGGTTGAATTGGTCAAGTGACAAGGATGATGCGCTTGGCTAAGCGAATGCTGGTCTCTGTCACATGGCCTCAAACACTGGACCTGGACCCAAAACCTAAACCCAAAAGCTAAACCTATAACTTAAACCAATAACTTAAACTCAAAACTTAAACCCAAAAGCTAAACAACACCCTAAAACTAAACCCTGAAACAAAACCCTAAACCTAAACCTGAATCTTTTCAAAGAGTACATAAAAAACTCTCCCATCGAAAGTGTGATCTTTACCAGCTAAGCCAAAGCAAGGAGTGAGAGTAGAACTACTAAACAAATGCACAGCAGGCATAGACACTAACACCTTGACTACGTTCACCTTGTTGCTAGTAATACAAACTCAACGCTATATGTGGAGTCTGGACAAAGTTGGATGCACAGCAAAATCGTCTCAGCAGAGTTTTTGCCATTGATGGCAAAATATACATTACCATTTAACCAATCTTCAAAATCACATTACAACTAACATGCTTGATGTGGTTAGAATAATCACATCAAAACAACAAATTTCTCAGTCCGATCCAATCCTGATCCGCCAATTAAAAAAAAATTGCAGTCCGATCCAGTCCTGATCCGGCCAAAATTGGCTTCAGTCCTGATCCAGTCCGATCCAGCCCTGATCCGTGCTCATCTCTGGAAGAGGACATCTCAACTTTCAAGCAACATGCACTGTAGTTTGGAACTGTGTGAAGATGAAAATGATTCAATTGTTTTGTGGTGACGCAGCCCGTCGTTGTTCAAACAAGTTTTGTTTCATCTTTGAAATGCATTTGCTAGTAGATCATAGCGAAATAATGGTGTATAAGGCATTACTGAAACGTTTTTTCAGCGTTGAAGTTGAACCAAGTACCAGTTTCTGTCTGAACAGCATCCTGTAGATGACTAGTAGTCTAACTCGAAGTTGCCTTACCTAAAAATTAGGTAATGAGCATGGTGAAAATGTATTGATTTCTTGAAATTGGAAGTCAGTTTTGAAAGCGATTGAAAAGAAAATGAGATTTAGGTTAACAATGAATAAGTGATTCATTGCATTATTGCTAAATAATGAACATTGTGGACACAAAATTGTTGTGCTCTCTTTGTCACTGTTGATTAGCGTACAGTTCAATAGCTGTTGTTACTGCAAGTAGTCCAGCAGGTAGGCTACACAGGTGTTGGCTAGTTGTAGCAGCAGTATTGTTTGATTTGAATATTCATTAGAGCATATGAGAATAGCGCACAACTAGTACAATTTAGAAAAAGATTTGTGCATTTCTTCTAGCCTATCATGTCAACATCTAGCCTATCATGATCCGATTATGGTGGGTAGTTAACCATGCCATTTCAGAAAAAATATGTTCGTTCGCAGTGTCTATTTTGCTTCATCAGGCAACACTTCTGCAGATTTCTGCCTTTAGCCCTTTAGGGACGGCCCATAGACCCATTGAATATTTTTTTATGTTTTTTGAAACTTTTGTCTAGTTACCACAATAAAACCATAAATAATTTTCTTTTTTCAAATTTTGCTTTACTTTGTTTGTTTCATTGTGTTCCCATTTTGGGAACGTTGGGGTCTACTGCTACTTGAAAATACATAAAGCGGACTAAGTTTCTCTTTGGCAAAATTAATGACAAATTGCTTGTATTTCTTTAGTAATACGAGTATTTACTAGTGTTTGAAGTGACATTCTGTAGATTGCTCTTCAGACGTATGTTCAGGACCGTAACCAGGACCCCTCTGCAAAATTTTTCGCCCCCCTGGAAAAATGTGTTGAGCATAGGTCAAAACTATTGGACATAGTTTAAAAATGTGGACCCCTCTCAGAAAACTCTTTGTAGTCCCTGGTGTCCCAAGCTGGTTATGGACCTGCGTATTTTGCACATAAAATACGCTGGTTTACTTTTTATAACATGAGAATGCCAAAACACCAACAGCAGGAAACAGCCACGTATTCCAGCGACTCGAGAAAAGTTAAGAAGACTTCACCTTGCTGTGTGTGGAACAGTGTACTGCATTTCTTATGAAGTCTCTTTTCAAATTTAGGACTAGTGTTGTTTTTGGCAGAAAACACATCTTGTGAGACAGATTTCAGTGTAGGTTTCACGATTGCGTATCCTATTGTGATTTGTTGCGCCGTAGGGCCACCCAAACGGAGCGTTGCTTCTGCTTTTACCAAATACCTTGCGATTTCTCTTCAAAATTAGAGATGAGTAGCCTTAGTTTGATTGCACAGCTGTAAAAGCGAAAAGCCGCCACAGCAGAAAGATTCAAGCTCTTGCTAAACAGGTTCTATACCACCACCTTCGTGATCGCAGCCCCGGTCGGTATGATGACAGCATACGGTCGCACACGTCCACGCCACCCATTCCTTGATTGCACATCTTCACAACGTGTGGCTGTTCTACTACTCTTCTGTGTTCGTTTTCTGTTTTGCTGACAGGTGTCACAGTAAAATAGTGGCTGGCAATCGTGACTGGATAGTTATCGTTACATCTCACACAAATAACACTGCCATCTGAACGCTAATCGTAAGATCCTCTGGGCTGTTTTTCACAGTCCTGTTTGCAATCAAAGGGGTGAGTCCAGTTCGATTTTCTATAATTGTAGCCTACCACAGGCTCTGATATCATTGGCAGACAGGTCACACAACAACAGGTGGCTTGCCAAAAAAATTATCAAACAAAATAAAATGTTGCTTATCACTGCTTACTGAACTAAGCATGGTGGATGCAAAGTATGGTCCTAATAGGGTGGTTCTCCGATAATCTTTTCCACAGTACATATCCAAGTTATACGGAAAACCGTCAACACTACACAGTGTCCACATTATATATCCAATTTTCACTGGTTTTCCTTTCATAAATTCTTTAGTGCTGTGAAGGCCTCCATACGGAACCATTGATTCATCTATACTTAGATTTTTGTGAAACACACCAAACTGTTGACAGTTGGTCTTCAAGTTTTTCTAGCAACGGCAATACTTTTGCCGATTTCGAGAAGGCTACATTTTGATTGTCATGTGGATGCAGTAAGGCTGTTTGGAGGCCAAGAGACAGAAAATTCGACGACCGCTACACAGCTGCATCAGTGAAACCCTCCCCCAACACAGTGAACACCCCCACACACACAAGCCGTGGTTTAAACACTAAATATTTAAAATGTTCAGGCAAAACACTACAGTATTTCAGAAAAAATGCAAGTTTGAAGGACTTTTGTTTGTTTGATTTCGCTGAAATGTACAAGTGGTCTCTTTTTTGCCCTTGAATGTAGCACTTTAGCATCATGCTGGCTATCCTGGGATGCAAATTCACTGTATATCTGTAATGAAATAGATTGGTGCATGCGACAAACTCTTTTCACATCTGTCCAACAACGAGTTATTTCAGAAGCGCTGTAGTGTGAAACAAGAATGAGCTTAAAAGTTACCTCAAGATTGTCCTATTACTGAACGTCTGTTGCCAAACATGGATATTTCTGTACTGTAAAGGACTTTCCCATTTTGGGAACATCGTTTTGAAACTCTTTGTGTGGAAAGAGAGGGAGACAAACTTGTAAACAAACGCTTGGATCAGCTATATATAACTATAAAAAATATTTTCATGGCATATTTCCTTGAAATTTTTTCGAGCTTACAATAAACAAACAAAGGTTAGTTTGGCCACACGAAAAACTACGTTTTGACTGAATATCAATCGCCATAGAAACAAAACAACATTCTGGATTTCATGAAGTAAGTGTATTTTTAATAGCACCAATCTAAATCTAGAAGAAATTTCTGAAGAAATCTGGATGCACGTTTTTAATCCGTGAAATAGTTACGAGCGTATAAAAACATGTTCTCATTTTGGGAACGTTGGTTTCTAAAGGGTTGGTCTCTGAACATGAATTGGTGTAAACGGTGAAATGCGAAGTTCGGAATGCATGACCTGCTTAGTTAACGTCTGTAACAGCTCAGTTTAATGGATGGGTGGTATCATCGTTTCAGTGTGGACAAGCTTTTAGTGACTTGTTCTTGTCTGCAATGTGTGAACTGTAGGCTAAACCTAACACTTACCTCAATCTCAAACCTGAGCCCTTGTCTTTTGTTTATCGTAGCCTACTTGTCAGTTGTCATGTGACCACTTCAACGAATTTTGTCTAACAAGAGGCAAAATACAGTTTTTGCCTCATGAAGCAAAATAGACAATACCTATTATATTGGCTAATGTGCAATTGATTGAGCGGTTTCGGATTTGGATTGAATATCGGAGTCCATAATTTTACATTTTCGGATATGGAGTCGATGAAAAAGTTTCGGATTGGATCAGGATTGCAAAATTTCCATATCGGTACACCACTGGTACGCATGCACAGAGTAATATTCTTCATACCAAATACGCTGATAAAACTGATTATTAGGCTTGGCAATTCGTGTTTAGGTTAAATAGGTAAGTGTGTGCGGTTAGGGTTTGGGTTAAGGTGAGACAAAGAAAAATAATTGAGGCCAACGACTAAGTCCGAATATTTTCAATGGTTAAAGTTGTTCCCGTCCTATAGGTTGTTGTCGGTGCCTGACATCTAACCGAAATGTTTTAATTTACACAACTCACATCAAAAAAGTAATTGCCAGACTTTATTTCTTTATTTTGAGAAGCAAAATAACTGAGATCAATAACAGGTGAAAAATTTCGCAGAGGTCAGAAATTTCGCTTGCCACCGGATCAGAATCCGAAAACAGGATCACATTCAGATCCGTGTTCCGCAACACGTGGCGGGCCAGGAGAAAGGTGTTGCGCATTCAACGTGAAGTCGTGAGACGTGTGAAGGTATATCCGAGTTTATTTCCGGGCATTAGGCTAATTACGGTAGTTCATGTTGCGGGTGATTAGATCGTATTCGACATTCTGTCCTGATCGCACTGTTTCAAAATCTTAGCTAAATAAGCTGCTGCTTTAGTTTGTACAACAGCAGAGCAATGTCTGTAGTGTTTGTAGTGATATCTCAGTGCTCACAAGTGGTTCAGTTCTCTTTCGTTTCGACAGGCGGATATCATTATCTCAGTTTCTTTCTGTACATGGTATTACATACTGTACAATACATTAGTTATTCAGTCAATGAGATGGTGGCTACGACGCTGAATCGCCCAAAGAAGGTGTGTTTATATGAAGTTGTTACATATTTTTGCTTGTGATTTGCATGCCCATACTCATGATAATGTACTTTTGTGGTGCCCTGTAAAAGACAGATACAGGTCAGTAGCAGATCTTGGTTGCGGATATAAAATGATGTAACCAGAGTCGCTAAAACCAATATTTTGCAGTGAGTAATGACACCACAACGTTAGTAAAAATATTATTAATAGGTAGTGTCTACGTTGCCGCCAGGGTGGCAGCGGCAAAAGGCTTGGTAGAAAGGAAGTAAATGTAAGTAAAAGATAAACCTACAAGTAAAACCTAACCTTAACCGTAGCCCTAACCCTAATCCTAACCTAATAACTCTTACCTTAACCTAACAACACTAACCCCTAAACGTAACACCTTAGCGGAGCCTGAAAAAAAGCAAAGGAAAAAAAAGTTGACAAGGTGAGAGTTGAACCGAAAACCATTAGCATAGCAACCGTAACACACAACCATTACACTGGAGCAGGACAGCGTTTTCCTGACAGAGTGACCTTTTTCTTTGTATTGTGTCATGCCACCAGACCGAATCTTCAGCTGCCGGCACAATGAATAGCTCCAGCCGATCTGGTGCTGCCAGAATATCGCCAGTAAAATAGACACTACCGATTCAATATTTGTTGCGAGCCTATGTTTACTTGAACCACTATCCCTTTCAAAACAAGATCATTCTATTCTTGATATCAAGTTCCAGTGTAACCGAAATTTCAGTTTGAACAGTTGTGAAAATATAAAAAATTAAAACATAGCTTTTTAGCATAAAATTACATCGGGAGTGGGGAGAAAATTGTGTTACATTTCAACGACAAATATTTTTTTCTATTGCATTTTTGACTTCATTGTGTAACGAAGCATTTTTCCACTCTAGTTACGTCAAAACACATGCGTTGACAATATCTGTGTTGACGGACATCCATTCTTTACATTGTACCACTTTTGTTGCATGCTTCTATGACAGTTTTTCAGTTTATAAAACAGACATAAAAGCCGGGCTTACCTGAAACGCAGGGCTTATTTTGCCATCAGAAATCATCACGTGGCAAGGACGAAATGCTTTGAGCACACCGTCCTTGTCATATGATGTAAAACGCTAAACCTAAACACTAAACTGTAAACCTAAACCCGAAGCCTAAACTAGGGTTACCATATCTGATGAGGCGCAATTCCTGACAGATTTATGTTAGTCACTGTAACCAATTTTTGCGACGAAAACACTTTTATTTTGGTATAAATTACGGATGCATCCAAAGCAGATTGCCACCGTCGCTTTCCCGTGAGAATAGGATAAATACAGTACAAAACAAAAACAACAAAAATTGACTTTTTTATCTATTTTACATCCCGTTGTGACAAAATAATTTGTTACTTTACTTGATAAGGAAGTTCCACTTACTGCTTTGCAATGTTTACCAGAACTGAGATGTGATTTTAAATCTGCGATACCTTGTATGAAACTGAGATGTATGTTCCTGGTTTACAAACTAAGCATTCTGCTTCCCATTCATTTCTACCTTTCCGGAAACATGAATGTATTGCCGTGATCTTGTCAGTAAATTTACATTTTCGCTTAGCTATTTTAACCAGTAAAAAATTACAAAGTTTAATCTTTAGCACCAAATAATTTTTACGTTGAAAACATTGCGGTTAGATTTCATAAAATGCATTATTCCAAAATCCCGGACATTGAAGCACTTTTTAACATTTCTCTCTGACGCATAATTGGCCACTAAAATCCCAGACATGTCCGGGAAAAACCAGTCGTATGGCAACCCTAGCCTAAACCCTAAACCTAAATGTAAGCAGTAAACAGCAAAAGTTATAGAAACTTCTTTAAAAAGTACATAAAACATTAAAGCGCCCTCCCATAAAGTGTCACGTAAATTAGGAAAACAAAAGCAGCAACGGTTAGAGCTGAACTGGCAAGCATTCACACAGCAGGTGCAGACACATCCCCTCAAGTACGTTCACTGTGCCACTAGTGTCACAAATTCAGCATTATATCTGGAGTAAAGTGAATGTGTTTTTACATGGGTTCGAATGGCAAAATATATCCAGCGTAGCCGCCACTCTCGGCGAAATAAACACTACCTTTCTTAAACTTTTTTCTGTTATTTCTTCTTGCTAGTCTAGCCTGGCATCACCAGTGATGTGAACAAGCTTTTCTGCAATAAATGTTTATAAATTTTGCATTTGCACAACATATCTTTATCTGTTTCATCTTAAAATCAACATTGAAAAGTCAAAAGCATATCACTAGTATGCTTTGTGATATTATCAAAAATTTACATCTGTGGAACTTGGTGCAGCGTAGGCATGGGTTAGGATAGGGGTCCGCAAATAGTGGGTTGCAACCAGGGTTGCAGAATCGGAGGTAAAATATCCAATTCCAACCATTCCAAAATTTCCGACTCCTTAACATAAAGGAATGAAATTTGACTGTTAAATTCAGTGGAAATCATGGTGCACAGGAAGAAGTCTGTTTCAACAAAAGTTTCAAAAGAAATTGTACCATTTCAACAGGACTTCCCAATTTAAGAGTGTGATGTAAAAAATGATCCAATTGGACATTCCGAATCAGACAAAAAAAACTTTGACTCCCGGAGTTGTTAGGAATCCGACTTTCCAAAAACCTTTATCTCCTTATAACTCTGGCTCCGCAAAGCTGGTAGCAACCCAAACTTGGGTTTCAAAACCTTCCTCTCTGTGTCGCAAAATATTTTAATTTGCCATTCTCATTAGACAGCATAAATGCAATTATTTACTGTTTTATGTGCTAAGGTTTATACAATTTTGTGCAAGAAAATTGCTACTGCCAATAGTAGTCTTAAAACATCAGCACTGGGCGGATTTAGCTGTAAATCCCATATTTTCATGCCACTTAGCAACCTCATAACTTGCAAGTCGATTGTGCTAGGAAGCTGTTCAAACTCTCAAAAGATTCGGTGAGTCTTCTAGTTTGCAATGAAAAAAAAATTTCAAGTTTTGGGTTTTTTGTAGGTGAAATCATAAGTAGGCTTAGGCCTTTTTGGCTGAGGTTATCAGGCCCTGGGCCCCAACTGCAAGAGGGAATTATTTCGCTTAGTTTTTACTGGAGACTCCTGATTATAGCCTAGCTTCCAATAAAAACTTAGTCAAAAAACTATTAGCAGTTGGGGACCAGGGCCAGGTAACCAGAACGAAAATGGCCTAAAACCTACTCTACTTTAGTACTTATGACGTCACCAACAAAAAAAACAGCCATGGATCACAGCAGGGTGCTCCTTGACAGTTCAAATCTAAGCTTTGTTCTAATGTAATTCATGACAGGCATATGGCCTATTGTGATTTTTAGCTGTCTTTGCTACAAGCCTTTTGTTGACCTTGACACATTCTGATGTCATCCCATTGCTTGTTGTGAGTACAAAGGGTTGAATGATGATTTTGCAATGTCAATGACTCTTTGGTTGCATCAATCTCAGTGTTTTTATAATGTTGATAGGTCTATTCATAAGACAAATTGGAATAGGATTGTGAGCTGAGAACCTATGACTCATGGGCTTCAGTACTCACTTTCTATCAGGGTTGCGGATTCGGAGGTAAATTGTCTGACTCTTGACCTTTCCAAAATCTCCAACTCCTGAGCATAACATGAATGAAGTTGGCTGTCAGCAATTTTGTAGCAACTAGCAATCAATGGAAATCGTGGTACACACCAAAAATTCTCTGTTTAAATAAAAGTTTCAAAAGATATTGTACATTTCAACCAGTAAGAGTTAGGATTTCTAACTTAGGAGCACAGTGTAAAAATGATTCAATTGGACTTTCGGAGTCGGATAAAAAATCTTGAGTCTGACTCCTAGTGTTCTTAGGCCTGTGACACCACCCAAAAACTTCTGACTCCTTGCGGCTCCAACTCGCAACATTGCATTCTATACCCATGTTTTTTTAACCATTTGGCATAGCTATCCCGCTATGCCTGAGGGGAGCTAACAGTTGTCTATCAGGTTAAGGTCCATACTACAACACAGCAGATAAGTTCATTACAGCTTGTTCTAAATGCAGGCCATATGTGGCACACAACATTATACTGTGACCCATAGAAGCATAAAAACATCTAAGACATTACAAATTTTCTGTATGGCAAAATTTGCAAGCATGTAAAAAACTTGAATTAACTTCTGTTCAAAGCAGCATACTTAATTTTTGTATGTGCTGTTTTTTACAAAAACATCACATTAGCAAACTGAAAAATTAAAGTGCCATGCTTTATAATCATGTGATCAGCCCCAGCATGGATCGTTTTTAGGGTGCATCTCTTTGGAAGGTACAGCTTGTTCTATCAGCAGTGTTTATCGTGAGCCACACAAACCAATTGTTTAACTCACATTGGGTGGAAGCATACTTGTTTTTATGCCAAACCCTAATGCCTCATGTCTTTGCAAGTTATGCCTAGATCCAAATGCCTAAAGAATAATTTAAACAGCACTATGCAACTTGCCATAAAAACAATACAAAGATTGTGGCAAAATAAATACAATTATGAGTACTTCCACTAAAAGTATTTTTTTCTAACCTGAAAGCATCTAATAAAGTGTCTCTTCTACTTGCTAAAAATGGAAAAAAAACCTTTTAGAGATGGTAAAGTTCCCAATAAAGATGGATCTTGCATTTGGTGACAAGAAAATGGCAAAGTAATTTGAAACTGCTTCTCATCAAACTGTTTAAGCAGAGTAATGTATATAAGCAACACATTTCTTCAAAGGTTAAACATGTTTTTGTAAATATACCCCTGCACTTTAGATGAAAATGTCAACTACCAATGTTTATGCCATTAATCTATTCATTTTTATTTGTACTGTAGATGAACATTTTGCAATTAATGAAGAGGCAGTTCCACTGTAAGGGACAGCAAAACGCTCAGACATTTATAATATTCTTGCATTGGCTATCAAGGAATATAGTGGTTTTGAAAAGTAGTTCCGCATTTTGACAGTTGGACTGGACTGGTTGGCACACTAAAGATTAATGTTGTGAACTGCCTCATGTTCCAACTGTGCTATCCATCAGAAAGCATTATGCGCTAAAACTTTGCAAATGAGTGACGTCATGAGTAATATTGCTAACATTGTGAAAAGTGGAAACAGAGCACGACTAGAAAAATGTATTCAGTGCTGAAGATAAAGATGTGTTACTCTGCTGAAAAATTCAATGGCTGGGTGTGGGAAACAGTATAGCATTTCTTTGCTTTGGGAAAATAATTTTTTAATTTTCTCATTGATGAAGTAGAAGGCATGGAAAAATATGAGGTTATTATAATTATAAACAAAGATAATATTTTATTGTGTCATTGGCTTACAGATTTTATAAGCCAATTAAACATTTTGAAAAAAAACTGCAAACAGAATCAATGTATGTCAACTTTTTGGACATTGTAATTATGGATATGCTGGTTTCCCTATGCCAGTGTTTCTCAAACTTTGTCTGTGGTGACACCATTGGAAAAGTTTGCTGGACTTGTGACGCACCAGCAATAGGATGTCGATAATTACCAAAGTTTTATTTAGTGATAAAACAACGAAAAGAAATATGCATTATTTACTGTGATGCGCAGACTTGCTTATTTTGCAAAGTTCGCCAAATCTTGAAAGAATTTGTGAAACTGGCACCCCCCTTTCCCTCTCAAGATTTATTCGTGATTGATATTTGGTTTTAATCACAGCCATGGTGAAAAATCCTGCTTCACATTAATGCGACATAGTGAAAGCAGTAACCACCCGTAACGTTTTTTGCTAAAGCTGGATGTTAGTTATTCAATGAAATCCAAAAAGTTTGTCGGATTTACTGAATAATCTTTCTTTCTAGGAAATTATCACACTTGAGGTCAATATAGTCTTCTTTTACTTGTTCAGCAAAGGAGGATAGATAGGTTGGACAAAAGCATGGTGAATCAATTAATAACTTGATAAATTCTCTGGAAAGTACTGAGAAAAATTTTTACTCGAGCTTAGACAACGATAGCATTTTAATGAAAGCTGCAATTTCATCTGATACATCAAGGATATTTTTATCCGGCCATTGCATAGAAATACTGAGTTCATTTAATTAAGCCGAATTTAAATCAGTATTCATTCTGCACTAAGAGATGAGTTACAAGTTGATTATTTTTGTAGCTGACTACCGTAGCCTTCATTGTGTGGCACAAAGTAAATTAAAATTGTGCAATGCGTTTGTTAGTAAACATGTTTATGAAACAATAACTGCAGTTACGAACAACAATTGTTCATTGGTAAAGGTATACAGCTGCACTGAATTTTACAGTAGTTAGCTCAATTAATAAAACTGAACTGAGTTTACTTTTGTGCGATGCCCTTAGAAAATGGAAATGATGCACCAGGGTGTCGCGACGCACAGTTTGAGAACCATGACCCTATGTTATGTCTGTGTGTGTAGAAACCAACCAAGGGCCAACATGCATTTTCTAAAAATTTCAGGCTGTAGTTCTGGCATGTTTTGCAGTTTGTTATTCAGAAATGAATTTTAAACTTACCTAGAATGACTGATGAAATTTGCAACAATTGCAGAAAATTATTTTTTGCAACAAACAGAGTCCAAAAACTTTGCTGGGTGTGAAAATATTTGTTTAAAACAGCTATGTCCAACCCACGGCAGCCCAGAAAGTTTTGTGTGGTCCAGTTTAGGTTTTCGTTGTAGTAAAATTATCCTACATACTGACAACCTGTCCTTATTTTGATAATCTAGAATTTAACATTTTTGTTGCAGGTGGTCCTCTGTGCCACTTTATCACATCTGTTACCATTGCAGTTAGGATTCGAACGCTTTCAGGACATTGGTTTTAGCTAAATGTAGTTAGCTAAGATCAAAGTAAGCCATTCAAAGTGCGGCCCTCATCAATATGTTGTTCAATGTGTGGCCCTGGTTAAGATAGTGACATAATTTTTGGCTCAGTAAACCATGTGCATTGGACATACCTGGTTTAGAAATTAGTGCAATTTTGATTTCGTCTTCATAGGATGACTGACAAGAGTATCTTTATCAATTTAGTTGTTTTTTTTTCACTGAGACATTTCAGTCATTTGTCCTGTAATAGTATTGACTTGCCATGAGAGTATTCCCTAGCCTGCCTTTTCAAACATTATGACTGAATTGACGTAATTTGTTTCATTCATTAAAAAAAATTCAGTCTATTACCTGAAACAAAACCCAGATTTTTTATTCTGAAAAAGTGTGGTGTTCTGAATCAGTACCAGCTTTTTGGATTTGTATGCATGTGCTGTTAAATCATTTGCATTGATTTTATACTTTCTGATAGCCACTTGGTGCTTTTTGATGATATTGATATCTGCCACTTGTTACATTATTTATCACATAACAAATGGAGAACAAAAACAAAAAAATATCAGGGTCTTTTTCAGCAATACATGACTGTTAAAACACACACTTCATGGAGAATAATGTCTTCATTCTGTGGTAAGTAGTTTCCACAAAGGTGACAAAATCTAGTCCATCAGCAAATTTTTTCTAAATGGAAAATCGATTTCACGTAACATTATGCATCTTTATCCCTGAAATCTTATTCAAACAGAAACTTATTCTATGTATTCTATATTATATATATTCATATCAAATTGCTGATTGATTTAGACGTTGCTGCCTTTGTGGAGACTAGTTGCTTGAAAACAGATATGTTCAAGTCTGAATCAGAGGTCTACAAATAGTGGGAAGTGACCCAAATTTGGGTCGCAAGACCTTCCACTCTGGGTTGCGAAATATTTAAATTTACATTTTAAATTTGCCATTCCGATTAGACACAGACAGAATAAATGCAATCATTTACTATTTTATGTGCTAAATTTCATACAATTTTGTGCAAGAAAATTGCTGTTGTCAATAGTACTCTTAAAACTGGTATATATTTAATTGCAGGTTTTTTTTAAAGGCGTTTTAGGGACCCGAATCGGGCTCCTACAGGTCCACACTGGGTACTTAACATTTTCCTTAAAAAAAAACTGTTTAATCGTAAAGTATTTTCCACAAAATTACATGCTCATGAAATCTTTGGGTCGCGAGAACTTAGTCTATTTTTTAGGGTCGTGCCACAAAGTATTTGTCGACCTCTGGTCTGAACCATAAGAAAGCCATGAAAGCAGGTGATTCCTTCCTTGTAAGCTTGCAGCAAACTGAAACCTAGAGCTTTTGATTGTCATACTGCGGTATACCAAGCCTTATTAAGTTGTTAGCTTAATTCAAATTATTTGACAGGCAATAATTGATTTTTCTGAAAATACTTTGTGAAAAGTTGATTCAGTGCAAAAGCCATGTCATGTTGAAGCATTATCGGTTATTTTTTATGTCATGTTGAAGCATTATCGGTTATTATTTTCCAAATCAAGCAATTTCTTGTTCTGATTCTTGTACAAATTTGGCGTTTATCTTAGCTTTTAATAAGTAAGCTTAGTAGAAAGAGGGTACTGACCTGTTTCTGAAAAAGTTCAGATCTGCTGACATCACTATCCAAAATAAACAATGCCACTGGTATTCGCAATAGCCATTTACTTAAGACGCTTCACAAACATTTTGTGTATTACATGCAAGGGTACAATTTTTGAAATATTTGGCATGTTGGGCAGTCTTGAAAACTTTGTTAGTTTTTTGCTGACCTCTGTCTTGGAGCCCATGCATTTAGTGTAATATTTACCACTGAACAGCTAAACAGATACTCATCATTTCTATATTGTATCAATGTGCAACAGTAATTACATTTATAGTGTATTTAGCGTTTTGTTCTGCTACATATATGCATACGGAAAATGTTTTGTCAAAATACCATTAGTGCAGGCACAAGAAATATTTTGTAATACTGTAAGCATTGCTATAAACTAGGTTGTGCAGCACCAGAAATTACATTAAGATACTAAAGAAACGTTAATGAAACTCACCTCACCACAGAAGCACATATTAACAAATTGAGATATATTTGAAAACATTTAAGCATGAGTGAGATTTCGAAACAAGAATGCAAAGACCTTAAAATGCATGTCAGAGTGATCACGGCATGTGATCTCTATTGTTGCTCCCTGCCAGTGTGAAGCTTTACGCGCTTGTCGCTCGTGCTCTCCGATCGCAACACATCCATACTTAAGTAAGGCAACGCTAAGTCATTTCGAAAATTTTAAGGATTCCTGGTAGCAAACATTCAGCGAAGCTGTGAACAAGTTTGGCAACTCCAGCAGGCTGCTGCGCTATCTTGATGGTGGCCTGATTTAACCAAACGGTGAATGTGCCAGATCACTTGATATTGTCGACGCAATCAGAAATGTCCGGAACAGGGTTTCGGATAGCGGCCGCGCCTCTAGCAGTGCGAACAATAACTAAGTCACGTTTTGGCGTTTTACTTCGCGGGCAAAGGATACGCTTTGCAAAAAATGCAACATAGCTACGTACCAACTGAAATAACGAGAAACTAGGACAAAATATCTGAAGGACGTATGAAAGTTTGATGTATTTTGTTGCAACATGGGTAAGTTTTGTTTGATGCTTCAAAATGTTTCATGGGAAAAGAAAGTACTAGAAAATGGTAAAAATATGGTATTCATGAAGGAAAAAGTACAAATGTCGACGGCCCGCTGGACTAAGTAAAAGAGCAGTGGAAATCTACCAAGGCTTGAGTTCTCTCTGCGTATTCCCATATGCCTATGGCTGCAATCTCTCACTGTTATCTCTTCAAAAAACTGAAACCCGCGTCGTGAACTGTTGATTTCAATGGTTTTAAGGTCCATGCGCTGTTTTCGGATTTGTTCATTCGTTAGGACTGATAGGAAGTTGCACTATAGGGGACTTCTTGCTCGAAGAAACGCTGCTGGTCCATCGTCTTAAACGCGAAGATTTCCCCATTACGTTAAAGGTTTTTTGTTAAGTACCTATTTTAGGGTTTATATGTCACTACAACAATCGAATACAATAAGCACTTGCAAACTTCCTTCAGTGCACTAATCAGACGGCACAGTGCCATTGTCCCACGTTCATAAGGCTGCTGAATGCGGTCCATCTTGAACCGATCTCGCGCAGCTGCTGCCGTTCATTGCACTCTTACAGGTTTTGCTGAATACAGTATATCATTGCCGTTTTCTGAAAAATTTTAAATAGCTTTTGAAGGCCTGATATTTGGTTTCAAACCGCCAATATGGCGATTAGATTTTGTTGTATTTTTATGCTGTTGCACCTGTAAATGCAACAGCCAGTTTGATACTTTTCTACCGTCATAAATGGGTCTGTTGTACGCATTGTTATGTTTTTAGAGTGAATTTTGTTGTTTATTAAAGTAAATGCGTAGCTATGCCGTATGTTACGACCTTCGATAGATGCTTGCCTAGCCGCGTGAAACAGTTTGTGGAAACTCACCCATCTGCATGTGATAAAACGATTGCTCAAGAATTGCAGAAAATTTACCGAAAGGATTATGGCAGAAGAAAACGCAATTCCTTTCGTGTGTTGGTTTCAGAGGTTCACAAAAGTTTGTGTAATTCAGGAGAACTGCAAAATCAGGTTACGAGAGGGAACACCCCAAAAACGAGCAAAAGATTTAAAACACAATGTAAAGTCAACCGTTCCAGTTCAGATTCTTCATCTGTTGATGATGATGATGAAGTCGCTGACTACCCAGACACCAATATTATGAATAGATCCCTCTCATCCCTATATTCAAGGCGGTCGGGTACTTCTTTGTCTTCCTCCGTTATGAAAAGCTCCCCATTGAGGGGTCCATATTTTTACGAAGCAGCGGAAGGGGGCATGGATCATAGTGGAAAAAATGACAACAGATCTGCAACTAGCAAGGATCCTGCTTCCATGTTACTCTGTCTAGAAGACGACACATTAGCTCAACCTCTTAAAAATACTAAACTTGAAGCAAATATTTCTGATAATGAAAATATTCTTGATGAATCTCATGCGTTACAAACAGGCGATGAACCTGGAAAGGCAATGCCTACACTTACCCCCGTGTTATCTACCAGTGTCAGTCATAGTGTTAAAAAACAATCAGTCAAAAAGAAAACTCGGAAAGAAAACAATCGTTCGCATACGCGGAAGAAAAAGCAAAATAACACGGAGGATAACAAGGACGATTTTGTTCCCCCGCAGAGAAGTTTTGAATTAAAATCTTCAGATGTTACTTTTGCCGATTTCGCTGGCAACGATGCTGCTTTGAATGAACTCAGTCGATTGTTGCTTCACATGAAGCACCCAGAAATATACAAAACCCTTGGTGCATCTCCACCTAGGGGCGTTCTTCTACATGGTCCACCAGGTTGTGGAAAGACGTTATTGGGAAGAACAATCGCAGGTCAACTTGACGTACCGTTACTGCAGTTAGCTGGTCCTGAACTAGTCGCTGGTGTGTCGGGTGAGAGCGAGCGCCGTGTGCGAGACCTTTTTGACGCAGCTGTACGCGGTGCACCTTGCGTACTTTTCTTGGACGAAATCGAGACAATCGCGCAACGTCGAGAAAATTCATCGAAAGAAATGGAACGGCGAATTGTTGCACAGCTTCTTACGTGCATGGATAGCTTGAATAGAACTGGAGAACCGGTTTTTGTTGTTGGGGCCACAAATCGACCGGAATCGCTCGACAGCGCACTCCGCCGAGCTGGACGCTTCGATCGAGAAATCGCGTTGGGAATTCCTGATGAAAGGTCTCGTATTCAGATTCTTAAAGTGCTGTGTCGTAATCTTAAGTTGTCGGACGATGTCAACTTTCAGTTGATTGCCAGGCTTACTCCTGGATATGTCGGGGCGGATTTGATGTCCTTGTGTCGTGAAGCTGTAATGCAAGCGGTGAATCGTTTTCTGCGTTACAGCAGTGCTCTCAGTGCCACAGCGAACTCGCCCTTAACTGACACCTTGGCGTTCCTAAAAAATCCTCTACCCCTTACGGCTGAGTGCTTGCAGGGGGTGTTTATTGAAACGAAAGACTTTGAGCTTGCTGTGCATGACGTGCAGCCTTCGGCAAAGCGCGAAGGGTTTGCCACCGTGCCCGATACTACATGGGATGATATCGGCGCATTGGAATCTGTGCGAGAAGAGTTGTCAATGGCCATACTTGGGCCTGTGCGAAATCCTGGTGCATTTTCTGCTTTGGGACTGTCGCGAGCTTCTGGAATCTTGCTCGCAGGCCCACCAGGCTGCGGGAAAACGCTTCTAGCGAAGGCAATCGCAAATGAGTCGGGAATTAATTTTGTGTCTGTGAAAGGACCTGAACTGCTGAACATGTACGTTGGTGAAAGTGAGCGTGCTGTTCGCCAATGTTTTGAAAGGGCGAGAAACTCTTCCCCTTGTGTTATATTCTTCGATGAATTGGATGCGTTGTGTCCGCATCGAACGTCTGCAGAAAGTGGCGCCAGCGCTCGAGTTGTCAATCAAATGTTAACGGAGTTAGACGGCTTGGAAGCCCGCAAGCAGGTGTTCGTGATCGCAGCTACAAACCGACGTGACATTATCGATCCTGCTATACTTAGACCGGGCAGGCTCGATAAAACCCTTTACATAGGAATACCAAGCGCTAACGACAGGGTAAAGATTTTACGTACAATTACAAGAAACGGCACAAAGCCAGTTTTAACTGACGATGTGTGCTTAGATCGTTTAGGTCGTGATGACAGGTGTGAAGGTTTTACGGGCGCGGATCTTTCCGCCTTGATTCGTGAAGCTGCGCTGTCTGCATTGCGGGAAACAATGCAGCATTCTTGGACCGTTATTCTTCCTGATGAAAAAGTCAGTGAAAGTAAAGTGGCAGTTTCAATGAAAAATATTGAAAGCGCTCTTCTAAAAGTGCAGCCTTCAATCTCTGTGAAAGATCGCCTCAAATACGAAGAACTCAGAAAATTGAGCTCCGTTTGTTCATGACATTCAAACACAAAAAAATCTAATGGCAACTCATGGTGATGCTCACCACGAAACTGTTTTTCATGTTTGTGTAGACAATTTCCCCTTGAATCACATCAGTCGTGCCACGTTATTGATCGACCCACATGTTTAGTGTCTTGGTCTGAAATAGAACTATTTTCTGTCGCATTTGTTAAGTTGCTTTTAACCTAAAGTGTGCTGTTTTGCATGAACTTTAAACGTGTCAGTGGTATTAAATTTTATGGAACTGTTGCCAAGAACCCAGCGTCCTTATGCATCATGGAGCAGCGTGTGCTTGTGCCAGGATAAATGCAAACATAGGTGAATTAAAAAATACATTTGCTATGTTAACAAGCACCAGTAACATATTGCCCTCTTTTTGTTGGATGTGTTTTTCAAAAATCATGGTTATTAAGAAGATGTGTTTTTGTGGAATGCTTCGAACGTTTATGTTATCAAAATTACAGTAAATTGAAGACGATATCTGGAAAAATTCTGCTAAGCAAATATACAGTACCGAACATTCGTGGCTGCGGTGGAGCGATTTGTCAAACTCCCTGTAATAAAATCTCGACACCTCGCAATACGGTAACCTTGACAAACGTATATAATTTTTACAGAAAAAAGTGATTTCCAAGACGGGATGATTTGTGTTTCGCTGTTCATGAGCAAGGAATAATGCTGTTTTACTCACACTGTTTATGATTTTCGCTGGATGCATTACGTTCTCTCCTGAGATTTAATCTCAGTTTTGTTTTACAGGAGATTTATAAAAGTCATTTTAAGTTGAAAAGAGCAAAAAAACGTCTGAGAAAGCGAAACCGCCCCGAAAAACATGGCGCTGTACCTGACAAAGAACTGGTGCCCAAAGGAATTTTGAAAAAACGATTGTGAGTTAATGGTGTTTCCTAAGCAAGCGTAGACTTTATTTCCAGGAACGTGGTAGTAGCATTTTGTTGCATGTTTTTAGAACAAGTTCTCGTGCCAATATCACTTTATCCGCAAAAAAGAAGAGAAAAATTTTAAAGCAGCTGCGACGGGTGGAGTCAGAGAAGTCGCAAATGGAAGGTAATGTAGAACAAGTTAATGTTATCGAGCAACAGCAGAATTTAAGCGCATATAGTGATATCGTCAGCTCCACTTTCGTTGCAAATCACCATTTGAAAATGACAAAGTACACAAAAAATCACATGCCAACTTTCAAGTGTTGAGATCGGAAATCCCGAGCGGCATGTGCGCAGAGCTTCGCACCGTGGCAGCAAGCAACAATAGAGATCACCCGACGAGATCACTCTATTATTGCTTGTTCGCGCCACATACATAATGGTGTTATTCTTCACGCACATCCCGTTCGTGGTGAATCACACAATCAACGCAACACCACCGGAGAGGTTGCAACACAAGTATAAGCGCAGGAGTACACATACGGACTGAACTTTAGTACAGCAATCTGATTTAACAAGAGGTGTATGTTTTGAAAACATGGTGATATTCTGTCCGAAGCAGAAGACAACTCGCCCCTCGAACTATAAAATGTTAGAAAATTGGGCGATCATCGATTAAATTCAGCAAAATTCTTCCAAATGCACCTTGAATTTATTTTTATCAACCTCACTGTTCCAGCTTTTGCAGTGGGGTGTAGTGTCGATACAGTAGAATTCGCCTGTACGACTTATGCCAGAGGTGTAAAACTTCTTAAAGTTTTCAAAGCGGTAATAGATGTAATATATGTAGTACGAGCATGCGGCCCTCGGTAGCAATAAAATCTTCGATATGGCCCTCCGTAAAAAATGTTTGCCCACCCCTGACTTTGGCTATAGCCACAGTTCGCCTAGCCCAACGGTGCACAATCTGCGGCCGTGTTGGCCTTTAATAATGAAGTTTGCGGCCGTCCACATGTAATTTAAAATATAAGATTTGGCGGCCGTGCTGGCGTATATTGAAGCAAAACAAACGCAAGGCAAGAAAATCAGTCGACACGATGCGTAACAATGTGGATGGTGATGTTACAAAGAGTTAGGCTGTAGAATGAATACGCAATTTATGTTTGTAAATGTAAATGACATATACCGGATAAAACCTATTATTAATTAAACGTATCTCATAAATATAACTCGAAGTCATTGGCGGCCAGCAATAGCAAAAGCTTGTACACACCTGGCCTAGTCCTATAACGACGCTTTTTCGTCGGTCATGGCGAAATTCCTATCATAAGTTCATTCGGGTTTGGCTTTATCGTCACTTCGCCTATAGCGACGCTTTTTGTCCGCCCCCGCAAAATATTTTGTTCGTTTATAACGACAGTTGCAAGTTTTCTTTGCAGTTTGAAGTGTAAGCTCGGCTATGTGGAGCCACAACACAAACCTTTTATGACCAAATAGGAGCGCAGTGAAGTTCAGCGGCCAATCGCTGAGCCGTGACAAGTGTGACGTGAGAATGCCATCAAGGATTGTGCCGTCAGTAGCAATGGAGACAAATTGTTACATGTGCTTTACTGTGCAGTACTAGTGATTGTTGCGACTGTGGTCAGTTTGATCGATAGTCTTGGTGGAGTAGTGCGTAAATTGTCGAACAAAAGACGCAATATCCCATTAGATGGAAAAAAGTATGACATCGTTGTTTCGCTCAATAGCGACATGCGTACGAATGTGGAAAAACTTGCAAAGGATTTCGATATTCCAACAACGACATTGACTACAGTTTCGCAAAACAAAAACAAAATAATTTCTCCCTTTTTCGTATCAGAGATACGCGAAAACACGATGCAATAAGCAGCAATCCTAATCAAAGAACACTTAATTAAAGTTGGGGTCAGGCTTCGGCATTGAATTAAAAGCCATTTTAGGATCATATTATTGTAGTTGGGCTATAACGATAGTTCGCCTATAACAGGGATGGTCAAACCTGCTCTATGCATGAGCCGCATATCGTAAAACACAAGTTACAAAGAGCCGCAACATACAAATCCAAAAACACGAATTTATTTGCCATCTACGCTTCTGTGACATAATTGTTTTTGGAACGACTTAAAAAGTAATACTGCACGGCACGCAACTACCACAGTACCATTTTACAATATGTCTACACTTTGCAGTAGATTTAAGAAATAAATATGTAAATTTCCGTAAAGCACAAAGAGCCGCATGTAAATGTTCGGAGAGCCGCCGTTTGGCCACCCCTGCCCTGTAACTTTTTTTTCGGTCATAGACCGAAACGTTTTTGAAATGACCAAAAAAATTAAGTCGTTTCGGGCAGAATGTTTGAAAATATAGGCTAAAAAACACTGTTATGGCGAGTTTTAATACAACTATGATGTAAATGACCGAAATGTTTCAGCGAAAAAAAAGTCTACAACGACGTTTCTTTGCGGTCCCATGAAGCGACGTTATAGTGCTAATCTACTGTATTCAGAAAACTTCGAAAATAAAACAGCCCAACTATTTTTTGACTCAAAAATTATAACTTATGTCATTAACTTCGTGTTTTAGAGTTAATGAGTAACCAACTGCTGCAGCAAATTTGTAAGGGTAAGTTTGCCATGTAAGATTTTTTCGGGCAAATTTGGGGAAATTCGGTCAAAATATCCTTCGCACCCCAAAAAATTTGCCTGCTCGTACGCTTATGATCTGTACACCCAGTTATGTGTTAAATTTAATTGAGCGAATCAACAACTTTAATCGATTTTTTTCGAAACGTCTACGATTGCTTTGGCCGTAATGGTTATCATTACGCTTTTCAAAACTTATGCTTTCGTGTTCCAATTTTTTTTCATTTGAAGTTTATCTACACTACAATGCACGATATTTTCACGAATAATAAGGTGAATAAACAGAAGCATCTTATTGAAGGCGGTGGTTACTGCTGAATTCCATCAGCCAACCGCGAAAATTATATAATTTGTTTTGATTCTATAATTTGCAGTGACTACGTTCAAGGAAGCGAAACTTCAGAAGCAAAATCGTAGTTCTGATGGCGGTAAAAAAATGGATTGTACCTGAACGAATTCCTTCTTGGTGCTTGAATTGGGACACTTGAACATGAAAGCGCATTTTGCGTGTAATGTGCAAGTTGGTTTCTGATCTTTGCTTTCGATGTTATCGGCGGATGGAAACAGTTGCTATTATAATGCCCGGTGCCTTGGAAGCAAAATATCAAAGCGATATTTTTCGTTGAAAGACGTGCTGTATTATGAGTTTTGAATTAACCGCGTATTTCATGTTATGCCCCTGTAAATCGTGAATTTTTAATTTCATGAAACCTACCTTGCGCACCAATCGGAAAAAAACAAATTCATTGTATGTTTTAACCTGCTGTACATTTGAGGTGTAAACACACTGATACAAACTTATTGAGCTGTCCGTTGCAGTAAAATGAAAAGGGGGCAGTTGATTTTGAGGTACCAATCCACATGCGTAGTTTTGGTGTGATGAACCAGCTTTACCGCTCAGCAAACATTGCCAAACAACCTGCAAGTTGTTCAAAAATGCATGTGATTTTTATTGGTTATAGATACCTGTTACTTTCGTTTTGCAAACATTGTTTTGAGCAACAGATTCAAACACTGCGTTTTCGAATCTTATGTTCTTTCTAGGCGAATGCTTAGCTTTGGCGAAATTGTATGTGCCTGGAAGTTCGAATATGTTGGTTGTTGTCTGGTTAATACCGATCCTGCTGCATTCTGTCAGTAAATTACAGTTAATACTAAGGGTCGCAGAAACTACAGAACGAAATTTAAATATACTGAAATTGCTGTCTTGAAAAGACAAGTTGCAACATTATCTTGAAGAATAAAACCTTTCGCTTGAAAATCAGGGCTGCGGATCCGGAACAGGCTCCAGCATGATTTGGTTCATTGAAAACCATTGTATTATTTTTACAGCTCGCTTGCCCTACAAACCAGGGCGGTGGAACTGGAAACCCGATTTCAGACTTCAGCTCCACTATGTAAGTTTTTGGCTCCAGCCCTCAAAATGCTTGGGCTTCGGATCCACATTCAAGGACATTAATGAACGCCGCATATTGAAGGACTGTGATCGTAGCACACTAAATTCAGTTTATACTAATGTACTGAAAGCGTTCGAATCCTAACGGCAATGGTAACGACCGGTACCTTTTACAACTCTAAGTGTGATTTCATGCGCAAGTTTAGTGCCAATTGGAAAAAGGGTAGAAATCCGAAAACTAGTAAAAAGTTTCGCACGAAGGTGGAAACATGGAAATATCACAGCATGCGGTACAGACGTGGTGAAGTAGCACTGAGGACCACCTGCATCAAAAATGTCAAATTTAAGATAATCAAAATAAGGACAGGTTGTCAGTATGTAGGCTACTTATACTACAGCAAGAACGTAAACTGGGCCGCATGCGGACCGTGGGTTGGACATAGCTGGTAGAGGCGATCGCGTTACAGCAGTCAGCAGATTGTTCTGAATAACGCAGTTACATTGACAGTGCCATCTCAATTAGACAAATGCTTGTGTCGTGACCAGAAATGTGGAACGTTAGTACGTTGAATAGAACTGTTTAACTGACAAGAGTTTTCTGGAAACAGAATTTGACTTGGCCCCAGTGGCGTAGCTAGAGTGTGGGGTGCCCGGGGCGGTCCATGAGTTTGCCGCCCCCAAGCCCATAAAAATACATATTGCTGGCTCTTAAAGCTTTGTATATGTATTAACTAGTTGTGCACCATTATAATATTACAGAGCTCTCACATGCTCAAATATGGTATGCTTTGAATACACACAAGTAACAGTTGAACAAAAAGCAAAAATGACATAGGGAAAAAAATTAAGACATCTTTATTTCTGAAACGAAAACTACGATTTTCTACACTAACTTCTCTTGCCTTTTTGTTGGCAAATTCTTCAATGGCAATGTCAAAATTTATTTTATCTGTCAGTTGTTGCTATATAGACAATGTGGAAAGATTTCTCAACCGCAAGGCGCTCATACTAGATCTAAAGTAATTCTTGATCAGTTTTAGTTTCGAAAAACTCCCCTCACAGGTAGCAACACTAACGGCAATTGTGACGAAAATCCGCAGCATTATTACTATATTTGGATCTGTACTTTGGCCACATCGAATAACTGTGATGCAACAACAACGTTCTTTAATTGCACAACAATAAACAACAAGCGACGCAAAAACTCAATATTTATTTTCCGGCTATCAACCTCCTGTACAACTAACTGGTTTACTTGGAATCTGAATGCAACACAGTGATCTAAAAATTTTCATAATGACGCATCAACATACTGAGCAAGAAATCATTTCCCCTAGGCCTAAAAAAACGAGGTACCCTCACGGAACCCTTAAAACTCACGTAACCTCACTACCGTATCTTTTGGACCATAAGGTTCCTTTAATTTTCTCAAAAATCGAAAGTGCGCCTTATAATGTGGTGCGCCTAATGTATGAATCTGGTTGTGCTTTCTCATCTAGAACCAATTTTATGTGGTAAACGGTGCTATTTATTTGATTGTTAGTTATGATTTTTTGTAAACATATCACCGTG
>Ga0210059_1001126_pt1 | contig 39051 bp, 24 predicted proteins | sample Ectturendosymbi2_FD_188042 | JGI IMG/M metagenome (GOLD analysis project Ga0210059, IMG submission 188042) | Ecteinascidia turbinata endosymbiont from Florida, USA - Sample 2 (SPAdes) (version 2) | ecosystem: Host-associated > Tunicates > Ascidians > Unclassified | place: Key West, Florida... | reverse complement strand
GCAATAGAGATCGCACGCCGTGGTCACTCTACCACTGCTTTGTCTATGGGGACTTATATACTCGCCAGGCGGTCGCGGTATCTTTTTTGTGGTGTCTGTCGCTCATCTCTTAATTTCCGCGCCTTACAACCAAGTACATTCATCTGGTGCTGTCCCCTTGGACTTTGTCGATTTCATGTAGTGGCACGAATGTGACCACTACACTGTCACAGCATTTCGGAAAATCTTATGCCTTTGCATGAAACGTTTCTTGTGCTGTAACTGCAAAAAAACAAACAACAATTTTCAATTGATTGAGCTGCAGTTCAAAAGGCTTCGAATTTCATTCTCGTCCTTCCGATGGCTTAAGGAGTCCAAGGGCGTACGCAAGGGGGGGTTTGGGGTTAAAACCCCCCTTGAGCTTGATTTTTTACAAAAACTTTACTACCTGCGCAAAGGAGATTAATTGTTTTCGCATACTTTTTGCTTGTTAATTTGTCGACTTAGTGGAGATACCACGGATTTGCATGCAAATTTCAAGTAGCGTTGTAAATAGGCCAAAAAGTAATACTTAGGGTTGATGGGAATCTGGGTCATCGTCTGCGTCCAAAAACCATCTCACCGCTTTTTGCAGACCTTTCGTCCACTACGCATGTTTAAGATTGTGTTCCGCGATAGTTCACTTTATCCGAAACAATTGTCTTTATTTTCTCTGCTATGGCTGATCAGCGCAAGCGCTGACCGCATTGCAAGGGGGTAGGGGTGGGGTTGGGATTAAACCCCGTCCCTTGAGCTTGATATTAAAAAAAAACTTTATTGCGTGTGCAAAGGAGATTAATTGTTTTCGCATACTTTTTGCTTGTTAATTTGTCGACTTATTGCAAATACCACGGAATAAATTTGCATGCAAATTTCAAGTAACATTGTAAATGGACCAAAAAGTAATAATGTGATTTTGCTGGGAATCTGGGTTATCGTCTGCATCCAGAAACCATCTTACCGCTTTTTGCAGACCTTTCGTCCACTTCGCATGTTTAAGATATTGTTCCGCGATAGTTCACTTTATCCGAAACAATTGTCTTTATTTTGTCTGCTATGGCCGATCAGCGCAAGCCCTGACCGCATTGACTACTTTACCAATTTCTGTAGCATGATAGAGCTGTTACATGAGCTCAAAAACAACAGTTGTTAACATAGAAGCATTCAGGCATTTGATAATGTCTCAGCAGGGAAAAGGGACAACTAAAAATTTGCTGGACTTCTATACATAAAAATTCTAAAGTTTTCTTGCGTACTTTATGCGCATTCTCAATTCTTGTGTAGTTTAGCAAGATTCGATTTTGCAAACCAGGGTTTGCGTCAGACAGTCCAGTCCCACACTTTCTATGCTCCACTGCTTCTATTCGACGAGACATCAGCACAGCCTCATTTTGCAGTTGTAAAATGCTCTGACGCAGTGATGAGCGTATTTTACTCGCCTGTTTTAATGCGCAGCCTGATATTTTTGCAGTTATGAACTGCTGCGTCGTGGCGTTGAGTCTATTTTCCTGCGATATCCTAACTTGGAGCGCCGATAGTTTATATTCAGTGCATTGACACATTTGACACATAAAATAAGGGGAGTACGTGTATAAGAATATGCATATTATGTCAACAAACTTCGCCAAAATGTTGGTTTGGAAAGATGAATATGACGTCAAATTGTGACGTCCTAAAGAGCGAACAGCAAATGCAAATGAGCACCATATGCCACTGATAGAACCCCCCCCCATGAAAATTTTCTGCGTACGCCACTGAAGGAGTCACCAACGCGGTGTCCGCGGGCGCCAGATCACCCGCAAGAACCAAATAGGTCGCCCGTGGGCTTGCTCTAAAAATAACATTAGCATGACCAATGTTTTCACATTCACGAGTACAGATAATTACAAATACTAAAATAATTAAAGATTATATTCAGGACTATTTTCTATTTCATACGTGTGTATCAAACAAGTAACCCTTTGCATTAATCGGCACACAAGAAGTAGCTCTCAGTTCCAAACACGGTAGTGGCCCCTGGTGAAAAGTCTAATAAAACAGCAAAACTTAAAAAAAACTTTTCCGCGCTCACCCAACATTTTAATGCAATGCAAATGAGGACAAACCGGCAAACATTTCAGCGTTGTTAAACAACATCCATCGCCAATCAGGAAACATTTGATGTTGAAACGCAATTAATTTTTACTAGGTTGCGTTTGGACAAGGACGTCTGTATGGGCTGGATAACTGCAAGAGGATTCACCAAACATAACGAGAATCTATTTACTGACCCCAAATAAAAATTTTAAGTTTATTGACCAACCGGAATGACATCCAGTTAACACTGTTTCCGGTTTTTGGCTAGGAGTACTTTTAGCAACTTTAGACCGAAACAATATTTTGTCAAAGGGTGACACAGTATTACTAGCACATTTCAGTTTTTGTGAATGCCTATAAGAAATGCACAAGTCATTTGTTTCGTACTTGCCTTTGCGCATTCGCAGGTTTTCACAAGCAACGTCAATTTTGCCGTTCTAGTGCTGATCATCGATTAAAAAATCTTTTCAAATTAACAAATGTTTTAGCATTGAGACGTTTGTAAACCCATAGATTTTGTTTACGAAGATGTAAGAACAAATGTTGTGGAAAACGGCCAAAATTTTGTGGACTGCAGACATGTTGACAAAATTTGTCTTCTGTCAAATTTTGTATTTGCGTTTAGTCGACAAATTAACAAGTAAAAAGTGTGCGAAAACAATTAATCTCCTTTGCGCAGGCAATAAATTTTTGTAAAATATCAAGCTCAACGGACGTTAACCTCAAACGCCCCCCTCTCCCTTGCGTACGCCCTTGCAAATTCTTAAACAGCTAGAAATACGGCAAGCTAATTGTCATGAAATGTTGGTACTTGGTAGGGCCATTATATACTTGATATCATGGTTTTTGTTTTATTTTGTTCATGGTTACATTTGAATTTCTTGGATCTGCTGAACTGTTCACTATTATGTAGCATTGAAAGCGTGATATGACGAATCACACAAATGCGTCAGCAAACTCAAACTTGATTGAGCGTTCTCAGGGAGCGCAGTGGCCTGCACAGCACAACACCATCACATTGCGACCAGTGTTATCACTGCTAGGGTTTTTTCACTAGATCCGGGGTTTTTCTGTTTTATCTGGGGTTTTTATTGAAAATCTGGGTTTTTTTGACTCCGGTCAAATTTCATAGATGTATGTTGTATTACTGTATTTTCCATTCAAGAATACAGTAGTTTCACAGGCGTAATATGTGCAGAGTCAGTAGCCTGTACAGATGTGACTAATAGGGCTAGGCTTAACCAAATTGTTTGCAATTTAAAATGGTTTACAGATTAAGCACTAACAAGGCATAGGTCAGCACTCTAATCTATCGTTGGTATGTTAAGGGCTGCTTGTGCATGAATTTGGAATGCTTTTTTGGTTTTGAAGATGCCGTGGTCGAGAATCTTTTCATTGTTTCACGGGCGCTTTGATTGTGATATGAATGTAAAATTTTCAGTGTTAAATTAGTAGTCAAATATTGCAATGAATGCAATGGTTGGAGTGAAAAGAAAACTGTAAGACCTTGAATGTATCATGTACTTGTTTCAATTTGTGCATTTTAGTGAAAGTAAAAGAAAACATTAAACGTTTTCTTAGAAAAGATCTAACTAGCTTTTTAATGTTACTTCATGCAGTTGATTTGCTGCTAGCCTATCTGTAAAGTGTAAATGTCAATATGTTTAAAAATAGTCTTGAACTTGTTAAAAATATGTTGCAAATAATGCGTATTACCTTAATTTTTATGTGCAAGTACCGGTAGCGTGCTTTTCAAGTTTGGTTTTAACTTTTTTTAAACATTTTGTTTGTCTGGGTTTCTTTTATCATTTTCTGGGGTTTTTTCAAGGTAAATTCTGGGGTTTTTCTTCATAACAGAGTGGCAACACTGATTGCTGCTTTGCTCCTCCCAGTGTTGGTCATGTACTAACACCGTTTCTGTAATGTGCGCTGATGTACAGCAAAACACTTTTTGTGCTCTTGTGTCTGTGATATGGGCCATGAGTCCACAATAAAATATCATTATTATCATTATTATTGCGACATCTGCGATTAGGGGAATTACCTAGCCTGTTTCGTAAGGTAAATCCCTTTCGTTCCGCTTGACTTGCTCTGTAAAGAAAACGGTTCACAGTCGTCTATACACGTCAGTCGAAGCGCAGTCAGCATGAGCGAAACAGATTATTCAGCTGGTTTTCTCAAAGGCTTATCTTGTTCAACTGTCGCCGATACGCTATCAAGTACAATATGTCAGGAGTGCTGTAAAGTTGCCTGTTGAGTACTGCTGTCAAGTTGTCCGCTCTGTAAGTTACTAGCAGTTTTCAACGACTCTTATGCAGAAACGCAGGTGAATCGGATTCGGAGATGAAAAAGTTGCAGGAGAAGATGATAATATTTTGAGTTTTAGCACCTAGTTTAGCAGAAAAAATGAGAGCAAGGATAAGGATTGTTGAAAGCTTGCCGAAAAAGTCAAGAAACTTGTTTTTCGAAGCAGCAATTAATTTTCCAACAAGTACCATTAAAAATGTATTACAGTAAAGTGCTGGTTGCATAGTCATACTTTAATTAAAAATGCATTTCTGCACGTTTTGTATTTTTTAATCTACTCACATAATGTTTAAGTTTGTGCATTAGCCCAACGTATTTGGATATAGTACAACAAAGCCGTTTACATTTCTCTTTCCATGTCTACAATTCTCTTTCCATTTTCTCGTCTACAATTACACCAAAGCACTTGTAGCTCAAAGCTCTTTCAACACGATTGTCGTTCACATTGATAGGAATCTATGTTGAAGATGTTTATTTGTTAGTAGTGGATTAATTAGGGGGCTGACTGGACTATAACCAGGGGCTCTCACCATTCAGGGGGACAATCTCCAAGGCGGTAAAATGTCTAGTTGTTAGAAAGGGCGCCTTTCTAAGTTTCAGCCAGGGGCCTCATGCAACCTTAATCCGGCCTTGGTTATTAACATGTACTTCGTTTTAGAAGTATCTAGTGAGAGCTTTACTTACTTTGTCTTACGGGTAACCGAGTTTCACGGGTAACCGAGTTTTGTAGCTTGTCCAAATTATTGTATTGTCACTCTGAACTAAAATTGTACCATCAGCAAACGTATGATTTTCATAACATTGGAATTGGGTAAGCCATTTGCAAATAGCAAAAAGAGCACTACTCGTGACCCCTGCGAAAATGGTTCACGACCCCTCTGGGGTCGCGATCCCCAGGTTGAAAACCACTACTGATACAAAGCTACTGAAAACATTCGAATGCCAACTGAAATAACAACGATTGCATAGTATTTTGATCACTCCCAAACTGTGATGCCATAGACAAGTTTAGTGTTAATGGAACAACAATGGTGTGCAGTTAAAAGCACTGGGTTTTCTGTATGATTTCGAGGAATGAGTCGGCTGTGCTCTGCTTTCATCTTTTTGCGATCATTCAAATTTGCACATATCTATATTCAAGTACGTACTCTCCACAATGGGGCTAAGAAAGAAATCTATCGGCAAATTTTCAATAGGAAATCGATTTCACGTAAAATTACGCATCCTCAGTCCTGAAATTTGCAAGCAAAGCTTGCCGGTGAAAACAAGGGTAGTTAGAAATCCGTTTACTGCAGAGGAACACATGACTAGAAATCAGAAAACTGAAATCAGTTTTGCACCGAGGTATCACTTGACACGTGAAATCTACCAGTGCGTTGCAGAGATTAGCATTGGACTGGACGCGGACTATAACTAATTGTTTTAGTTTTGTGTTGGACACAGACTGTAAATCGCTTCAAAAATTTAAGATCAGGACCGGGTTTGGACTGAGTCAATGGAGAAGAATTGCGGCATTTTTGTTGGTAAAAAGCTATATTGTGATAACTTTTTGGTCTTCATTTGGACTTGGACTTCACATTTAAGAGTCTTTTGGACTATGATTGGATTTGGACGGAGCTTTTATATTTCAGGACTGGATCTGGATCATAAAAAATGACAGTCCGCTCATCTCTGGCGCGTAGAACGCTACATGGTAAACAGGCACCAAAGACCATTTCATCGAAAATGTCGAACTTAAGAATATTATCAAAATAAAGGCAGGTTGTGACTGATTTGTACACACACAATAATGAAAACCTTACTGGGCCGCCTGAACGCACTGATATTTGTTGGAAAGATACTGTATTAGTTTAAGAAGTGTTTCTATTACTCCATAAGTTTTGTCAGCACTACGGAGTGATTCACTGAGTCGAAGGCTTTTCTATGACCTAAGTAAATCGTGCAAGATACAAGTTTCTTATCAAAGTTTTGGAGAAAGTTTTTCTTCAAGTCTCTAATGGCCACTGACCAGGAGTGTGAAATGGTTATTGCACAAACCGTGTATTTTTGCTGACTCAACAATGTATTTTGGTAAAATAATCGTTCCGTCTTACGTACAACACTTTTTCAAAAATTATTCACAGGTATGTTAGTACTGATATAGGCCTGTAGTTAGTGGAAATTTCACTATCCCCGCCCCCGACTTAAAAATTGGCACTACATTTCGAGGTTATTCTAAACGACACCAACACGCATGCATTCGTTTTACATCAACTGAGAGAAGAGGTGTCAATAAGCATTCATTATACTTGGAATATCTATTGGTCAACAGTTCCGAACGTCAAAAAAGAACTCACAGTGATCGTATCTTGCTGTTGGGTGAATGTTTGACACATATTTAAATTTTTTGTTTGGTGGTTTGGAACTACTTTCCACCAAGACGACCAAGTTGAATCCATTCGCAATTTTTTATGATAGGAAATCGATTTTACGTAACACCACACATCCTCAGTCCTGAAATCTGCCACCAATGCTCACGGTTGAACAGGGTGAACAGTTGAAAAACCAGGGTGAACAGTTGAAAGGCTAATGCCAGAGCAGAAAAAGCAATCAAACTCAAGACTGAAACGAATGAATTGAAACACAAGCTGCGGTAAGTACAAAACTGGAAACCAGGGGTGTAGTGTGGCGGGAACGCGTAGTAACGGCGTTCCCACACTTCAAGGGCGTACGCAAGGGGGGGTTGGTGTTAACCACACCCTTGAGCTTTATATTTTACAAATCTTTACTACCTGCGCAAAGGAAATTAAATGTTTTCGCATACTTTTGCTTGTTAATCTGTCGACTTAATGCAAATACCACGGAATAAATTTGCATGCAAATTTCAAGGAACATTGCAAATGGGCCAAAAAGTAATAATTAGGTTTTGGTGAGAATCGGGGTTATCTTCTGCGTCCAGAAACCATCTCACCACTTTTTGAAGACCTTTCTTCCACTACGCACGTTTAAGATTGCTTTCCGCGATGGCTCACTTTTTCCGAAATATTGTCTTTATTTTGTCTGCTATGGCTGATCAGCGCAAGCGCTGACCGTATTGGCTACATTACCAAATTCTGTAGCATGATAGAACCATTGCACGAGCTCAAAAACAGCAGTTTCTAACACAGAAGCATTCAGGCATTTGATAATGTCTCAGCAGGGGAAAGGAAAACTAAGTTTTTTGAACTTCTATACATAACAAAAAATTGAAAGTATTCTTGCGTACTTTATGCGCATTCTCAATTCTTGTGTAGCAGGGTTGCCAATTTGGCTTTTTTGAAGCCAGATTTTGAAATTCTGGCTTTTTGGAACACCTTTGGCTTTTTTGCAAATAAAAAAAGCCAGAAAATATGGCTTGGCTCTGGCAAAACGTTGTCTGTGCTGCATATTCATTACAAATCTCTTTCGACGAGGGTCTGTTACCATGCAGGGTGCACAGAATATTGCAAAAATTTTACTTCTGCCCTGAAAATGATCGATGTTATTGATGAAGAACAAATGCACGACAGTGTAATTACGGGGAAGGAATATGCTTCTAAAGATTGGACTTGTGTTATATCGATGTTTTTGACGAGTTTGAATGTCTGTTTTGTGTGTGGTTGTGCATGTTTTATGTGTATATGTCTCAAAACTGATATCTGGCTTTTTCTTGCGTTTATGGGGCAAGGTCTGGCTTTATTGGTGAAGACAGGTTGGCAACCCTGTTGTGTAGTTTAGCAAGATCCGATCTTGCAAACCGGGGTGTGCGCCAGCCAGTCCAGCCGCACACCCATGCTCGACTGCTCGTATTCGACGAGACATTAGCGCAGCCTCATTTTGCAGTTGTAAATTGCTCTGACGCACTGATGAGTGTGTTTTACTCCCATTTTTCAACACGTAGCCAAAATTTTGCAGTTATGAACTCCTGTGTCGCAGCATTGAGTTTAATTTCCTCCGATATCCTAACGTGGAGCGCTGATAGTTTAGATTCAGTGCAATGACACAAAATAAGGGAGTGCGTTTGCGTGTAGAAGAATATGCATATTATGTCAACAAACTTCGCCAAAACGTTGGTTTGGAAACATGAATATGACGTCAAAGTGTGACGTCACAAAGACCGCACACCACAAACAAATGACCACCACATGCCACGGAATGAAACCCCCCATGAAAATTTTCTGCGTACGCCACTGCCACACCTTTTTCACGTTTTGCTTTAAAATGAGTTGTAAGCTGTTTTAAAATGGCTATTTTGTAATGCGTTCCCACACCTTTTTTGTTAGCACTACGTCCCTGCTGGAAACCCAAATAATTGCTTTCACTGGAACTGCAAAGGTATCTGACGCCACTTATTGAACAATGCAATAGACCGACACAGATGGAAACAACCCGTTATGACTCAAACAGAGCGTTGGTAGAAGGTGCAAGCAGGATTTGTCCACATGTGGCTTGGAACTAACGTTTTGCCAAGCCTGCACAACGGATCGACGGGCAAAGTGGAATTATCTAGACCTATACGTTACTCATTGCGTAACTACTAAAGATGATTTTGGATTTGCCACTATAGACTTTGTAAAACCTACCACGGAAGAAAGGCAGCTCGTTAACAGTAAATCATATCACCCAAAAGCGACATGTAAGTCAATCTTATTTGGAGAAGCAAGAAGATTGAGGCGTATAAACCAAAAGAAAGAATATTACCTAACCAGCTTAAACCGACTCGAGAAAAAGTGACCCGCTGAAACTTTCATTTGGACATGGCAAATGACACGATAACAATGGCATCGAATCGGGATGAATGACTACACCCCCAAAACGTTACAAGAAAGATTACCCACAGGTTTGGGCTACATCATTTCCCCACCTGCTAACTTCATTAGAGAAAGAAAACAACTCAAATACAAAGGCAGTGTTTTCCAACAAAGACCTACCACAGTGAAACAAAAACTAACTGCCATCAGATCATAAAAATGACAGCAAGCAAATGGCCCTATCGTAGAAATATTCAGCGTTCCATGACATCACACATGACATTTACATTGGCAGAACTATCCAGTTTTCACTCTCTGGATACCTGTGCAGACATACAACTTAAACAAATTTTACACACAAATTAATATTCAAAACATAATCCTCCTTCCTGTGAAATAATTCTTGCACCATGTTGCATTGCTCTGTGAATTTCTCCATTCATCTTTGCCGACTTAAATTTTGACCTTTTTCACCACCCACGGAGCCAGTGATATTCATAACACCCTTGAAAGCGTTGAGCATTAAATTCTGTAGGCGCCCCCGGAGCAAGGCTGACAACCAAGGCCTCCTCGTTAAAACATATAGGAGGCCTTGTGACAATGCAAACCTGCTCAAGGACAGTTTTACAGTTCCAGTGTAAGCAATTATTTCAACGACGTACTGTATTTTCCAAACAAGTTGTGTACTTGCCCGAGCTTGTATTTTGATTTATTAATTTTAGTCTTGAGTTTGTTTGCTGTCTCTGTCCTTGCTTGAGCTTTACAACTTTTTTCCGTAAGCATCACTTGCAGATTTTAGGACTGAAGATGCTCAACGCTATTTAAAATCTATTTCTTATTGTTATCATAAACTGACATAACCTTCTGATGGAAGCATCCATAACCTTCAGTTATTTCCACAAAACAAGAGTGTCTAGGGCACGTAACGCAAGCAGCACCAGTTCACACCAGAACCGTTGCCAGGAAGTCGTCAATAAGGAAGCTTTACGTTTGTGCGGGTCAGATTTAGGGGTTTTTCAGATTTAAATGGATTTTCAGATTTAACCAGCAGATGTAAGAAATTGTCCGCTTCATCTCTCAAAATGAAACAGCTTGGAAAAGATATTGCAAATGCTAGGACGACAAAACGACTTGACGAAATTTTAATTTGTTCCTAAACTGAAAATTTCTTTTTTTCTCAGGCTTCAGTGGCTTTGTTTTTAAAGTTTTGCAAAGCTTTCTGACAAACTTGTATCGTACAGACTCCCTTGACGAAATGCTTCCCATCGTCTGAAACTTCAAAACCTTACCAGAATGTGAATATCATCATTTGGTATATATGTTACTGTTGTTATCATTTCTTTGATCATCGCTTGACGAGCAATGGGAGGAAATTCTCAAGTAAGCAATTGTGTTGATGTTGTGTGTGAAAGTACTTTTTGATTGCGTTTTCCACAATCTAACTTTTCTCTATGAAGTCGCTACCAGCGGATTACAGAGGATATGAAATCAGAGCCGAAGACATCGAATGCGTTGTTGGGAAAGCAGGCGAACTCGGTTCCGGAGGTTTCGCCAAGGTTCGCTTGGGCTTCTACGCCGCGAGAGGAGCTGTTGCATTAAAGTGCTTTCGGCTTTCCGGAGGAACAGCAGAACAGTACCTTGGGTCGAAAAAGTACGTAATTGCAAAATCCACTCTATTTGAATAAGAACTGATGATGCCTACTTAGTAGGCGAAATATATTTTGTTGTCGGATTTTTAGCTGTGAACGAACTCCTCCCGACAGACTTAGGAAATTGTATGCTTATTCGAGGCAAATTTACCGAGTGAGTCAAGATATTCAGAAAACTGCTGGTTGTTGGTGGCGTAGGAAAGAAAACATGACTAAGTAATTCACTATTTATCATGTTTATTGAAATTTTGATTACATGCAACAAGCAAGAAACTGTATGGCAAAATGTGTTCATCCAAACACTGTAGTTAAAATTAAAAACAAAAACTTTTATGTAGTAATTTGCCTGACATGGACACTGGTAATACGAAGTAGGTGCTCTGCAGTATACTCGATTCCCTCAGTGTAAAGTTAATAGCACATAAATGTGCGTTGCGTCTCAGTAAGCCAGGCGGTTAATTTCCTTACTGTACTCTTAAAAAAGCACAGTAATGAAATGCCTTCTTTTGCCCAAACGTTCAAGTGAGTCAGTTACCCATCAACTCTCATAAACTAAATCACGAAATTAGTAGAAGCAGTTTGTTGATTTTATGTTATCCTATGTGTTTTCTGTAACATAATGAATTTTTATCTTATTGATACGCTCAATAACAAAAATGTATAATTTCATCAAAATTACTAATGAATCCCGAAACTTCTTTGCCCAATTTTTTTTTATTTTGTCCATTTTTTTACAAATCAAAACTTTTGGGGTTGAACTTCCACCCCCTACACCCCCAGCTGCTGCACCACTGCTGTGCAATGATTGCTTTCACGGAGTAGCCTACATTTTTTTTCACCAAGACTGCGCGGTTTGATTGCCGCCCTAAATCCTGACATCTACTGCTCGCAGCTGCAAAGTGGAAATGGAGTTGCTCCGCAAAGCAAACCATCCCAACGTCGTTCAAGTTTATGGCTGGGCCGCCTGGACTGATTCGATAGCTTTGGCCATGGAATACCTGCCTGGAGGAAAACTGAGCACCAGGTTGCTCGACGCCGACAACAAAATCACGTCTCCTCTGCGACTTCGATTTGCCGCTGAAATCGCGGACGCCATATCGTTCTTGCACACTTTGACCAAAAGCAAGCGCATGACCCACAGCGATATCAAGCCGGATAACGTTCTTCTTACCATCGATTTTCACTGCAAGCTGGCTGATTTCGGCGGAGCGCAGTTTTGCTCGTACACGGTGCAGGCGCGGCAACCAAACGAAGTCGACTCGGACAGACTTCAATACACACCGATCTACGCAGCACCGGAGCTGTTTGAGAACGCTGGGGGAAAACCAACGCGAAGTGCAGACGTATACAGTTACGGATTAACCGTTTACATGATCCTGACCGGGAAAGACCCGACAGAAACCTTTTCAAGCTTGGAAGAGTACGTGCAAGCAATCCGACGAGGCCAGAGGCCGGACACTTCGTTCATTCCAGAGAAAAGACGATCGATGACAACCCGACAAGCTCTGGCAATTGCTGACGCCCTTGAGTCCGTGATGAGACAATGCTGGGATCACATCCCCGAGGAAAGGCCCGAAATAATTGCTGTACGAAACCAACTGCAGAAATTACTGAGAAAAATCAAACAAGCCGATATCACAAAATGCGTGTCAGAAGAATTAGAGCGCCTCAACATCCAACTTCCCTCACATGAAGAACACAAGTGTGCCCCGTTAAACCAACTTGACCCAATAACAAATACGTTTGCACAAGGTATGCGGTAAGCATTCGTATTTTTGGGGAATTGCTGCACGATCGGACGTACTGTAAATCGCTTGAGCAACTACTCGGTTTTGTTCGCAAACTAAATGCTGTTTATGGAGGGTCGCAAACAAGCTGGTTAGCCAAAAAATCATTCCGTGAGATAAAAAGCATATTAAAGAGCAATTTTAATTTGTAGCAGCAACCTTTGTGAGTTGCTCAAATCCTTCAATTTATAAAAGTCAAAATTTGTTCGTGAGATATTTTTGTTTCGGTTTTGTTCGGATACATGTTTCCGAAACCGATTTTGTTAATGCTAGAAACCTTTGCATGCTGTCAGAAATTATTGCGTTTTGCACAGAATTTCGTTCCCGAAAATTTGTCAAAAGCACATTTCCAGAGCGTACTTACCAGTCAAAGAATTTACTACTGCGCATAAGTTCCTCATTTGTGAATGTTTTTATTGTCAGCCAAAACCGTCCTCATGCATGCAATCACTGATAAGTAAAAGAGAGCACATTTACAGAACAACGCTATCTGGTTGCAAAAAAGAATGCAGTCAATATTGGTTGAGAAGTCAAAGAGATAGTTCGCTGCACTCATTCCCTTCACAGAAAGGAAAGCTTAGCATCGTTGTTGAATCACAGTGCAACTTAATGAAACTGTATTTATACTGGAGTTTAGCGGTTTGTGTCGCGGATTATACAAGATAAAAGTTAGCCCCTAAATCAGCTTTACTTTGAATAAACTTGGAATCTTCGCAGTTCGTAGAATTGTGGTTCTCATTTTATCCGTTTATGCACATGGAAAAGACACAATTTGCCAGTTCGTAAACGATACGTGTGTTTCTTATTTTGCTTGATGTTCAGATGGACAAAGAACAGGGCAACATCAAGCATTGTCGAAAAAAGAAAAAATCAGCAAAGTCAAAATTTCGCTTATAAAAGTTGTGACAACTTCAGGTATGTACAGAAATTATTTTTTTTTGCCAATAAAATAGTTTGTGTCTCCCCAAACTGAAAAGAGCAGCTTCTGAAGATGTGTGAACGCTTAGATTGGCAAGAATGGTTCTCACGATAACGTGCAGTTCATACTGCAGGCGCTAGCTTTTTTCCGAGTCGATGACAGCTAGCACTGACAGAAGCTTCAACGCACTCTTGACAACCTCTGCCTGTTCTCAAAACTCACAAATTCCGCCCATCAGCAGATACGCAGAATGTATTGCCTACAGAAACTGCACACGGTAACAGGAGGTTAATCATCGCAGACACTTGTCGCAAGTCAGACACACATCAAATTGCGAGCAGCCGTCATGTATAATTTCTGAAAAGTAAACGAAACAAGCTAAGAATCGGGTCTGTGCGACTGAACTACACAACCGTACTACTCTATTAATTTGGTCAAATGCACAATCATCAATAAACCAAACGCAAACTGCAATTATTTATGGTTTAACCATTACACGTAGCTAAAACATGCAACTGCAATTCTGAATATGATTACGATATGAACATTATGCAGAGGACCGCAACTGCGCGCAACTCATCTGTTTGTAAACAATAATAAGTTTCTCGTATTAATAACATGTAAAAATATGTGATTTCTACCGTCCAGATATTCAGATTCGTCGTTTTTGACGACAGAATTTTTGAATTGCACTTAGAGCCGAAAACGTCAACAACGATCAATAGACAGACAGCAAGCCGAATTTGTAATGCATACGCATGAAGGCCATAACGCGCATGGCATGGTGTCGGAGGATGCTCAGTTGTGTGTTGCATTTTCAGTAATATTTCACACTGAACTGCAGGCCCGTAGCAACGGGGAGAGCATTCGGTGCCAGTGACCCCCTGCATTTTTTATTCCCTCCAAATTTTCTTGTGTCCAGAAAATTTTTTTGTCATAAACAAAAAAAAATAAAAACAAAAATATTTTTCCTTAAAAATGTATTTGACCCCCATTCCTCAAACCTGCCTGCGGGCCTGCTGCATTGGCGGGCGCAAGTAAAGAACCCTCCATGAGTCGAAACAGTACATAGTTAACGTTTCGTGACCAGCGCTCAAAATCCCGTCACACCTGACGTGGCTGTGAACAAGCCGCGCGTCAGATCGCTTCGCCAGTCTGCGCTTCGAACAGTTCATAGCATCCTTCCTCTAAATTGCTGCTATAGATAGGACCACTTTTGCGCCAGTCAGCCTTTTCGAGTGGGACAACCTCACCATGACCCTGCTTTTAGGCAGCTGGTGGTCGTACATCAACGACGTCGCCATTTTAATCATCGTTATTCAGAAGACGCTAAAAAAAACATTTTGGAAACTCGTTTGCAGATTTGCTCAAAATGTGATGCACATTTTTGTCGAAGTTTGTCTTTTTATGTAGTACATCACCGTCGTCTGAAAAAACACCCCCAAGACATAACACGCATATCTTCTTAGCATCACCATTGATCTAGTTTGTTGTCGCATGTTTCACCAAGGTGTTGCTGATATTTTGTCCAACAGCCAGTCTTTGCTAGCATTGGTACTTTCGATTTGGCTTTTGGTACTTGCACAACGTTTGCATAGGTTGCTTTTCTACGTTTGTTGAAGTTGCTCCACCACATATTTGAGTGTGTGAGAATAAATGCTATGGTTTCCGTTAACTGTAGCTATTTGAACCCATTTATGTATTGAAAAAGCTATTTTATCTTACATATACATTTACGTGGGAGAGCATTGAACCTAAAACTTTGCTTTTGATGAAAAAATCTATGCATAAAATCGCTTCAGGTGAAAATAAGAAAAATATTTTTAGCTGATGTACTTCAAGTTAAATTTTCTGAGAATTTTTCACCTTGTAGGACACATGAAAACGTCAGATTTGGCTGCGATGCAATTGCCAAGCGTTACGTGTGTCATAGCCTGAACACATCACCTCGATACAGGGCCGTCGCGGGGGGGGGCAGTGGTGCCCGACCCCCCATTTAAAGTCTGTGCCGCCTTATTCACATGTTTGGCCCCCCGTTTGCTGAATACATCCAATAATGTATTTAATGATGTGTCCCCCCTTGCGGTTTTTGGCCCCCCTGCTGCGAAATCCTGGCAACGGGCCTGGCTCGATAGGAAATACTTCACCTGTTGTAAATATATTGCTACAAGTTTTACATAGAGAATGGTTTCACAAAATAGGTGGAATGATGTTCGCTCCAGAGAATCTACATAGTCAGTTCACACCAAAACTCTGGAAACCATGATGAGCCTTGTTTTTATATGTAAGTCTCCAAAACAATGTCACCGTTTGTGACGCAGTTAAAAACTTTCGTTCCTGCACATACACAATTTCGACCATGTTCTGGTTTAACCGTTACCCTATATACGTTATGGGTATCTGCATGAGGGTGAAGCTGAATTCAAAGTACTGCTATATCTGCTCTGTGTTCATTTGAGCACAGAATGTCCAGTATCTAGACCAGTGACGGCATGATCGGTTAAGGTGCGTCGCATGGATTGGCTCGAGGGAGGGAGGGCCCTAACAGGGAACGGATGGACTGCATTCATCATAAATGCAATCCACCGCGTGTGTTGCCAAACACGACATAACTGAATGTCTATAGATCTGAATCCTGTCTCTTTGCAGATACTTCCACTTTGCCCAAGGAGTTGAAAGCAGTTCCCCAATTAGTCGACAGTTCCAAAATACATCTGGGAAAGCACGAGCACGAAAAGGCGAAGGCCCTTGCTGCTGAACTCGGCCAGCTGCTCCAGACGCACGCCGACCTTTCGCCGAACGAGATAAGAAAGTACGGCGAGCAGCTCCAGGAGAATGAGCTGCATCTGGAATCCATCGTTTTTCTGACCGCAGCTGCTGGACTGGCCGCGAAGCTCGAAGGTGAAGAGGAAAAAATTAAAGAAATGGAGCAATGTGGTGCAGGGATGATGACAGCCTGCACGTCGATGGTTGTACAAAACTCCGACACGAAAAGGATTGTAAAAGATCACGTGATACCGCTCATGCGTGACAACTTAAGTCAAATCACACGTGAAGCTCCTGCAAGAGCGACAACTGATTGTCCCGAAGTGACTTGCGCGCGGCAATACATCAGCATGTGTGAACGCTTGGTTAGCCCGTGGACCGAGCATGAATTGAAGTTGCGCGCTGACATCACGCGCTTGAACGACAGCCACGGTGACGACGGCGGTAAGCAGCAGATCTACGGTTATTTGCTGAGCAACTTAGCCGGTGTGTGTTCACGTACGTCACGTGGAAAAGAGGCGATGTCCTTATACGAACAAGCAATCGACGCTTATAAGTCAGCCACCGATTATGACGGAGATGAACAGAGGAGACGCACTGACATTGAGGAATGCGAGCAAAAGCTGCAGGCCATAAAAGAAAAACTCACTTGAACTTTCTATAAACTATCTAGTTTAAATGCTTCAATTTCCATCTTCAAAGCATATCGGAAAAACTTTAGTTCAGTTTATGAGTGAATTGCTAAATTTTAGTGTTTGAAAATGATGAAAACATTGTGACCATTGTGAAACAGCCCGAAGCGGAAAGTCGTTTTCAAAGGCAACGTGTCAAGGCCACGGGTGCAGTGGTGCGGGAACGCGTGGGAACGCGTTCCTACACCTTTTTTAAGTTTTACTCTAAAATGAGTTGGAAGCTGTCTCAAAATGGCTAGTTTTTGGGTGCGTTCCCACACCTTTTTTGTTAGCACTTACCGTACATCCCTGGTCAAGGCACAAAAGTTCAAGTACGTGGTCACAAAACGAAACTAACAGCCCAGGATCAACCACATTGTTTATATTTGGATTGTGTTAAGGTCTTTATTCAGTGATGAGTGGATATTCCCAAAAAGAAGAATGACTTTAAGGCTAAAACGTAACAACCATATTCAAAGCGCTACATTAACTAAAAAACAACTTTGCAATCTGACCTAGGAGTCAAGCTATTGTCCATGCGTGTTTGTAATTAAAGCTGCTGTACCCAGCGTATCAAACGTTTGCAGAAAATCGGAATCTGTCGCATTTGCTACTGTAATAACAAACAAACTTTAGCCTTGCGGCAAGCTTCTGAGGAATCTGCCTGCTTTCTGCTTTCATTCTTCTGCGACGATTAAAACTTGCAAACGTATCTATTTATCATAGTTATAGGCCACAAAGATGGCGGCAAGTAAATCAGTCACAGTTTATTGATGGGGAAATTGGTTTCCCGTTTTCCAACGCATCATTTGTCCTGTAAATGTAAGACAAATCTTACAGGCGAAACGTTGGCACTTGAGAACAAGTAAAGAAAAACACACAAACTGAGTCTAGTTACAACGACATTACTAGAAATTTTCGAAGCTAAAAGACTGACCTTCCCAGAGCCTCATAAACCAGTAACTGCTAAGAAAACCGGCGTTTGGGAGCGGTCTAAGAAAGACACTTCTCCTCTGAAGATAACACACGTGCGCGATGACGAATGCCAGAGAGAATATTGCTACTGTAATATTTGAAACGTTGCGATGATATTTTTTTTTTCAGTAAACAAGGTGGCAGTGGACTATTTCTTATAAGTTTAAGATTTTTTATTTTTCTTATTGAGTGCCCGAGCTGCCATCACAGGATAGAAATATTTGGTAAAAAAGCATTTATCGCATTTGTGATTTGCAGACAATTGCAACAGCCTGTCTGGACAAATTTCAAATATATGTAGATTTAACACAGTTCCTCGTTTGCACAGTTTGATTTCGTAGAGTTTACTTACTTTTTATGCGAAGTTTATTCAAGATTGAGCAATTTAGAACGTTTTTCACTACCTGTTTGTAATTGCAAGTTTGCAAAATGTTTTTTTTGTCTGTTTTATTGCGCTTGACCCTTACTATTGCAAACCATGAAAAAATTGCAAAATAACTATAATGATTTTAATAAATGTGACTTTCTTGTTCAAATTGTGGGCGCATTCTTTTTAAATTCTTTTGTTTAAAATGTGGCCTCGCGTCAGACATGGGGCGATTACACTACAAATGTAATAGATTACGATTACTTGCCACCTGCTCGATTACGATTACGAATAAACAAAATCACAGTGCAATCGGTTACGATTACATTGTAAGTAATCACGATTACAATCGCGATTACATTCGTCTTGAAACATCCTCAGAAATAAAACAAAACCATTTGCATAGTTTTATGTAAGTATATTTTTCAGACAACATACGAATCAATGCAAAAAACGAAGTTACTAAAAGAAGTAGCCCATACTTATTTGCTGTTTACGTGGATGAACTCTCAATCCAGCTGGGATCAGCCAGGGTGGGATGCACTGTGGGAAATATGGTTGTGAAGCATCTGATGTTTGCTGATGATATATGTGTGTTCAGCCTCAGTATTAGTGGGTGCAATGTCTTCTGAATATTTGTGGTGACTATGCTGCTGAACACGAAATCACTTCTAATTGTAACAAAACAATTGGTGTTCTTTTTTGCCCAAAAAAGTATAAACAACCTGCCCCATCAAATGTTTTTCTAAATGGTGTACGTGTACAATTTTTAGACCAAGTGAAATATCTTGGTGTGTTGATAAATGCATCATTGAAGGATGATGATGACATTCAGAGACAAGTGAAATCACTATACTGTGCAGCAAACAAACTCAGAGGCACTTTTGATCAGTGCTCTCCTGCAGTAAAAAACACTTTATTTCGTGCCTATTGCATACCAATGTATGCTTGCCAATTGTGGAGCAAATACACGCAGACTAGTATGAAGCGCTTACGTGCTGCATATAACAATGCTTATCGAATTATGCATTACATACCCAGAAATGTTAGTGTTCGCCCACACCAGGTTAGCCATTGTGTCAGGACCTTTGATGCCGTGCTAAGAAACAACTTGTATCGTTTTTTTATACGATGCACATCTTCATCCAACTTTTTTGTTCGATCGCTTCAAATGTCTGATGCTTTTTACAAATCTTCATTTTTCCTCAATTATTCAACACTCCTGTATGGAGACCAAATGCAGTAGTTGTCCGTGAATTATTTCGGAGTTTGTTTCTCATCAATATTGCTTTTGTGTAGTAAAAATATGTGGACACTGTGTACACACCACACATAAAAAAGTAAGAAGTGCTGGGAAAGTGTCTTGCTTCTCTCAAGGTTGGACACGTTCTGACACCGGTTATGTAATGCCCTACTGTATGGTTTATCCATTTTCTGTGCTTTTGCAAATGACGATACAGCTGTGGTGAGGATAAACTGCTTTGCTCCTCCCAGTGTTGGTCATGTGCAAACACCGTTTCTGTAATGTGCGCTGATGTATAGCTAACCACTTTTTGTGCCTTGTGTCTGTGATATGGACCATGAGTCCGCAATAAAATATCATTATTATTATTATAATCTGTAAGGATCAAGCACCGGAAAAAAGAAAAAAACATTGATTGTTTACTGAGATGTTCGTGCAGTCAACAAACCAGTGGCGTGACTAGAATTTTGAGCTAGAGAGGCCCACTAGCCTCTGTAAAGGACGTAGGCTACTAGACAACACTCAGAAAAAAACTTGAGAAATACTGGTGATTCCGGGTGTGGATGGCTATACTAAAATCCCAAATGAACGGAAAATACTTCGAAAAACGCAAAAAGACGACACCGTACTCAAAACCTAAAAATGGATGATAAAACCGAAATACAGGCTAAGTGGAGGGTGGTTTTTACATTTAGCTGGCCAGGGGAGTCAAATCGCCCCTCTTCCCTTCCGTCAATTACTAAACTGTAACAAACAATTTAAAATATTGATTAAACAAAAATATTCAATGTTTAAAATCTTTGTTACTGTCGATAAACATCTAAGTTTCAAATCTTTCATCAGGCAAACGGCATCTACTGTTATCAGTCTTGAGCATTTGTCCAGCAACGCTGAAAATTCGTTTGTCAGTAATTTTAAAATTGCTGACTATTTCTAACTGCGGGTTACGATCGTCTGCAAGCCAAGATAGCATTGTGCAGCTTTTGATTTGAAACGAAATGAACAGTGATGCCAATATAGCTGGGCATCTGGCTATTGGACCAATAGTCAATGGTTAACGAAACCTCACAGGTGTCGTTAGTTTTTTTTTACCAGTATCTGGTGGATCATGGTTGTCATGCTAGTTGTCAGTGTTATGGAAAGGTACTTTCGACTTGGATTGAAGTACCTTATTCCTCTGAAAGAAAGTTAATTTGCTGTATATAAATTACTGTACTAATTATATACATAACCTACTCCAGCACTTACATTCATAAATTCACTCTGAATATATATAAACGAAACGAACACCTCTCCTCATAATGTCCCACTATTCTGTTGCCGAAGTGTGAACTCGTTTTAAACAAGAGCTCCTATTTTTGTTGCCACGTCTCACATGACCAGACTCACTGCGTTACTTCTGACGGCCTAACAGGAAGGCTAGCTGCGGAACCAAGCGAGAATTAGCTGGAAAGGCTGTGCTTGCCCTTGGACTGTCTGGATTCAACCGCTCAGACGAGTAAATAGCCTCCCCTGAAACATAACCCTAACAAACGATGATAAAGGAGGAAACCCAGCCACCACAACTGCGGTTCATCGCACAGTGATGTAGGGTGAAAATTTCAAAGTGTAATCGCGAAAGTAATCGTCGATTGCGATTAAATTGGCAATGTATTCGATTGCGATTACATTTCATTTTTGGTCAGTTCAATCGATTACGATTACTGAAAAAACTGTAATCGATTACGATTGACAATTACGATTACCCCATGTCTGCCTCACGTAAAAAAACACTTGCCCACAACGTTATATGCAGGGGCGGATCAAGGTTGTATGGGGCCCCTTTCTATAAAACTGAATGAACGAACTGAAGTACTTGTATTATTGAAACAAAAGAAGCTTCAGCAAAAAAACGAATCATTAACTAGTGTCGAAATCACGGTATGAACGCAAGTCATGGATTTAGCAAACAATATAGTCAGGGCCGGCCCTAGCAAGTGCGGGACCCAATACAAAACCTAGGTGCGGGTCCCCTCTGTGCAATGGTGTTATGACGCCATCGTGTTCAGTCAACCGTGGTAGGACCTTTTTAATAAAGGTGTTTTAGCAAAATAATTATATGAATGTCAAGAAGACGGCAGTTTATTGGGAGTTGATAACAGCTTCTTTTATTTGGAGGGACGTGGTCACAGCTCATGTGTCCCTACGTCAATGTTTAAGACTAATAGCATGTTACTGTGTTGGACATTCGACATTACCGCTACACACTCGAAATTAAGAAAGGAAGCTCTGCAATGGAGATCCGAGCGCAAGTGCAAAGTTACGTCAATCAAACCGAACTCACAAGCGAATTGACTTCCAGTTCCAATGCAATTACTTCACTTTTACTTCACGCGTTTTAGTAACTTTTGGACCTGTGATAACGATCAAACTATTTTATGATGCATTACACGTAAAGAACCAGACTTCACAAATGTTATGGTAACAAGTGACCATAACAAGACTGACTGAGAAAATGGTGAAAATAGTAGTGAATCAACATTGACGAAATTGTAGCATTCTTTCCACTGGCTAGAGACTGGGTCGGAAATTCCAGATCGCTACACCGATTCCTTACTGACTTACGAACCGGAGCGGAGCAACGGATCTGTCTACGGCCAAATACTGAACCGATCCTCTGGGAAATCCTTCCTGTTGAGCGCAACTTAAAGGAACCCCTTTGGTTCACATAACTGCTGCCTAGCACGCGCTAGTCCGTACCCACACGTTACAGCAACTACTCAACCGATGTTTTCGAAAAGCAAAAACACACCAGCGTTACGAGTTACGACCACAACAGTTCACACGGAAGATCTCCAAGTTTCGTCACACAGCAAAGGCAATCCGCTGTACACCACGTAAAGCTCGGAGAGGTGGGCTAAGCCCAACCAACGCAGTCTCGAATGAACGTGGCAATATTAGGAGTGTTTCTGGACCCAGTCCACCAGCGAATGCAAAAACTCAACCGAACCACGCAGTCCAAAAAACAAGCGACCTCATAATCAGGATGTTTTGCATGCCGCCTTGGCTGCCAACACTCTTCTCCCAACGGCAAAACCCGCTTTGCCGCTTCCGGAGCAAATGACCGGCACGCCACTAATCACATGGCATCAACGCTGAACTGCAGTCGCATGTGAACCTAACAGAAATAACCTGTGCGAATTGTCATTCTGTTACAAGCTGAGGAAGGCATGGAGAAAGTGAATTGAAGTAGTCAAAAGACAAAATGTGTTGTGTGTGTGTATTCTAACTGTGTACTATATTAACGATTTACAAAAAGTTATAGTGTGAATATTGAACTGAACAACGTGCATTGATATGTAGTTGGTATATTAAGGAAAGCGCAACATATATGAGGAAGTTAAGAAATTGTGAAAAACCTGAATGCCAATTACGAAATTCTTATACAGTAATAAGTTGGCTAAAAGAACCAATTGAATTGGGTAACCGTACTCACAAAAAGAAAGCATCTGCTGAGGCAGAAGTAAAGACTGATTGAAAAGCAGTAATGACTAACTATTTCATGTTTTACAGAAAGAACTATTGTGCAAGGGAAGCGCTTACAAAGTGGTGGTCGAAAATTTAAATGAAAGTATGAACTAAAGTAATAGCCACCGTAAACGAAATCGACTCTGAAACGGTTGACTTTAAAAGTAAAAAGTGGATGAGACGCTGTAATACGTACCGAAGTCTCTGCAAAACGGACGATTTACAAATCTAGAGCGATACGTGAATGACAGTGAAGGTCCGTCAAGCGCCGGAACTAATTGAAACAAGCATTGCCCTGCTGGCTTCGTGGGGTGCGTTACTCAACGCTAACTCATGACAAAATGCAACGAAGCGTAAAATACACGCACTTGAATGGACGAAGAGGTTTAAAGGAGGTGGTACGGGAAGTTGCTGCAACAAGGCAAACAAGTGAGAAGTCAAAAACCCAATGACACTGGTGAAACAGCAAATTAAATTATGAAAATCTAAAAAAGAGCTTTCTTGCAAATGTTGCGTTATTCCCAGATGCTGTAGCGTTTAAGAAACCAAGTATTAAAGTAGTTGGTGTGGCATATGCTGAACGGGGAAACAATAGAAATAAGGTTACCTGAATCTGAAGAAAAACCCGTATAGGTTGCGGGGTTAGTAAAACGAGATTGGGCAGGAATACGAGTCCAATATCTACGAAGTGTACCAACGTTATTTGGCAAAGTACTGCATCATTGGAGTTCTCATGTTACCTATCAAACTTTGAGTGTAAATGAAATACGATCAAGCATTGAATGCGCTGATGTATTAAATAGCTTTAACGACGAGTTAGAAAATCGACAAATTGATGAATTAATATCCGAAGCCATGTCACTTGAAGTATTAGAGTTTGACGAAGGTGTATTCAACGTGTGTACGTGAATCGTGTATTGCGATGCCTGCAACCTTGTAATAGAAAACTGACGCAACCAATAAAGCTGGTACACCAGCAACATAAATAAAGAAAGGAATAGAGCATTATGCTGGCATACCAGCAAAGTAAATAAAGAAAGAAACGGGGCACTACGCTGGCATACCAGCAAAATAAATAAACAAAGAAAAGGGTGCATTGTGACGTAGTATGACGTAAAAATTGCACAATTCGGTACGGACAGGAGCTGGTGAAATTTCTATATAAGGGCTAAATTTGACATCAAGCCTCAGACGGCGTGAAGGCCAGGTACATGTTGTACTTAGGGATGCCCTTTGATCTCGTGATAAGGGAGCGCTTGGTTGGATGTACACTGATCCTCACTAGTGATGACACGCCCAGCAGACCAAACCTGGGACCATCAGGCCCACAGCGAATAGATTTCGTGCTGTGTAAATAGGTAATGCTCCGGTAGCCAGTGTTAAGATGGACACACTGGTTCACAAGCAAAATTTAAACCAATTAGTGGCTAAGTGATTTCCGATGGCCTGAAATTTGGAAACGAATTGAATGAGAGTGTTACAAAACGAAAGTAGCACAAAAAAGACGTTCCAGTACGCAAGTAGGCGATACCCTCAAGAAAGTCGTAATGCTTACCAAAAGGAATGCATCATTTACTGTTAACCATTTGATAAGTGTAGTTAGTATAATAGTAAGTAGAAAAAGCACACAACAGTGTTTTATTGAATATATGTTTGTTAAAAATGATGAAGTGTTCAGCTGCATAGTGAGCTTAGTAAATGCAGTGAAGTATTTAACATGATATAGTTTGACTTGTGAAATACCGTGTGTGTTATTATCAGTTTTGCCGTTGGTAAAATAAGAATACAATTCGCTCTGTGTACATTTACATTAGTGATCCCAATGCTTGAGAATTGCAGGCATTGTTGATGGCTATGTTGGATTTGCTGTTGTCTATGATGAAGGGGAAGTTGAAGAGAGGCATAATTTAGACCCACAATGGGATATTCAGAAAAACGGTGTAGGAAAATGAACAATAACTTTTCTGAATCTTTTAGACGATTAGCCTAGCCAGCTAAAGTTTCGTCTTAAAACAAAGGAGCAACCCGCCCAAAGTTCCCCAAAAGCCCAATTTTATAGTTATTCTTAGTGCATGGACTTGGAATGCAAACTGATTTTATGAATTAGAAATGGTAATGTACAAAGCTTTCACAACTACCACGTCAAAGATGTAGAAACCTTAATCAAACGCAATATATAATGCACATAGTTAACTGATGAAAACTGAAGCATATAGCCATCCAATATAATGATAAACTGGAACGAGTGCGCTGGATGACATTCACAATTTTTCCCTTGCCTAGTTAAGCTGCAGGTCAGCTTCAATTGTCCTTTGCCCTCATTAACCTGGACTTTGAAGTAGTGTTTTTTGTACCTATTTACGCTCGCAAATAGGCGAAATAGTGAAAAATTGGTGGGGTGGCAAATGATGAAAGTAGTTGCACGACCGACAAATAACGCTGAACAATTTTGCGGACAAAGGAAAGAAGGAAATTTTTAATGCGAACACTTCACAAAATTTTGCGCTGGTTTGCATTAGATTTTTTGGTTCCATGGTTCAACTTCTCATCTTTTAGCATATGCTTCAATGTCGAAGACTTAATTTTATTTTGACTAAATATCAAAATACGTAACCTGTGTTAAATTCTGGCATGAGCAAAACTGCAAGCCTTTGTCACAAGCCGGTGTTTTAAACGGGTCTCATTTTGAATCGTGAACCCGGCGCGAGCCCGAAATCACAATCCTGAACCCGACATTTATTTTGTCAAAAGAAAATTACTCTACGACATTGAAGAACAGTAACTGGTGACAAAAGTGTCCGTCGTTGCGCAAAAAAGCCCGATTTAGACCCGAAAGCTAAATTTACCGAGTGCGTAAATGCGCAACTGGGATATCGGTGGGGTAGCAAAGTAAACATGACTAAATAATTCACAATTAGCCATTTTTATTGGAGATTTAATCAAATCCATTGCTTCCACTATAACTAGAGACAAAACTTTCCGTCGCTGCAAAAAAGATTTGTATGAAGCAGAAAAGTCGCCAGAAAGTCTTCAATAGGGGCCTTTACGTTTGTGCAGGGGGGGGGGCTTTATATTGAAAATTTAATGAAAACTCCACTGAGTTATATTGTTTCATATTTCAATTTTGCGGGTTGGTGCTTTGTTTGGGGAGGCTAAACTCAACAAAGCCCCCGTGGCGACGGAACTGGTATGTAGGCCCGATTTCGTCCCGAAACATTTTGACAGCCAACCAAAAACTTTCCAAAACAGAAAGATCTTTCGAGAACTGAACAACGTTACTTTGGCAGAACTGCCGTCTAAGTTGATACGACAGACACTCGTCTTGACCTTTAGTTCCGTCAAGGAATCCATCCACTCACTTTTATGTTGCAAAATTACGATGCAGACAAACTGCGGACTCACGAACTTCACTGGCAATAGCCCTGAAACTGGTTTTTCGTTTTCATTTTGGAGGCTTGTAAATATTGAGTCAGTAATAGTAAGTTTTCCACATTGCATTCCTATTTTTGCTGCTGCCTTTCCCTTTTCCTTTCAGGGCGGTCATCAGGCATTAAAGAATAAACTTGTAAAAAAGCAGACCATATTCATACAGCAAGGCAGCCAGTCGAGAACTGCGAACGCGACTGCGTTTGTGAAGGCTGGGCAGTTCTCACGCGGCAAAGAAATAACGAAACAGTGGAACTATTACGAAACAATAGCATCGTTCACGCTATTCGATAAGAGGTTGGGTGAAGTCCGGCACGTAAAGCCTGACGTTTAACTAAGTGAAAAACATTGTGTATTTTAGAGTATTTTCAAATCTGTTTCTACTTCCATGGGCACCAAAAAAGGGCGCATTTATGGCAAAGGGGCGCCATTCAAGGGGGCGCCACAGAGGTTTGTGGGGGGGCAGTTGCCCCAAACTTCCCCCCTGGATCCGCCACTGACATAGCCTACTACGCATTGGTAAATATAAAAGTAAAAAACTCATTAGCACAGAATTTGAAATTTCACCCAAAAAAGGATTAACTTCAAAATGTCATGTATCATGTTTAGCTCATTGTAAGCCAGTTTTGTAAAACACATTTTCATCGCAATAGAGCTAAACCAGTGGTCGGAAACCTTTCTAGCCGCGGGCCAAAAACAATTTCTGCAAGGTATGGCGGGCCGTACTAATTTATCATCAGCAATTCCGTTCCTTTTGCTCTTTATGGTGTCGTTAAAACTTGGGAATTTATAGAAGTTTAATCGGATTAACTCCTGATTTTCACCGTTCATAACGAAATCCCAAATTGCGACACACAGTGCATTTATAGCACGACGTGGTTTCTAATAAGTAGTTCTTCGTAAGTATTCAATGCAAGAAGTTGCAAGGAGGACAAATTCGAAAAATATAGTGCTACTAAGCAGCCCATACAGTTGCTACAATTCGCTAAGGGGCTACGGGCCTGATGGTTTTGCTTGGCGGGCCGGATCCAGCCCCCAGGCAGCAGTAGGTTGCCGACCCCTGAGTTAAACAAAGACCATCCAGATCTTTGATAAACTTTGGAAATAGTTGTAATTCATGATTTTGCTGCTGTCCGCAGAGAAAACGCAAATGTTACACTGTTGTTCTTTGCTACAGGAGGAATATTACGTTCAGCGATGTAAACTGGCCAGTTGCGCAGCCACCTGGAATCGGGAGGGCTTGTGAATGGAGCAGAATGTATCCATAAAAATGCATAGCAACTTTTTCACAAATGAACATTGCTTGAAACAAACCAAAAGACAATCTTATTTTTATTTGACAACATTCAGACATGTCAGTTTCGGAACGACTTTGAGGTGTTGTTGAAACGAGAAATACAATATTTGATTTGTAGTCAAGTTCTTTTGCTAGCCTTGGACTAAACATCAAACGTTTGTCTGTAGATCTGGTTTTCAGTACAAAGAGACACCAGTGAGGATGGACCAATTTTATGTTACTGCCAACAGTCATGCCTGAATATTGTACCATCACCTGCATTTTCTATGATACAAGCTCGTGGAAAAACACAAACGAAGGCGTTTTAATCAAATTTGCAATGCATGGGAGGGAGGCCTTCTTCTCTCATACAATGTGATCAACTTTTTTCAGCGAGTACGAATCTCTAAAGTTCTAAAGTTACATAATCCCTACCTGAAATAGGTTCTTCCATGCAGTTTTTTGGCGTTTGTTGTCATAATGCACCCGTGCAGAGTTAAACGGATAGCCTTATGGATTTCTGTGAACGCACTGCGCCATACCTACGGGTACGACTAATCTGTTTTCGAACAATTTCAACCTTATCATTCAATGTGACATCGTATTCAAATCGAATTTCGGTATCTCAAAGTACCGCATCACGATAATTGGAAACAACCAGATCACAAATTTGAGAGATCCGAAAAGCATTAGTAATTACGATCAATAGCTGGTTATCAAACGCATCAAGAAAACAGTTACAAAAGGTCCAGAGGACTGTGAAATCGGTTGACCGCCATCATACACAAGGCGGCGTGTTTGAAACGCCTGGCTTTTCATATTCTGTTTAATACAATTCCTCTTGCTTCCTAGCATTGCAGCACATCATGTTTTCACGCTCTGTGTTTTTTTGCTGGAGACTAAATTTAGTCTTGGAGTTGAAGTTTAATGATAATCACATTTACAAGGTTTTGAAAAGCAGTGAATTCTGTAACATTTTGTTGCCAAATTTGGTCGAAAACTTTTTTCCAGCCATGAAAGCCGATATTTCAGAAATCCTGGCAAGCAAAACTCACAAATTTTTAAGTCAATCAATATATTGTAGATGATAGAAATATTGGTTACTATTGTAGCAGACACATTTTTAATGGTCTGTACATGTTTAATGTTGATACGATTAAAGGAAACAGTGTCAAAGGAATCAAGCAACAAAGACAAGAAAAACCAGCCCAAAGGCTATAAACAGTCAAGCATGAAAAACGTGACACGCAAACGTTACTTTAAACGTGCTGAATATTAACAGAACCTCATTCTGGTCTCAACACTGGAGGCGCTGCTGAACGCTATCATGTGACCACACACCTATCATGTGATTACATAACTATCATGTGACCACACACCTATCATGTGATTACAAACTATCATGTGACCTTATCAAGTGACCTAGTCTAAAAATAGTAACATCACCATGGGCTAAAAATAGACCCTATATAAAGAGAAGGGTATAAATAAGGCTGATTTCACAGACCCAGGTCAGAGTGGTGCTAGCATCACCTGAAACGCTGGTCCTTTCCTGACGGCACTACTCTCCTTCCTTGGTCTACACCATCTTGAAGTAAATTGAGGCTCTGCCTTGCTTCCACCTCAGCTCGACGGGTGGTTAGTGAGTGCTGTTGATTTATCATTCGTGGTTAAACGTTGAATCTCGACGACTTGAGTCCTCAGACTAAAAGCAATGTCAATGACTTGTATTTTGGTCAACACTAGTGGCTTTGTCCGAGTGAAATTATGACACACGGGACCACAAATTTGGCTTGTCCAAAGTACTCGCTGCCACATGGATTGATATTGTCAAAAGGCAATTTATTGCCTTGCTCAGTCCTAGTGGAACTCTGCCACACCGCTTGTCCTCTGGGCTGATATTGTCAAAAGGCAATTTATTGCCTTGTTCAACCCTAAGGCGAAATCCTAACACCCCTTCCCATTAAAGTGGCACCAGCATATAGGTACTCTCTATCACTCTGTTTGACAATTTAAAAGGTCAAAACAGAAATATGGTTCGACAAACAGTTTGGGATTTGTTGCAAACTAAACCACCCTAAAAAAGCTTTAGTTGTCATGTTATGATTACGCGCAAAGTTGCCTTTGTCACCACACAAAAATACGTGACCAAGTCTCCAAGTCTATGGAAATCTAACTCAGGAACTTTCTTTAAAAGTTTTACGAAAAACTTATCACGATCCCACCTTGCATAAAACATGCGTACTGAACTGGGTATTTCCTCTTTAGGTACAGAATGTTTGAACGAAAAGTCCGAATGCTACAGATTAAGTACTTGAAGTCTGTAAGATCGGTTAAACCATAAAAATACTGTGTCTGTGTCGCTGGGTTCGAGAGCGTTTTGAAGATGAATATTATGCAAAGTTTATTGGTAAATTTCAATATTCGTGTGCATATTTTCTGTGAAATAAATAGCGAAACCAACAAAAACTATACTTCTGTTATGATTCAATTATTTAGATAGGAAATCAGAAACTTTAGGGAGACCAAGCGAACATTAGCTTTCGTGAATGTCGTCCTTGTTACATCTAAGATCGAACCCATGTAGAAACTTTCGGATGTAACTACATGCGGCTATCTAGATTCTATATGGTCTAGAAACCCGTTATACTATATAGGATAGTTCGTAAAAAGCTTTTGATATTTTACAGTATGGGCAAAGCTTCCTACACACTTTTGGTAGCTTCCACTTATAACTATGGTTGGTTACACAAAACAAAACATCCTGATACTGTTCTAACAACTGTGAGGTAAAACCATTACTTAACTTTATATTAACAAAAACTGTCTTTTGAAGACATTGGAATCGCTGGTAATTACCAATTACGAACTGATTCGTGGTTGCATGAATGAGAATGAATTATATCCCTTCAACATAGCAAACATCAGGTATGTAGCGTCTCAAAAAAGGTGTTCCCCTCAAAATCTTTGGTGATTGAATGCTTTCATCCATTAGAAATTCATTAGCTATTGAAAATACAGTGCTTGTACTGGAACTGTGCAAGACTGATGATTCTCTGCGCTTCCAGTGAATCAAGTTGTGCACCAAAATTGCTTTGTGGCATCAGAAAAGTGTTTCAAGACGCGGTTTTTGGACGATCTGAGCTTTAGACCGGGTAAAAACAAAAATGAGAGTAGTGACGATGATGTACACCGTTAAATGGGTTTATCAGACCGGGACTTCTACATTGGTTCCCAGACCAAAACTCTCAATTGTTTTATCCGACAGGGAGTTCTACATTAGTTCTACTGACTGGAAAAGCTACCTTGCTTCCTACGCTTTTCTTTGCTCTTCACAAGCAAGATTCTGCAAGTGGATGTTTCAAGCAGCAATTTGCTTATGTTCGGTTAACTGCAGCAGTACCTTCAAGGCAGGGGCGTAACGAGGGGGGTTGGGGTCACAATTCCCCGGGCGCCGAATCACTGCGGGGGGCGCCAAACTACTATGGGTGGTGCCGAAAAGTCCCAACGATGTCACATGTACGTTCTTCAATACAGTACATTTGCTTCCGAAAGATCTCAGTTTCGAACATGGGGGCGCCAAACTTGCTCTTGCCCCGGGCGCCATCTAACCTCGTTACGCCCCTGCTTCAAGGATAAAACATTTGCACGATTGAACGTGTTTCGACAAACGAACTTTTATTTTTTCTATTTACGGTGGTTTTTTTCGTTACTTGTCAACAAACAAACAATTTTTGGTGACCTTGACCCAACTTCAGTCTAGGCCTGCATAAACGCAAATGCTGAATTCAAACAAAGCTTCTTCCTAACAAGCAGTTTGTCAATTTAAGTAAAAGTATTAGCGTTTAGCTTCTTAGAACAGGAAGATTTCGGGCGGGAATTTTCGGAAATGAATTGCATATGATTCCTTCACACGAACAAGCTGTAGGTCATAAACTTACCGGCTTTCAAGGTAAACTCTGTATAGCAGTACTCATTTTTACCACCATATGAATTGTTTGTGCACTTTGTGGAAAAAAACTAAAGTGCTGTTCAAGTCGTGATAGCAGTGTTTTCGTAAAGCGTTGCTCGGCAGACCATTGTAGTGACTCAAGCTGTTATCGCAGTAATGACAATCTAGGCCTGCAAACCAATACACATATTGGAATAAGCTGGCAAAATATTAGAAATGAATGCAACAGCGAACTTTTAGCTGTGGCTGTTGCACGTTGAAGATATATGCAGCTTTCAGAATCAACGACATGTTCAGCACCGCGTCTGCAATGCATGCAAACCACGTTATTTGTTTCTGATGTCACTGCGTAGTAACATTATAATCTTACCTTTGGAAGATGTTAAGCTAAAAAAAAGTCATCGCGAGCAGCAGTGTTTTCTTCATGCTTTTCATGCAGTTACTTTTTGTCCACTCGGCTAATACCCATGCACGCTTTTTCTTGTTTACCACACGCGTTCACTGCAAACGACGAAAACGCAGGAACTAGTTTCCGTTTTGATTTGGATCAAAAATGTAAGCTCAAGCAAACTTTCGTAGATAAACTTAACTGAGCTACTTGACACCGAAGATTCTTGAAAACACAGCAGAAGTTTTCTAAGAACGAAGAGTTTTTTTGAAGATCTTAACCATACAATTCCTCTTCTTGCCGTTCTACTTAATTGATTTATTCAAATCAGACCGAATGTGTTTGTTATTTTTATAACAAAAAGCGTTTAGATTTTCGCCCTTTATACTTTGACTTTCAAGATTTGTTGGTGGACCATGTCAACTAACTGCTTTCAGTCCTATGAAATTAGTTTCAGCATCCATAGAAATTTTGACGCCACATCCTCTTAGCTACACAACGCAGCTTCTGGAACAACTTCAAGATAGTTTATCAGCAATTCTAGCAATCCCGTTTTTATATATCACGCAAACTCAGTGACAAGCTTCAGTTTAGAGATTCGTTACGTTTGTTAAAGACAACTTTGTTGAGTGCACAAAGAACTCAGTGCTTCAAGTTTGTGAGTGCTATCAACTCAATGGAATGCCTTCAGTAGGGTACGTGGGAGTTTGGTGAAAAGAGAAGAACTGGCTGATGTGTTCTATATTCAATCATTGTTGCAATACAGGAAACGATCACCGCTTAATTATTTTTCTTTTGCATCAGGGCAACGTAGCGAAGAACTCCAGTGTGTTTATGACAGGGGTGGCCAACAGGTCAATCGCGATCGACCAGTCGGTCGTCCAGTCCCAGGTGGTCGATCGCGCCTGATTTTGCATTGAATTGACAAGATAGGCCTACCTGAAAAGAACATATTTCAATCAATATTCATTTTTATTGCATTTTATGACGTTATTACCGATCGGTCGATCGCGAGTTATCAATAAATTTTCTAGTCGATCCCAGTGGAACACAAGTTAGCCACCCCTGATATATGATATTTTAGCTTCATGTTGCAACCCAAAGATCGTGCTTTCCTTTTGTTTGCTTTCCGTTCACCTTCGCCATCGAAAATTAACACCAACAACAGACCCGGGAAGGAGCAAACTGAGTATGCAACAAGTGGCAAAGCGCCCAAGACGCGTTTTTTAAGTTTGAAAAACAATTTTGAAACGATTTGAAGAATTTTGAATCTTTCAATTGATATTACGTTTTCATAAATGCCTGCAGCATGAACAGGAAGTCAGCACAACGCGGTTTTGCAAGAACTCAGTACAAATGTAAACTCCCAAAGATGACGCGAAAATGACGGGATAAAGCTGCCCCGTTTTGTTGCGTCATTGTGTTCATTCGCACCTTTTTCAAAGTCGATTCTTTTGAGAAACTATTGAACCTCTTAAAAACATTCTTTTGAAAGGCTTTTGAGCATAATTGCCAAGTGACACGAAGGACTTTGATATCGCTCAAACACTTGCAGAAAAAGTAGTGGGAGGACCAAACAAGGCTTTTTGAATTAAACATCAGGGCTGGCTGAGAGCTTGACGCAAATGGTTTAGCGCCAACCCTTTGTGATTCAAACATGTTAGAACACAATCATCAATTTGCTAAACCTTGAGTCTCTGATATTTTGTATTTTCATCAACATAAAATTAATTTTTGCCCTTTGATGCTGTTGGTTTTTCACTCATGATGCTGCATTCGTGTTACTTCGTGATTTGAGTCACAAAAATGCGTGAATAAACCATTACCATGATTTGATGATTATCTGTTTTCTGCCATATCTGTTACGATTTCGAAGAGAATCATTTTCTGTGTTATGGGGCTCTTTGTACATACAAAGTTAAACTTGTCATGTTATACTTTCGGTCAGATGCACAAGTAAAAGGTTGATGCAGTGCAGAAATAAGGAAAAATTAGTTTGAAAAAACATATCAACGTATAAGTATAGCAACATTCAACTTATCACGGTATATTTGAAAATAATTGTCGTGACGCTACTGACACGTTTTGGAGCGACCGATGATCAAAACTGTTATAGACAGCAGCTAATGCAATACGCCAAAATACATTCATCTAGCTGCCGGGTTTTGAAATCTACCCAGCAGCAGCATGTTACAGGTCAGCAGGATTCCATATACTGTAGTTTCCTTTGCACGTCACTTTGCTTTTTAACAGGGCAGCAATCCTTTCTGGCTATTCGTATACTGCAGCGTGTCGCTGCTTTCTTCACTGCTAACGTTGACTAAAAAACTTTCTTAACTTTTACTTTTCCAAATCTGCTTCTGCTCCGTTTGATCGAAGGCGGTTCATAGAAAAATGAATAATTCCACAAGATAAGCGCGAAGTGATTTTCGTGTAAACCGAGGTGAACAATTTAATGCAGAATAATTTCATACAAGAGTCAGTTTATTTCAAGATTGAAGTTTCTTGTTTTTGACTTGGTTGTAAATGAAACTGTTGTCGGACATAACAAATGGAACAGTACATTTTTAAAAACGCGCTGAAACACACGGCGTCACGCTGGTGGCACTTGCTTCGCGGTATGAACAAATTTTGGTCTTTGTCGGGTGTGGATATTGCAAGGTTTTCAACGTCTGCAGCATTCCACAGAGTCTCTTAACACTTTTCAAATAGCTTGACACTTTCAAACACCGGTAGAATCACCTCAGATAGTTTCAGAGACATTTCCTTTCACAGAACTGAGGGTTTACATTCATCACTTTACCCATCACTCTGCTTTGCTTTCTATCATTTGTTGCTTCAATCCTTTTCCGCCTATATATTTACAGACTCCAAGCAGTTTCTTTGAGCACATTTCAAATTACAGCACTTTTGATATTCACATCAATGCCTCAGCTTACGTTGGGAAAGTTTTTGCAGACAAAAAGGTATTGCAATGTAAAGATACGCTGATTGCGTGAGCAACGTGTACCCGTGTTGGTTTTAAACTGAGCGTTTTGTATGTTTTAAATTTCTCTCTACAAACACCTTATATTGCCGCGCATTTTTGAACAACTGTGTGACAGCAACTTCCGCCTTGGAATGCAATGCAGCAAAGTTGTTTGTTTTACGAGTGCGGCATTGAAAAATTGAAGTACTATACACGTAAACTCTGACGTCGCCTCAAAATAAATCTCCACAATGAGCAAGCAGTTGAACTATACAAACATTTCAGATATTATTGATGACTGCTGGTGCACAGCAGCATTTTGTTGCCTGGGTTCAGTGGTGTAGCAAGGGGGGCCCTGAGGGCCGCAGGCCCCGGGGGCACTTCGCTGACCAAAAATAAATTTTTGAAAGGAGTTTAAAAGTTCTAGTTTTTTTATTATTTTAAATGCATTTTCTACCGCTTTTCAGTTTTCACGTTTAGAAGTTCTAGGCTGGTAAGCTAGCCTAAAAGAACACGACATGTGGCTTTGGAGTGAGTGAATTAATAAAATGTTTGAGGGGTGAAAAGTTTCCTGGGAGGGGCCCACATTTTTTAAACTGTGTCCAATGGTTTTAAACTTCATCCAAAACATTTTTCCAAGGGTTGAAATATTTTTCTGCGCTCCCTATTTACGGGCATGCTTACTTGGGGACCAATTGCGCCCCAGTCCCTACATCCTCCTCGACAAACAAAGCCATTTCAGCCATCTCAGTCAAAAGTCCTTTGCACAAAGGAAAGAGATGACATTCGACCGCAGCCTAAAAACGTTAGGACTCCAGTTGTTTTCGGTTCATATTGCCCCTCCACAAAATCTGATAAAAAATGTTTGCATGAAATCATGGTAAATAGTCAAGGCTAGCTTAATCCTTTTTCTCGTATCGTTGGTTTCTCAGTAACGCCCCAACTGCACATAACATTCTCCTGACACCTAGGCATTGGCGACGAAGATTTCTCTGGGGCGGCGATAGCCCAGTGATAGAGTGTCCGTCTCTCAATTGGAAGGTTGTGTGTCCAATTTACAGACACAGAGTGACTCGCCGTGGTGCTCCTTGGGTAAGACCGTTAGCCTCAACTGCCCCGGTAGGAAGCATATTTCAGGCGTTGGCATGCCGCTAATTGCCGTCGCCAAAATTATAAAAAAAGGATTTCTTGGCACATCTCATGCTTTTTTTATTGTTCGGTGGGATATTTTCAAAAACTGCCACAAGCTGTAGCCCAGACATTAGGTGGGCCTATCAACAAGTTTTGGCGGTTGAAGTGAAGAACTTTGCAAAGATAACTTTTCTTATTTTCAATACAACTGCAGTTTTTCTGCATGACGTAATGGTGCCGGAAAATGACGTTCTTGAAGCGGGGTAGTGCAGTTGGTTCATTTTCGTGGGTAACTTTGAGCTCAGATTGTAGGTCACGACCGCAACTAGAGTGAATAAGAACCAGCCGATACGCAACTTGGTTTTCGTGAAGTCGAATTTGTTCAACGGTGCACTTTAAATATTGGCAGTCATAGAAAAAGTCATTTCAACAAGAAAAGCTTGAAAAAGGTGTTGCTTTCATTTTGATGAATTTGAGGCAAGAACCTTTGTCTGAAAACCTAACGCAAGGGTAAACGATATATTCAGATATGACTGTGGTTAACGATTTTATTAAAAAGAGCGTTAATCGAAATGGTTGTACAGCTTGGCATAGGCATAACCAGGGGTGACAAGGGGTACATGCACCCCCCAAATTTTAGAAAATATAGTCATTTTGAGATTTGAGAGGCGTTTTTCTAAACAAAATAGTGTTATTCGCCTAAAATCAAACATTTTGGCCTCCCCAAATTTTTGGGCTGGCTACGCCACTGCAGCTTGGCAATAGCTGAATAAAGTTGTTCATCGCAATAACCGCCGAACGTAAGACGTTGTAATCACTGCTGAGCATCCAAAATACAGTTTTCGAAATAGACGTCTGTTGGTAACCAGTCCCGTCGCCACGGGGCATTGGTGGGCTAAGCCCCCCAAAAAAGCTACAAATCCCTCAAAATTGAAATACGAAACACTATAAATCAGTGGATTTTTTGTCAAGATTTAGAATGTCAGTCCCACTGCACTAACGCAGTCTCACAACTGAAGACCTTCTGGTGATGATTCTGTTGATAACGATCAAAGGCAAGGAATAACACCATATGCATGTATAATTGGAAGAGGTCCAACCCAACAGCTAGACCGAGTGAGCAGATCACGATGAAGACTGCAAGCATGCGCTTCTCAACCATAGCCTGTTTTAAACCTGTTTAAAATATTTTTTCAAAATAGGTCTCTGCACGTAGAGGGCTCCGCGCAAGTGCCCACAGAGTTAACGTTTCTTCTACTGTATATATTCTAAGAGGATTAATTGAGTAAACTATTAAAATGTCACGCGGTGAGCTTACCGGAGATTTAAAAGCCAATAGGGAGGAAAGTTTGACGAAACATGTGGGGTTTGTGTATGCCTATGCAAAGAAAGCAAAAAATAGAAAAATTAATGATGAGAAAGGTGGCGACAAGCAGAAAAAGCAAGAATCATAATCGACAATCAAAAACAAGACACATTTCAGTTTGTTAGTGTTTGTTTGCAATTTTGAAGGTGCTTTATAAGTCCATATATCTTCAAATAAGCACGAAACATGAACTTTCATTTGAAATTTTTGTAAGCTAATTTGTGGGGTGGAAAAGGCGGCACTTAGCCTCGCTACGCCACTTCCTGGGTTTTAAACAAACACAGCAATAAACAACAGCAGAAACTTTCTTTGATAAATGCTTGTTTTGCAGTAGCTATACCTGCGGTTGAATTCTCGAATACTTCCTCTAATACTGGCTACCTTTAGCTATACGTTTGATACTCACAGGTCTGAAGATGCGTTTTAATACGCGAAACCGGTCTACATTTCAGTCCCGTCGCCATGGGGGGCTTTGGTGGGCTTATCCCCCCAAACAAAGCTCCAAGTCCCCCCAAATTGAAACAGGAAACACCATAAATTAGTGAAGTTTTTGTAAATTTTTAGATTGTCAAGTCCCCCCACACAAATGTCAAAATGTCAAGTCCCCCCACACAGAGTGCATATTTTTGGGGCATATCTAGTCACTTTGTGCTTTGAGAGGCGGTATCCCAAACAAACAAAATGCTGTTGCTCGCCTAAAATAAAAAATTTCGCCCCCACCCCATGATTTTGGGATGGCTAGGCCAATGTTTTCCAGAACTGACCAGAAAACAGGTAACTTGTAAAATTTACCACTGAAGCTGACAAGTCGCTTGATGTGCGACAGCTCGATCACGTGACTGGATCCAAACGCAGATCACCAAACGTCACCTCGAATAGAGTTCCCGGTTTCAATATGGTTGACAAGACTGTGACGAAATAGTTGACCGACCGTAACGGACAAATCCGTCCGAAATTCATCACGGACGAAACGTGTCGACTACGTATGTTGTGTATTCGTATTTTTGTGAATTTTATAACAGCACCAGCCACACACCAAACAATGCCGCTCTGCACCTACGTTGAACATCAACATTCACCGTCACAATAACAACAGCGAAACTTCACTGCAAACCACGTAAAACTTTCGGTGCTCTCACGCACGTAAGAGCAACTCGTCAAACGACCACGAACGTACGTAAGCGCAACGGCTGCGTGTCATCCGTTTTTTCACAGAAACGAAAGACGGCGCCGCCGGGTACATTCGAAAGAAAACAAAGACACGAGACGTCACAAAAACGGCGTCGAGGCGTTCTATCATTTAAAAGGTTTCAAAATCGAGAAAAAAAACATTTTCGTTATGACGCATTGACCGTTGATCGTTTGCGAAAGATTGAGGAAAACCTCGCCGCGGGGCAGGAATGGACAGAGTAAGAAGCACGCTTTTGAAGCGTACTCGCACGCACAATCGAAAAATACTCGCGAGCCACCCGAAGTAAACCCGCAACAGATTGCAAACGAGTGCTTTTGCG
>Ga0210059_1001124_pt1 | contig 39071 bp, 29 predicted proteins | sample Ectturendosymbi2_FD_188042 | JGI IMG/M metagenome (GOLD analysis project Ga0210059, IMG submission 188042) | Ecteinascidia turbinata endosymbiont from Florida, USA - Sample 2 (SPAdes) (version 2) | ecosystem: Host-associated > Tunicates > Ascidians > Unclassified | place: Key West, Florida... | reverse complement strand
TCAAAACCTAACCAAGCTAAACTAATAATGTACAACTTAGGAGAAAATAACTTTAATGAACTGCCAATGCAAAATAAGTGAAAACTAACTTTATCACTTGTTAGTTGTTATCATCAATAAAGCGAAACAAAAATCTCTTCTTGTGATGTGATAAGAAATTATTTATGATGTAATTTACCTGTTCGATGTAGTTGCCGTACTTGCATCAACTATAGTATACGACAGGGGTGTGTACTGTGCAACCTGCAGCCCGCGGGCCAAATGCAATACAACAAAGTCGATTTTTATGCCGGTCACTAGTTCTAGACAGCCTGTGTGAAACGAAGGCGCTGCCCGCGGTCTAATCTGTTTAATTGCGTTTGGCTTTGGCCCTTCAGTAATAAAGGTTGCACACCCCTGGTATACGACAATATGTGAAACCGGCAGTCTCATTAATACTTGTGATGTGCATCCCGACGATAGGCGCGCAACCAGGGGGGGGGCAAATACCCCCCCCGAAAATTTCAAAACATTCCTCAGCAATTTGACATTTGCAGAAACTTTCAAAGAATAAAGACGAAATTTTGTATTGTAATCATTTTCAAGAAAAAAGTCTTATTTGAAATTTTCTTTGTCCTACTGGTTAATTATCTCCTTACAAGATTTATCAGGCCATCTGATCGAATATTTCGTAAATGATTGGTATTTAACCACAAATATGCTGGAAGTGTCAAAACTTGGGAGATAATGTTGGTATTTCTAAGGCATTTTTTGTCCTTTTGTTCGTGTACCACTTTTTTCTGAGACAGGCCTCATTGTGACCTTATGAACTTTATAACATTACTGTTGAACCGTGCAAACTGCTGAAACTTTCAAAGTGATAAGAGAAATCTTGACATGTTGGTTGTTATGTGGCCACGTCAAACCGCTTGTTCTTCTACAATCTTTTGATTATTTTCGTTACGGGCAAAACGGATCACCATTAGCAACGTCGTACATTTCTTAAAAACGTTGTATAGCTGCATTTTCGGTTCGAAACCTGATAGTTTTCAACTATATTTCACGTTTTAGTGTCTTCCTGGGTTGGTACCAGTGCCACGGCTTCGGAAAAACAGTTTAGTAAAGTGTCATATGAGTGCTAGTCAAGTGTTGATCGCTCCTATCTACTACACCACTTTGGCGGTAAATGACGCCTTACCAGACCCTACCTTTTGCAATCAGTGCAAGCCCTGAAAGCCCGTAGCCTTAAACGTAGGTGCAGGAGCAGGCAAACTATTGGGGGTGCGAAGAATTTTGCCCAAATTTCCCCAAACTTGCCTAAAAAAACTCCTAAGAAAATGATCTAAAAAAAACGACTGCATTTAATTTCATTTTGGGCGCATTTTTTCAAATCAAAGCACTTCAAGCACCATTTTTGCCCAAATTTTCCCCAAACTTGCCCAAATTTCCTCTAACTTGCTTGAAAAAAACTGAACAAAACATGACCTCCAACAAAAAGAAACGTCTGCACTTTCATTTCGGGCGCCATTTTGTAAAATCAAAGTATACAAAGCGATTCCGCGAAGGTTTTCACACATTTTGCTTAAATTTACACAGATTTTTCCCAGATTTCAAAGGATGGATTTTCACCAAATCAAAATTTTTGGGTGTGCGGTTGCACCCCCGCCTCCTACACCACTGGCCCCTGCTTCTAAAAACTTTCACACAGCTCGTGTGGACGCCAGAAAAAGCCGTTTTGCCTCAAACACACCTGATCCGTTTTGCCCGAAATGTTAGCATTGAACGATACCCCACCCTTGACGTAGGCTATTCCTTGAATTTGTGATAGAAATTCCAACACATGCTAGAATAGCAGGGCTAGAACAAATTTGCTAATTCAAAAAGAAAAGTTAGGCAGGTTTACTAGGAGCCTATACATCTGCCACACTGAAGCCATGACTGCACCAGCTGAGTACGGAAACAAGTGTTTGTATTAGGCTACTAATTGTTTCTCAGTCCTAATGTTTGGTCTGCATCTTGATTAAAACTGAAAAGTTATCATTTTCGGAAATGTTGTGAAGGGAACTTTATCTGTGACCGTTTGCGAAAAATTTGTACCACGATTTAATAAGCACGATGACGTCATCGAATGAAATTTCATAAAAATTGCACCCCCCCGAAATGAACAGCTGGTTGCGCCCCTGCCGACGATCACAGAACACCTGGTGGTCGCTGTACAGCCTCATCATTAGCCAATCTCAATGTAATCAACCTGGTCCTTTCACCAAAAGCTCATAGGTGGAAGCAGTGCGTAGAACTAACTGCTTCCCAACACTCACTTCTATAAGAATGAATTTATTGGAATCTGACACCATCCATCTTCATCATCACATATAGCAACTGAGATTTACATCTGAAGAGGCTTTTTAAGATCGAACAAGCGAGCATTAAACTTATCGAGATTATCTCCGGTTTTTCTGGTCGAAACTTTTCTTCACAGACATACATGTAATAAACTGACACAACAGCCTTCCTTCGTTTCACCTTTACATAACCCGTCTTAAGCAGCTTTCACGCAAACGTTTTTAACGTTGAACTAGAAACCAGGGTGCCCAACCTGTTTTCACCAAAGAAAGCCAGATCATGTCCCAAACAAAGCCAGATAGCAGTTTTACGGCATATACACATAATACATGCATAACCAAACACAAAATAGACATTAAAACTCATCAGAAACATCGATATAATGTAATTCCATTCCTTGGAAGCATTTTCTTTCCCCACAATTACACTGTCGTAGATTTGTTTCTTGCCAATAACATTGATCATTTGTAAGTCAAAAGTAAATTTTTTTTCAATATTCTGTGCGCTCTGCATGGTTATAGACCCTTTTCAGAAGAGATTTGTAATGAGTATGCAGCTCTGACAATGTTTTTCCAGAGCCAAGCCTTTCCGACTGAAAAAAAGCCACATTTTCTGTTTTTTTTTATTTCCATAAAAAGTCTCTGTACGCAACTACAAAGCGATTGCACAACACTCCGCAGCACATTCATTATGACGTAAATTTCCGAGAATCAATGCACAAGGGCGAAGCCAGCGATGTTAAGTGGGGAAGGTCAAGACTTATTAACAATTAACACTTGGCGTTGTTCTGACGCAACCACAGCTTTACAAAAACTGGTATAGTGTCCGAACGTCCGCAATTCTTTTTCGAAATAGATTAATCATGATCTTACATGCTTAATCTACCGGCTCTGCATTGAGGGCAAAAATCAGAAGAGTACAAGTCAACGGTAGAGAAACGGCTCTAACTTAATACAATATATATATTGTGGGGCCCCTACGAATGGTCGGGCACCCCCCCGACCGGGGAGTGCGGGGCTGCCTTGCCACGGCACTGTTCCCTGGTACTCCAATCGCAAATCAGTAAGTTTCCCTGCTCACTGAAAAAATCTGTCTGTGTGAAACTATTTTCGTTGAAGAAATGTAAACTTTCACTAAACGAGGCACCGAAAGCGGATTATTTGTTTTCTGGTACTCATTCAACGTTCTGTTCAACATAAATCAAATAAGGCTACTTTTCCAAACACCAAAAGCTTTTTCTACTGTAAAACTCGCGTTGTACGTACAATCGCTGTGTTTATTGCTTCACAATAATTTTAGTTTAACATCAGTGATTAATGCTGAAAAAGTTCGCATAATCTGTGGACGTTGCCAAATCACAAACCCAGATCCTTGAAGGTGTAAGTTTCCGAGCGTGCTACAGCGCGTCCGCTCAATCTCCTACCGCCCAAGAAGTTGTCTTATGAGAAAAGTGGAATATTTCCAAGAACTTTCGCTGGTAAAAGTATAGAAACGTGGCATGCATACACTTGTTTGAGAATAAAACCCAAACTCTGCTTTTATTTCATTGTACCTGAGCTTGTATGAAATGGTTTCCTTGACTTTGAACCAAGATTGAAGTGTGAAATTTGTGTCAGAAACATGATTGGCTATGGTGATGAGGTCATCTTAGGAAATTGTGTCAGTTATGAAGAAACCAAACTTCAGACACAAAATAACCTGATTTCAATGGAAGCCATGGAAGAAAAGCGAAATGTAAAGCAAACAACCAACATAAAACTCCAACGAGAACGATCCATTTGAATTTCATGGTGCGGGTCAGGAATGGTTTGTAAATTGAGACCAGTCGGAAGGTGGGCATGGAAGCCACGATAAAAGCAAATGCTTCTGATGATAAAACTGCAACTGTATCAAATATCCAACAGCGATTACTTGATCTCCATTCTTTATCAAAACAATAATGTCCTGAATAAATCACACCTTGGCTAACAACTCCTAACAAATATACACCCACTAAAAAGTTGGAAATGCTAAGGTTGAAAATAAAGCAACTATTTGCTACATTAGCAAAGTTCTTGCCTTTGGGAAGGGAGTTATTGCTTTTATCATGAAAAACGATCTCCTTCAGTGTCAGAATATTTGTGGCTACGTTTCCAATCAATGCCACAAAACCCATGATCCAAAACAGTGAACGAAGAACAGGATTGGCAATCATGTCATATCTATCTGAGAAAAGTCTCGCATTCGTTTATATCATTTTGAACAACTTTTTATCGATTGATATCGCTTTTCCACTTCGCAGTAAAACCTTCTCTCCGCACAGTTGACGACTTTTCATCTTCACCTTGGTTGCAGTCTTATTCCATCACAAACAAACTCCTTGCTGGTGGAAATGACGCCTCCAGCTGCTGTGCAGTTGAATCGTTTGTTCAGACAATCGGTGCTTGTTTCATCAGAATGATCGTCACAATGGAATATGCCGTCACAATAGTAACACGTGCCGATGCTGACCATATCTTTACTTTTGCATAGAAACCTCATCGAACAGCTTTCTTCAACTTCTCGACTGCATTTTTCTGAACCACTGATGACCCTGTTAATATATCCATCACATACACGGTTTCCATAGGCAATAAACTCACTGCGGCTCTCGTTCCCACACTCATCATCACAAAACGATGGCCGAGGATCACATTGTGACTCGCATTCGTCTTTCATCCTCTAGCACTCTGGTCTCTGTCGCATCGTGTGGCACGTACAGAGATGAAGTTGTGGTTTTTCGCTTGTATGGCCCAACACTGCATGAAACCACTGGATCGCTGCTCGTGACGACAAAACCTTTTGAAATGTTGCACAGAACCTTGTCCATGGCCACACATTCAGTAGAACTATTGCAATACATCTGACCTGGGGAACATCTTGACCCCTCATCACCAACAAGTGTTTGGGCGACTGATTGATTGGAACACAAAAAGTCATCAAAACCAGGAAAACAGTCGATATTGCGGTCACAAACCTGTTTTGATGAACTAATGAGTGCGCCATCGACGAAACATATATCTGAACCATCTGCGCACTGAGACGTCGAATCATAAAGATTTTTCTGCGGCAAAACACAGATGCTTTTTCTTGACTTTCCTGAACATCGGAAACCAAAGTTTTGCTGTTGTTCGTCCCTCCCATCTCCACAATGCACCTTTGTGTAGCAATGATGAGCATTGTCGATGACGCTTCCGTTCTCACATTGAAAGATCTCTCGCAGACATTTTCCACACAGAGATGAAATGCAGATCCATTTGGTTGATAAGTTCAGACGATGGAAGGATGGGTTGTTCATATGACAGGTTGTGGTGTTTTTATTTGAATTTTGCAGCAAAAACATTTTACCTTCATGTGTTGAATATCGATTAACTATAACCTCGCAATTTTCGCACCAAATTTTAATCGCTGTGCATGGTTCGTCACCGTGGTTTGTGTTGCAATCATCTCTTGCGTCACAGATCCCAAATGTTGGGAATGCACTTTTCAGATGAGATACAATTGTCATTACGTGTAATGCATCCACACTTACGACCCTGGGTCGCACAACATACAAACTCGTCATACCCACCTTTCGTGTCTACTTTTCCATCATTTACTTCCCACCTTTCAACGCATTCATCATTTCTGCAATAAAGTACTGTGTTTAAACAAAACTTTTCATCTGAGCCATCACCACATTTGCTCCTACCATCACATACCCACGATTGTTTTATGCATCCCCACAACCATCATCAGACTTGTAACAATCACATTCGAAAGGTATGTGCGAAGGACAGTCGCACATTTCCTCGTCACTCTTGTCAGAACAGTCATAGATACCATCACATACCAACGATTGTCTTATGCATCCCAAAATCCTGCACAACCATCTTCAGACCGGTAGCAATCACATTCGCACGGTTTGTGCGAAGGACAATCGCACATTTCCTCGTCACTCTTGTCGGAACAGTCATATTTATCACTGCATGCCCTCGATTGTCCTATGCATCCCCACCACCCTACACAACCATCATCAGACTGGTAACAATCGCTTTTGAACATATCACCTGGACACTGACATCCGATCCCATCCGAATTATCATCACAGTCGTTCTCTCCATCACATATTGCCCTATTTGGCGTTATTTTGTTTTCTTGTAGTGTCACGCGCGCGAGTGCATTTTTGTTGCGCTCTGTTAATTGTTTGGCTTGCGTTGATCGTTTGCGACGTGGTGTTGGTTCTTTGCGCCTCCAGCTTTGTTCAGAAGTCGCTGTTCGGTTGACATCGCTCATGTTTCCTTCACTGTATGTCGCTTGATCGTTCGCTGCGGACTCGACGAATAAGTTTAATAAAGCCTTCATTAGGTCACATCACATATATATGAAGATGGCACAATGCACGTTGGCGAAGGTTGGAATCTGAGAAATTAACTTTTTTCAAAACATTGACAAAAAGCACATAAAAATGAGTCAAATAAAAAATGTTGGTTAAAATGAAATGTGAAAGAACAAAAATTCCAACAATTTATTGATTTCCATCAAACTGATGACTCATCGCACGTTGGTGAAGGTTTGAAATCTGAGAAATTAACATTTTTCAAAAGATTGACAAAAAACACATAAAAATGAGTCAAGTATAAAATGTTGGTTAAAATAAAATGCAAAAGAGCAAAAAATTCAAAGAAAATCCAAAATAAGAGACATTTTTTGTTTTCAAGCTCAACCATAACATTTTGATATAAGGTTTAGGCAACAATTGCTTCATGGGCGCAATTTTGTTGTAAAATGTGGGGGGGACAGTTTGGTGTGAAACCAATATAGTGATCGGGTCGATGCAGAAGTGATGTTTTACATATACAGTTTCCCTATTTTATTTCCAGAGGTGTTTTGAGGGCAACACTAATCACGTTTTTTCCTTGCAGATGATTTACATGTTAATATACCCAAATTTGTTGCTGGACACGGTACTGTAGTTCAGCCAGTTTCCATAAATATCGTATTTGGATGTAAACAAGCACAGCAATAGAGTAGAACATACCAATTGGGTTTTATCAGAGCTGTCAGTTGGAGTGCACAAAATGCTGAATCGTATTGGTCGCAAGTGCATATCACTCTTAAAGTAGAACACTTCAGTTTTCACGCATTTTATAAGTGTGGGTTACAGCGCGATTTGATGTCTTGTTCAAGATGATTACGTTACAAAGACGATATTTTTCTTGCACATTTCCGTTTTTTGAAAAAGCTACAAATCTTTTTAATGCTGATGGGCATTATGCATGCATACCTACCCCTACCAGAATCTCCATTGATATCCTCTTACCAGCCACAAAAACATTTGGCCTTAAAATTATCGTAGCCTGCTTCTCAAATTGATTTCAATCTATTTTTACTGCTGGTGGGTAGAGGATGTGTCCTTTCAATTTCCCCTTGTTGACCCCTGCCTACATACCCACACAGAGTTGCAAAAAGGGCCTCATTTTGAAGCCTGAACCCGACCCGAGCCCTAAGTCATAAGCTCGAACCCGGCCCGAGCCCGACATTTATTTTTGAAGCCCGATTTAGGCCCGAAAGTCAAATATACCGAGGGAGTTAAGACATGCGCAACTGCGGAGCAACAAAAAACGTTGTGTACAGGTGTAGTTGCAGATACACGGTTTATCAAACCGAAAATAGCAACCACCTTGCACCTTGACGAAAACATTGGCACAATCTGGCACAAGCGTAGCATGTTAGTCAACGGTAATACTGCGGAGTGTGGAATATAATGTTTCTCAAGAAAAAAAGAAACTATCTGCGTTGGCGCTATAGGCATAAAAGAAACTTTCTAGGATAGCTCTGTAGATATGAAAAGCCGGCTTGTAGGCTTCTTAAAACAAGCCAAGAATCGCGTGAGTGACTGATCTTTTCGACGCATCGCCATCGCGTGCTAATTTACTCACCACTGTCGCCTTCTCAAAACAATGTGAGACTAATCCCAGCAGAGAATAAGAGAACGCAGCTGTGTTTGCAAACAGAATTAGCTGAAGAACAATCACAATCACTTCACTCACAGTCACAGAAGTTACCACGGTGAGCACAACAAATCTACGTCACGTCACTCTTAATGTTATAAAAATGTTTTGTATGCAGGCCCGAAATATTTAGACAAACTTAAGCCCGGCCCTGCTCGAAAAGCCCGACCTGGCTTATAACTCTGCACCATGTCAAAAGTTTCATTCTAAGAGTTCTGCTTGCATAACGACACGAAAATATATTTGAGATTAAAGCAAAATGCACAATGGTGAATTGGCAAAAAAGTACCAAGTTTCACCTTCAACACGACAAGAATGTCCAACAAAACTAGGTGTGATGTATGTGTAAAGCAAATATTTTGCACTTGGTTGAAAACACTGCTGCATTGTGGGTTTGGTTAAACTCAAGTAAATCAGGTGACTTACGAACCAATGCATTCAGCACAAGCACAAAGTGTAGTAGTCAAGAAAAAAATACCTTTTGGATTTCTTGGTCACCATTGTCGCGACATTGCAAGAAGTGAGGATAAATGTATATTTTATCCTTACTTCCGAGTCAAGTCCTTACGTTTTGAGCTATAGGTCAATATGCAGCTAAGTAAATACTGCAAGCTACTTCTCCAACGTTTTGATTGAAATCCTGTTCATTAATGGTTGAAAGCAGTCTTTTTCTAAACTCCCATCCCAAAATTAAGTCTCCACAATAGTGCTGCTTTTTGTCTTCGGCAAAAGCTTTGCAGATGTTTGCCTGAAAATATAACTTTCTAACACTGTATAGACTACACTAGCATCATTAAATTATATGCTGTTTGTTTCTGAATACTTAACAAACAACGTTACAGCAAAGTCAATTACATTTCTGTACGGAACAAATCATGGCTGTGCTGTTCCCTCTCACTTATGCAGCTGTAATACTCTCATGGTTACAAGAAAATAGCCTTTCTAACAGCATGCCACCCAGGGTAAAATGTCGGACAGAAGCAGTTAAACATCTTTCATGGTCTCTAGAAACTTGAAAAATACTGAAAAGTATTGTATTGAAGCTCAAATTTATAAACTAACAGAATCACTGATACCACACCAAACTCTGTTTCAACATCAACTTGGCTATGTGTGGCCTACCATCTAACATGAAAACAAAACGTGACAAACATCATTTTCAATTTTGAAACCTCTCCAAATACAAAACCTAAAGACAAAAAAGTGGGGAGACATGGCACATTATGTCCCCCCGTCTGAAAAAGTGGGTGGGACACGTCCCCCGTGTTCCCCACCAAATTGCACCCATGAACTGCTTTACTGGGATGATTTAAGATCCATACAAGTGACACAAACTTAACGTTCAACATGGAAAGTAAAACTCACCAACTGCTGCAACTTTTCTTTCTTTAAACGACAAAAATGACAGAAGTAGCACGAGAATCAATGATGTCGGACGCTTCACAAACATCATCGTTGGCATGGCAACAGGAAAACGTGCGTTCCATTCACTGCACTGCAGTGACTGCAATGTTGTTTTTATCCTGTAAATCCTGTTTTTGAGTTTTTTTAATTGTCGACAAATCTCGCACTTTTACTTTTCATTCAAAACCTCATGTTCAAACTGAAACCGCTTCGCCTCCCACTCTCACATTTTCTCCCGGGAGGGTCGCTGGGGCAGTAGTCCCCTGAAAACTCGAAACACTTCACTGTTCCCATCAACCTCTGATAGTTCTGCTGGTTCCACACCAAGGCCAAAACATGCCAGTCGTCTATTTAATGACGCCACCTGGCCCTTGGTCGGCGTCTGGGCAGCTTTTTGTGGGTGCAGCCAACAGTATTTGCCTCGTACCTGGGATCACTTTAACCCAGAGGCGCCAAATATGGTCTGCGGGCCGGATCAGGCCCACTAACAGGAATAATGTGGCCCCGAGATGATTTTGCGAGGAACAATAAAAAATGAGCCGCAACAAAAGTTTTGTAAAACTGTTGCTGAAAACAACGGAAGGATAAAGATGTATCTACAGAAGTAGCTCTTGCAGTGTAAAAAAGCCAAACGGCCAAATGATTTTTCAAGGGCAACCAACCTGAGACAAGGCCAGAAATCTGACCCCTGACCTGAAATGAGCTTGATACCCCTTATTCTGATCGGGGGAGAAGTGGTTCGACTTTCAGGGCTTTACGAATTTCACACCTGCGTACTTTTTTGCGAAGTGTCACGTCGTGGACTCGTCACAAAAATCCCATCTCTGCCGCTTGTACTTGAGATAGTATTCTTTCAGTCATTAACCCAAGATTCATGGCCACAGGTGAAGATCGGAACAAAGACCGATTTGAAAACTGACAGCTTTGCGGTGTTTGAAAGCTTCCGTTTGGTGACCACATAGCGATAAAACCCACGCAGAATTTTGTTAGCTTCACCAATCCGAGTATCAACTTCCATGTTCAGTCACTCGTGAATACAACTCCAAACCCAAGGTACTTGAACTTATTACCAATGGAATCGATGTGCCTTTGAAGTCACCCAGTGTGAAAGAACTGCGGTCTGGCCCCATTCGCCTCCTCAGATGCGTAGCAGGCGCAAAGTGGGGCCTCCAATTAGTGGCGTAACTAACGGGGGCAAAATGGCGAATCCACCCTGGCAAACGAGATGCAGAAACCGGGACCCACTTATTTGATATTTCGGTTTTAGCATTCTTTTGGTTTTCAGCACGTTGTTTTTTTTGTTTTTCTAGATATTTTTCGGTGATTTAGGGTTTTAGTGTAGCCATCCACATCCGGATTCAACATCATTTTCAATATTTTTGAGTGTTGGCTACTGCGCCCCCTTTCAGCTAAGTTCTCCCCCCTGGTTCAAACCTCTACTTGCGTCACTGCCTCCAATTGTGGGTGACTGGGGGGGGAGACTGTCGCGAATTTTTCGAGCGAGACGTTCTGCATAAAACCCGAACGCGGCGTTTGTGACGAATGCTACATCCTTTGTGACGTGTGCGACGCCCGACTGCATTGGTCGATTTTGCACATCTCTTTTTGGCAACTGACCCGATACATCGTTAATGGACAAACCGGTCGCGCCATTTACACAACAACTTTTGCGATATCAGGGCATACCACGGGAAGGAGTTGTTGTGGATACATTTGGTGAGGCTTTGTATTGTATCTGCTGCAAGTGCAGTCATGGAGAAATAACTATATCTGAAAAGGAGAGGCCATGTCTTGCGCTGTCACTTTTCGTCTAATTGATGTTTGTTAGAGATAAGCCAGTAATCACAAATACACCATCTAAGCATACAGTAGTCAGGATAAAACAACAGAAGGCACGTTGAAGTTGGGAGAAGAAGCAAACATCTTATTTCACACGTAATATTTTTCTTGTGGTAAGCCTCGCATGGTGTAATTTTTCTCCTTTTATGGTTTCGAAATAAAGAGCTGAAAAATGTTGTCACGCCAGTTATCCCCCGATGCTTTCAGCAAAGTAATCCTGCGTCACAAACGTTTCGTCCGATATTTTTTGTGTTGCGCAGTTTCAAATAACCACGAAAAATGCCTAGAATACATTTGTTTATAGGTTTATACGCCAACACGTTTACGCTCGTTCTTAGTTCTTTTGCAAAAAGTATGGGAAACATCCTCTCACCTGGATTTTCTTGTTCAGCACCAAATCTTGCTTCAGCAAAAGTTCGAAACGTGGTACGTTTGAAATTAATCAAGCTTCAAAATCAACATCTAAATAAAAAAGTGCTGTCCAAAAGTTAAACAGTATTATGTTGATCTCAGAGCCACTGTCCAAATCACAGATGTCAGTAGAGGTAGAAAAGAACATAAAATTACTTATTTTCTGCCGAACGTCACTCCATTATCGCTACTTTCTTCCACACTTCTATTTGTTATTTGATCATTGAATACAATTGACAATGACTCCCACGTGCACTGCTTTTTTTACTACTTGCATCACTGTCTAGAGATTTTCAGGTTTGTCCATGGGACATACTTATCTGTCCCATTCCCATCCCATAGCAATTTATGCCTGTCCCATCCCATGGGATTCCCATTACATTATTATAATATTAAGATGGAATACAATACAATCAAAATTATTAAATTTATGAAAGTTTAGGTTTAGTATCTACTAAATAGGACTACATGTACAAAGAGACATGCAAAACGACAAAATTTATTGGCTTTAAAATTCAGAAGTATAGTCTAAGTATGACAATTCAGTAACATTCTGACACTCTCATTCTGTTTCTGAGTCTCATGGGAAATACAAATGTGTACTGTCCCATCCCATCCCATGGGACGTTTCCCATGGGATTCCCATAGGAATGACATTCCCATGGACAAGCCTGGAGATTTGCTATGAGAACATAACAGCAAAATCCTCAAAACCCTGCTTTCTACTGGTGCATGGCTTTGTGTCTAAACCAGGGGAGAACATTTTCTGTGAATTTTAGCAGCCCGCAGAAATTTATAGTAGCGCAGACATACAAGTTTTGACATAATTTTGCAGTTAAAATTATAAACTAGGCACTGCTACGTAGCTGCAAATCCCATTCGCGCGCTCCAAGTTTTTGGTCGCGCGGCTCGACCACATTTTTGCAACCCTGGTCTAAACCTAAATACGAAAAATCCTGTCTCAGCGTTAAGGATGGAAACGAGGGATTGTTACACTACGGAAATTCCTCCATTGGTAAACCTATCTGCAAAACACTACCCTTGAAACGCAAAAGAGTGTCTTAACGCATGTCACTTCCTCTCCTTAATTTTAAACGTCAGTTCCTCTCCCTATCCCACTGTCAGCGCGACTTTTCCTCAAATTAACTGACTTGATAATCACACTTTCGATACGATTTCGAACCTACCTTGCGACAAAGACCTTTAATCTCGGCACAAGTTTACAAACTTCAAGCGGCTTATAAACCGCACAATACGAAATGGTACAACGACCAGGAAAAGCCAACTGCGATCATTGCGATTCAAGCAGCCCGGATGGAGTACATGCACAACGAAGCGTCGAAGAATATAATTGGGAGGACGGCTGCAGAGGAGAAAGATACTGAGGCTCAGAGAATTAATGGAATTTAACGCAATATTTGCGATCAACCTTCATTTAAATCAAACTAAACGTTGCTCACGTCAACAAGTATGTTCTTCCTTCTATCATTTGTAATCGTCTGACTCAGGGGTTCCCAACCTGGGGTACATGTACCCCCAGGGGTGCATGTCCCTGTCTGAAGGGGTACATTTAAGGTTGGAAATAGAAGAGAAAAATATATTTACATATCATTTATTTCCAAATATTTATACATATATCAGCGAATATTATTTTCAAAAATCATTATGTGCTTATTGTTGAATGTATCCGTGAATAATCATGACAAAATATTTTGTCAAAAGAAATTATAGGGGTACAAGTTCATCTGCCGAAATGCTGAAGGGGTACATGCTTATCTGGTGAAATGCTGAAGGGTACATATTCATCTGTCGGAATGCTGAAGGGGTACGTGGTAAGGGAAAGGCTGGGAACCCCTGTTCTAATGCATGGGTTCTCAACCTTCTAACTGTTTCTAATGCATGGGTTCTCAACCTTCTAACCTTCTAACTGTTTGAACCTTTCTAACTGTTTCTCAACCTTCTAACGGTTTCTCAACCGTCTAACTGTTATCAGTCAAGCGTTGACTAAACGCTAAAAAACTAATTGCAGCGTTACACTGCAACACAAAGTAGCATTGAGTGGTTTCACTGAAATAGATCCAACCTCTGATGGGATCATATGGAGTGGCGCGTTTACAATACATACTTTGCAAAAAGCTCTTGCAGACCATATTTAACCTCAAACCATATTTAACCTCAGACCATAATTAACCTCAGACCACATTTAACCTCAGACCATTTAACCTCTGGTTTTAAGTTTGTTTCTTTCAGTTAACCGAAAACCAATTATCGAAGCAACGCCATGAAATTGTCCACTATGACCTCCATTCAGATTTTTGCCATGTATCTATTAGTATTAGGTGCGCATCCAGGGGGTCTGTCAGAGGTTCGTACACTGCCACGCCTACGCAGAGCTCTTTTGTAATATTTCCCTTCATGGCGAGATGGCACAGTGTGCAATTGCGACTGTTTTGTTTTGCAGTTTCGGGCTAAATTTTATCTGCTGTTTACACCTACTAGGTTACAAGTAAATCAAATAGGTTTAGGTCTTCCTCAGCATCACGCTAAGTAATGCGGGTTCGCTTCAACTTCAGCTATATTTTTACAAGAAATGTCTCATAATTAAAGGCGCGACAGCTAGCTTCAGAAATTGTAGTCGCATTATCTGAACAAAATATCAGTCAAGCGTTGTATCTCGAAAAGAGCTTTTTTAGAATTGAGCAGTTGACGACGTTGTTTTCTGCGAAAAATGTCCTATATTGATTTCGAATAAGTCACTTTTACATTACGATGTAAAATCATCAGAGCAATTGCAACTCAATCGTTCTTCTCCGCAGTGATTTCGCAAGTACATTTATAACACCGCCATCTTTGACAGACAGCGCTCTACTCCGGTGGCAGGGACCGATAAGCGTGCAATACCGTCCGTATACAAAGTTTTTTTGCTGTTTCTACATCCCCGAGGTGTGCTCTTTAAGAATCTGAATGATGCCACTTTGTCATCCTTGGGCAATCCCCCAGTATGGAAATTAAGGCGGCCATGACGGAAAATCCTTCTTTCGTCAATATCTCAGTCACTATGCATGATATCAAAGTAATTTTGGTGTCTATCCCCATGTTTTGAGTGGTAAGGAATACGACTAAGCCATTTTAGTAAAGATTACGTCTTTATTTTTTGCTGAATAAGCATATTGAGACCGTTATTACTGAAAATCACGTTTTCGTCCATATCTCTCAATTACTGTACATTGTGTCAAAAAATCGGTGCGTTTATACGTGTTTAATGAGTAAATAATCAGATTAAACCATTGAAGTATTGATAACAGTAATATTTTCTGCAAAAATATTGAAGTAAGTACTGTCGTTTGATAGGATCAGCAACGGCGATCAGGCAAATACGACTCAAGAAATGACTTCGCAATGGGGAATTCCCAAAGCTGTAAATGAAGTTTTGAGGAAGATGTTGATGCAATAAAGCTTTTCTCAGAAAATAAAAGCATTCTTATCATTGAAAGTGAGAATGAATTGACCGAGTGTGATTTAGAAGTAATTGTTAGCAAAGCGCAGGAGCTTCTGCATACAGATAAGCTTGATTGAATAGGCTTTTAGCCGAAAATAGAGGCATTTCTCATTTTTAGAGCATAACAAACATTTACCAGGGAAGAAATCAATTTTAATCCCGTCCGGATCCACCTTCTAATATAGCTTGTAGGCTAGTAAGACATTTATACTACTACAAAAAAATTTCAGCAGAGAAAAAATTTATAGGCATACCATATACAGTAACATAAAAATACATTGAACAAATCCCGTCCTCAATTGTATAACAGCCGAGAGGCTGGTGGTGGTGGATCGCAGCTTTCAGGTTCACTGTATGTTTTTTTGGAGCATAACATCTGGATAGAGACAACGTTCATGCGTTACGGACATGGCCTAAACGAAACAATGAAACGCTGGGCATACGGTATGGACACCTTCAGCAGGTTCGTTCGAGATATCACGAGCATGTCGGACCACAGTAGAGAGAGGGAGATGACGAGTCGTGAAAAAGAGAAGCCATCACGCCTCACTTCGAACGCCAAGTTTAGGCACAAAATACGAGATAAACTTCTGACTTGCATCGCTCCCCTGGACCCATACGGTCATCGCAGTGATTTGGCCAATGTTGTTACGGATTGCACCTGAAACGATGAACGCACATGGCGCAGTGTATAGTGGGAACGAACAACTTGTTTCATTTGAAAAGAGCTGACGGATTTAGTGTACGCCTTTATCCAAGTTGGTATTGACCATGGCAGGTAGCAAGCTTTGGGAACAATAACGTGCATGGCACGAAGCCGGATTAAAGGGTAGGGAGGCCCGGGGCAATTTTTACTGGAGGGCCCTATGACGTAATTCATGACGTCATCGTTTGTAAAAGTTATGTTTTCGCTGATTCGCAAGGTTCCCGTTTGTTTTTTCCGGGAGTCGAGAATGTGCTTACTCAAATTCACATACAGTGAGCTGCGAGAAGGGAATTTATGACATGAATACTAGGGTGTATTTTTACTAAGAAAAAAATATTTCACAGACTAGAGAGGGACTCGGCAAGAAACAACATTCTCCCGAACAATAAGCACAAACCAGAGATTACAAACAAAAACACCGGCAAAAGAACATGTCAATATGGCCAGCCAGGCTGAGTGTGAAACTTGTTTCCAAGCTAATGTCTTGATTTTCACCTTAAATTTCAGGCGTTCTGGTTAACGCCACTGCTTTAACGTTGCTGCTTGAAAGTTTTGCTAGAAAAAGCGATTCAATCACAGCGTTTTGGTTATACTGCCAGATCCTTGCGCTTTTTCTTCTTGAGAAGCTTTGCGCTTTTCATGGCACCTGATGTCATTACAGGTTTCGGGATCGCGCCAGATAAACACTGCAATCTCGTTTTCCGTTCTTTCGTTCTACAAATCGACTAATTAAAACCTTTTCTGATGGACCACGCAATAACATGTGGTGTAAAAGCAAATGACTTGAATAGCTTCATGTGTTAATGATGTAACACAACGATACTAACCATCGGAATAAAAGTGCGTTTCCACAAAACGTTACCCTTTAGGACGAAACAAAGGTGCAGTTCGGTCGCGACGACCTCGAGGCTGCACCAGCAGTTCGGGATCATTGATACCAGTGTTGCCACTTCTGATAATATTAACATGACATCAGATGTGATGTTCTCAGATAAATTTCTGATGTCTGATATTTTGGCGACGAATCTAATGTTGACTGGGTTGTTTTTTTCACTTTTCCTCTGATTTTAGGTCGAAATAAGTTAGATTCATGATTTTTAAGTTTCTTTCATCAATGTCTCACCCAAATCAGTGGCGTAACTAGAGGTTGACTCAGGGGGGAAAGCTTAGCTAAAGGGGGCCCCTAGACAAAACAGAAAAAAGTTAAGAAGAGAGTGAATCTCTGGATGTCGTGGATATCTGTGCTAGATAAAAAAAACAACAACACCCAGAAAAACGCAAAAAACAACGACCTAAAGAATACTCAACATCAAAATGTCAGCTGGAGCGGGCCCAGTTTTAACATTTAGCTTGCCAGGGGGGAGGGCCGCCTTTTGCTCCCCTGTCAGTTAAGCCACTGACCCTAATGTGTGTTTGGTTATCGTTTCAAGCTAAAGAAGCTCTCTTCGCTGCGTTGAGACTAACATTTTACGTATTATAAACGACTTCTCCATTTAATGGCGATATTTCGCACTGTTTCGGATTCATCGAGGGTACTCGCGCTTTGTTAGGTTTGTTAATAGAAGCATTTAGCTTATGTAGGTTTTTTAAGGTGTTTTATGGACCCAAATCGGGTCCTTAGAATCAGAGAAAATTATCATCGGGTCTCTAGAATCAGACAAAATCGGGTCCCTAGACTCAGAGAAATCGGGTCCCTACAGGTCTGTACCGGGTACCTAACACTTCCCCTAAAAGAGCCCTGAGCTTATGTGAAACCTTAGCGTAAAAATTTGATGTTATCTGATGTTGAAGAAGGCAATAATCTGATGTTAACAAGAGTGACCCCAGTGGCAATATTGATTGATACTAAACAGCAGTCAGCAACCACTAGATTTAGCGAGCAAATAGTAACGTTTTCGTGACATTTGTGCAATAGACGTGATGCACGAGTAGAGAGTTATACCGGCTCTGTCAGAGTCAGTCCATACTGAGGCTCGGAAGAAGGAGCGATGTAGGGTCTCGCACTCTTTGTCCCAAGGTGGCACATAGTTCTTCCGACGGCTAAAATGGATACAATGTTCAGCCGCAAATAACACACTCTCACATAGTTCTTGGCATACCTTCTCCATGTTTGATGTGTCCGGAGGTGGCAATCTCTCAACGGATTTTCCTGTAAGAAGGCAAAAACCCTTTGCAATCAGCTTTGCGAAAGTTCCAACGCTTCACGGGATCGCTGTAGGCAGATCTTTGAGCCTCGTTGGTGTTATGATGGAGGGTCGGTGTCGTGGCCGTGGGAACTATCCTAGAACACATCTGTCCGGCAGTAGGTTGTTCAGGCCGACAATGACGAAGACTCTAGAGTTTAAGTCACTGTCACCTTCTGAAGAGGCATTCAAAAAGAACACAAAGCAGACGCATATCCAGACTGCCATTTGGAAATCAACTCTCAACTCAGAACCCGCAGCACTGGATCCTGTCGAGTTCGGATAAATACGAGAAGAACGCTGTAGATCAGCGCTTCTCAACCGGTGGGCCGCGAAGCTCCTTCAGGTGGGCCGCGAAATGTTCCGAGATAACTTAAATATTTTTTGAAAAAAGTTATTAGTTGATACAAACTGCATTTTTTAGAAAAAGTTATGAATTACGAAAGCCAAAAATGTATTATTGTCGCATTCCATCCAAGAAATGCTCCCATTTTTAACCCTGGATTGCTATTGTGGGTTCCACAAACCCAAGGCAAGTGCGGTGACCACGTGCTACATACGTAAGGACGCGCCGGAGCGCTTTCCACGGATAAATAATTGATTGTTTCATCGCCATAATTACGCCTAGTTATGAGTTCTGAAATAAATTTTTCGTGAAGTGGACCCAAAATCAAAGTCTCGGCAAAAATTGGGCCTCGATATTAAAAAGGTTGAGAAGCACCGCTGTAGATGTTTGATCCCAGTTACATTGCAACCAAATTTTAGTGGTTCTCCACCCGGAGGTCCTGGAAATTATAAGGTGTGCCTGTTCTACGGATACACCCTGTTCAACAGCAATATGTGGATGCTTTACAGCTTATTTATCTTGTACAATGTTTTGTGGGTGTTACGGGGAAGCATACTGCAAGAATTGGCTGATCCAACAGGTTGATGACAGTAACAATCAGGCCCGTAACCAGCTTGGGAGACTAGGAGGGGAGAAGAGTTTTCTGAGAGAGACCGAAATTTTTTGAATTATGTCCAATAGTTCTTAACTATGTCCAACACATTTTCGAGGGGTGGCGAAAAAAGTTTTAACAGGGGTTCGCCCCCCCTAGTTACGGGCCTGGTGACGATGTTGTTAAAAGTAACTTGTTTGCAGACTGAGTCAAATCATTGATATCAGCAAGCTTCAGTATACAAAAAATTGATGCTCTTGGTGGCTGGGACATAGACTTTAGTTGATTTTTGCTGAAATGACTTAATCTGATTCTTTACTCTTAATACATGCATAGATGCCAAGAGTATTATGATACAATTTGCAGTTACCGTATTTATTAGATTGTAAGCCGCAGCTTATAAAGTTATTTTTTTATCATTTCGTGCGCTTATAATCGAGGGCGGCTTACATTTTGTATTTCTTTATTTTATGGAAAGTAACAGATGACTCTCATCTTTTCTTGACTACGTTTCTTCGACCAAACCATTTTTTCGCATGTTCTCTTCAGCATCACGTGCACACTCCGTCACAGGAGGATTATGATGAACAGAAGGCAGTTGTAGTGGTGTGAGCATCATTACCAGGGTTGCCAATTAAACGCAAAACGTGCTAGTACACGAAAGTATCTCAGAGGCGTAGGTAACCTATGTTCAAGTGCGGTTTATATTAATTCTTTTAACACCATTTCATGCAGTTTATAATCAAGGGCGGCTAACAATCGAATAAGTACGGTACGGAGATATGGACGAAAACGAGATTTTTAGTAATAACGGTCTCAATATGCTTATTCAGCAAAAAATAAAGACGTAATCTTTACTGAAATGGCTTAGTCGTATTCCTTACCACTCAAAACATGGGGATAGACACCAAAATTACATTGATAACATGCATAGTGACTGAGGTATTGACGAAAGAAAGATTTCCTGTCATGGCGGCCTTAATTTGCATATTGGGGGATTGCCCAAGGATGACAAAGTGGCATCATTCAGATTCTTAAAGAGCACACCTCGGAAATATAGAAACAGCAAAAAAACTTTGTACACGGACGGTATTGCATGGTTCACCAAAAATCTGGGTTTGGCAACCGGACTAACAGTTCCGACAAATTTAGAATTGTCAATTTTCGCAAGCGTCATCAGATGCACCAGCTTCTTTCTTAGTCAGACTCAACAACTTCGAAATGACTTATCTCACTTCCCGTACATAAACTTCCACTTTGACTATTTGAAGGGCCGCAACCAGTTGATTTTTTGGGAAAAAACAAGTGTAATTTGTTCTTGTACAACAAAAGTAAACATGTTTTTGAAGGTTTAGGGGGGTAATTGCCCGGTTGTCCTCCTCTGGTTGCGGGCTTGATTACCTATCTGGTATAACTTCATCAGACTAGCTGTCTGCGCTGTTGACATCTACACTGTGGTGTGGCTCTTCTTGAGCTTTTTGTGCATTTTCTGAGGTATAGTTCTGTTAAAATGCTTCTCCAATGCACCTTTCTCTTTTAATGCTCTGGGTTTTGTTTGCCCTTAGCTTTAGCCTTCTCTTGACTGCCATTTAAAATTTTTGCCTCTGTTTCTTGGTCTTTGAATTCATGGTATTTATCTTAGTTACAGAAAAAATATATTCTTAAATAAACAGCCCAAATCCAACTATTAAAACCATAAAACAAAACACCAGTATGACACCTGCCTATCACTATATTTTACACTTGGATAATGGTTACAGACAGTGAAATCCGCTAGAGCACCGGGTTAAGAACACAAACCGCTAATTAGAGCAGAGCACGCAGAAAATTTTCATGGGGGAGTTTTGGTTCAGGGTCATCATATGGTGGTCATTTGCATTTGGTGTGTGCTGTTTGTTATGTCACAATTTGACGTCATTTCCATGTTTCCAAAGCAACGTTTTGGCGAAGTTTGTTGACATGATATGCATATTTTTCTACATCCACTCCCCTTATTTTATGTGTCGTTGGACTGAATATAAACCATCAGCTCTCCAAGTTAAGCTATCGGAGAAAAACAAACTCAACGCTACGACATAGCAGTTCATAACTGTAAAAATATCAGGCTGCGCGTTAAAACAGGAGAGTGAAACACACTCATCACCACGTCAGAGCAATTTACAACTGCAAAATCAGGCTGCTCTAAGGTCTCGTCAAATACGGGCAGTTGATCATTGAAGCTGTGCAACTGGACTGGCTGGCGCACACCCTGGTTTGCAAGATCCAATTTTTCTAAAGCGGATAAAGTACACAAGAAATTGTTTGTTTTTTGTGATGTATAGAAGTCCACAGGCACGTAACCAGGGAGGGCGAAGCCCCCCTTAGAAAAAGTTTCGCCCCCACAGGAAAAGTGTGCTGGACGTATTTTGAAACTATTGCACATAGTTTAAAAAATGTGTCCCCCTCTTAGAAAACTCTTCGCCCTCTGGTGTCCCAAGCTGGTTACGGGCCTGGAAGTCCAGCAAACGTTTAGTTTTCCTTTTTCCCTGCTGAGACATTATCAAATGCCTGAATGCTTCTATGTTAACAACTGCGGTTTTTGAGCTCGTGCAACAGTTATATCATGCTGTAGAAATTGCTAATGTAGCCAATGGAGTCAGCGCTTGCGTAGATCAGCCTTAGCAGACAAAATAAAGGTAACTGTTTCGGATAAAGTGAACTATCGCCGAGCACAATCTTAAACATTCGTAGTGGATGGAGGGTCTGCAAAAAGTGGTGGGGTGGTTTCTGGACGCAGACGATAACGGATATTCCCTCCGAAATCTAATTATTACTTTTTGGCCCATTTACAATGCTCCTTGAAATTTGCATGCAAATTCATTCCGTGGTATTTGCATTAAGTTAACAAATTAACAAGCAAAAAGTATGCGAAAACAATTAATCTCCCTTTACGCAGATAATAAAGTTTTGTAAAATATCAAGCTCAAGTGGGAGGGTTTTACCCCAAACCCCTCCCTTGCTCATGCCATTGTTTAATATAAACTATCAGCGTTCCCAGCTAGGATATCGGAGGAAAATACAATCAACGCTACGACACAGCAGTTCATAAGTGCAAAAATATCAGGCTGCACGTTAAAACAGGGAGTAAAACACATCGTCACTGCGTCCGAGCAAGTTACAGCTGCAAAATGAGGCTACGCTGATGTCTTGTCGAATACGAGCAGTCGAGCACAGAAAGTGCGTGGCTGGACCGGCTGGCGCACACCACGGTTTGCAAGATCGAATTTTGCAAAACTACACAAGAATTGAGAATACGCATGAAGTACACAAGAAAACTTTCAATTTTTTATTATGCATAGAAGTCCAGCAAACTTTCAGTTTTCATTTTTCCCTGCTGTGACATTATCAACTTCCTGAATGCTTCCATGTTTAAAAAAGCTCTTTTTGAACTCATGCAACAGTTCTATCATGCTACAGAAATTGCTAATGTAGTCATTGCAGCCAGAGTTTGCGCTGATCAGCCTTAGCAGACAAAATAAAGACAATTGTTTCGGAAAAGTGAACTATCGCGGAACACAATCATAAAACATTCGTAGTGGATGGAGGGTCTGCAAAAAGTGGTGGGGTGGTTTCTGGACGCAAACGATGGCCCGAATTCCCACCAAAACATAATTATTACTTTTTGGCCCATTTACAATGTTCCGTGAAATTTAATGCAAGTTTATTCCGTGGTATTTGCATTAAGTCGACAAATGAACAAGCAAAAGTATGCGAAAACAATTAATCTCCTTTGCGCAGGTAATAAAGTTTTATAAAATATCATGCTCAAGGGGGGGGGGAGGTTAACCCCAATCCTTGCGTACGCCTTTGATGACATTTCAAGGACTTCAAAAAAGAGAAGAATAATTCGAACAGTTTATCTAGCTTATCTTCTTCAACTCTGTGAAATCGGTATATTTTTTTATCAAATTTTCTGCCTTCTCTGCATTAAAGTTGTTTCTGATGTTGGACCATACCAAACCATATGTTGAAAAAATGCATCATATAGATGCTGAACTAGCAGGGCATGTACATAAACTTGACGTGAAACTGCAGAATTTGTGCGGGACTGGCTTTTCTCTGTTTGCTGTGCGCGATCTTTCCACGCCTTACCACTTTGGAGCGAATCGACAAACAACACTTTGCGAAAACAAAGATGGGATACATGTCTTTACCCTCCGATTTCAATGCCATAGTAGGTATATCAAATTATTATTGTGTGATTCTGAAAATGGTGGTATTGCATGATGCAATAAAAACAATTCAGAATGGGATTTTTGTTTTTTTTTTTTAAAGAACAAAAACCTGTTTCCTTTCAAGAAAATCCAAAAAAATTCGGTTACAAAAAAACAGGTAGGTCGTGTTTTTAACAAAAGCGTGTTTTTTCTCAACCCTGATTGTCTTTCAATACCTATTGTGATTATCGCTTGATCGCACGATCTGGAACAAGTCTTGATTGGGTGTCAGTTTGATTGGGGGTGCGCCGCAAACTTTGAATATAGGTCCCTGATAATGAAGGAGCTGATAATCACTGGCGTTTGAATACGTAAAAATTAGTGTTGACAACAAAACAAGTTTCGAAAAATTAAATCCATGCAGCATGCGTTAGTAGACTTACAAATGAAAAAATCATCTAGTTACAGCATTTACATTTTTGCAATTTCGCTCTTTGAATGCGCCCTGCCTTGCATGGCAGGGGCCAGCGCCCCGTTCGCCCCCCCCCCCTCTGCACGCCACTGAAAGTAGTTAAGTTAATGAGGCTGATAAAACCAACAAAACATAGCGAAATAAACTCTTTCCCAAGCAAATTATCACCAAAGCCTCAAACCTAGCTCATGCATTCCATAACATTTTAGGAAGTGGATCCTCGCAAGAACGATTTGCACCCTAAAAAGTAAAAAATCTGCATAATTCAAAACCTAAACTGGCACGTTGTCTTCCTTCGCAAGAAAAGGGAGGTGAAAGCAACCTCGCGTCAACAGGCGGCGGAATATTCAAGTGTTCCCTCGGTCCCACTGTCTCGTAGGTCCCACACTTCCCCTCCATATATTTGTATTCTACGAATATGAATATAGCATGTGTTTGATGTTCGGTGAGCATCGTGTGACTCCTGCGACATTTCCCATTTTGCGCGAACGTAGTTGATTTTAACAGTTGCCAGTGCCACTACGTTTCCGTTGTCCTGCTCAGTGTTTCCTTGCGTGATAACAAATAATAAAAACAAATGCAAGCATACGTCAAGAGTTCAATAAAGGTGTGTTCGGAAAACGAGCTCGCACTTTCCAGGGCTATTGAAATAAAGGTATTGTGCAAGAATCTACATAGGAGCTTAATAACATTGTTCTGTATGTAAATACCGAAGGTGATCAAAACATTTAGAGATTCAAGCTTAGGTGGGCGTGCAACAAAAGACAAAGGTTTTTGATTTTACAAAAAATTTAATGCTTATTTTATTTTTCATTTCATAATTTCATCATTCAAGCATCACGTTAATTCAGAAACGTGAATACCAAAAGCACGAAATTAAGCTTAAACCTTGAAACTTCAGGTTGTTTTTGCTTTATTTTGAAGACATTTCACATTTCCGAAATCACTGCACCCATAGAAACGTCACACGAATCTACGTTATACCTTTTCGACGACATCTGTGAAGTGTACGTGTCGCCTATGCCAACCTGTAGCACAGCTGACGTACTAACTGCTTCAAGTAATGTTTTTACAGGCATCTCTTCATGTTGCGCGACCATCCAATGAAGCTCCAACACGATTTCGCTGTGAAGGGCTGCAACTGTAGTACACGTGTATCGTTGGCACATATATGTAGATACCCAGAGGTTGATCACAGCAGGAATTTGGCAAAATGAAGGTTTTTCAAAGTTTCATTTTGGTTGCGATATATTGTTGCGCCGCTGGGGCTCGGAAGGAGGATGAGTATTTTCCGAGAAAAAACGGAATTCTTGTTTTAGATGAACACTGTTTTCTGGCTGCATTGATGAAGTATAGATTCGTGCTGGTTTTTTACTGTAAGTACTTTTTACTTTTTCGCATCAAATTTCTATTTGTGACTTGTGGATGCTAAACACGCTTTCTCTCTCGTCTACAATCCCAAACTGGAGTTAATGGTTGAATGCATTGAAATATCTATGGACAGCTGGCGGATGAGCTTTTGCTACCCTAATGGTTTGGCTTAGGTTGGTGGAGCAAAAAAGGTACCACATTAAACCCATTGCCGGTTTTTTTGCCGACAGCCAAAAGCAACAAAAATAAAGCTTGGACTTTTGGTGCAAAGCATAGTTATAGACGTGAAAAAAGTGTTCCAGTGTTCTGGAAAACACGTGTGACAATCGGGTGCGGATAAACCCAAAAGGGATGGGATACATTACATCCCGAAAGGTTTACCAGGGAATAGTAGTGCATACCTTCTTCATGCCATCCAACTGAAAATTGCGGTAGCATATTATGCTGAGGTAGTTTGGAAACACTTAAGTCTAAGTTTGTTTTGAGGCATGAAGCAAAATCGGTATATACTGCATGCAAGTTTTGAGTTCATATCCGCCGGTCAACAAAAGTACTTTGCAACCCTGATGACAAAATTGTAGAATGACCGTGTGCAGCGACAGCCCTTTTCTCATGTGAATTGACTCAAGCCAATCAGAGGGGTACTTAAATAAAAAATATTTCGTTTAAACCTGTTAGTAGTAGAGTTCCGCTTTTGTAGTGGTGTTCTAACTTTGCCGCAGCATGTAAAATTTTGTCAAGATGTAGAAAATATTGATGAAATCCCTGAAAATTGCTACAAATTTTTCCACGTTTTTACATTTCCATCTACTCATATTTAAGTAATTACTCTCTGAATATATAGTATATGGCTAATGTTTTGCTGAATTATTCCTATTCTTCCGGTTAAGAGGCCTTTATTCTGTTGACGCAAATCACAGCAGGCTTTATGCAGGAAGATTCACATGAGCGAGATATACAGATACATACAGACCAGAAAAGAAAACGACGAATGTAGAGAAACACTTAATATCAAAAAAAATTAATAAATGTGCAGAAATATGTGGGCCTACTGATGCGTGGCTTTTGAGCTCTGCAAGGTCCATACATTAAGAAAACTTTCAAACAAGAGTATGAAGAGCGTTTGGTGACGATTCCAAAGTTCAGATGTCCCATACCAAATCATTCCTGCCAAATCGACACCTTAGCACCGCTTGAGAGTCATGTAAGAATGCCGTATTGTCAGAATCAAGTTACATATATGTCACATACTGAGTATGAATGGCTGTTGCACGGTTATGGTCCCCTATCTCTGCAGGTCTTCAAGATAAACTTGCTTCCTTCTTAAAGGGACGTAGTCAAACATTTTACATGGCGGGATTTGTAAATAAACACTCAAAGCAGCAGTCCAATGAGACCACAGGGGTGTTGAAGTGAGTTCAGTGTGAAAGAAGTGTTAAAATTTTATCCAGAGCAAACGAAAATCGAATGCTTTCGCCTAGAAATGTACAGTAGATCTTACAAAATTTTTGGAAGTAACAACTGTTTGAGAAGTAATGCATTAGAAAAACACGGTATACAATCAAGCACGTCACCAATTTCTGTTGCTGAGGTTTTCTTGCGCATGCCTACAAAGTATTTTCATCCATGGCTGGGAATTTAAGACATGACAAGGACTAATTGCATGAGTTATTAAGTGTAAGTAATGTCAGTTTAACAAGCGAGAGTTAACTAGCAAATACCAAACTAAAATGTGATGATTGACTAAAACGTTAAAACATTCTGTATAATGCAACGTTCTGCAAACCAGCTTCCTTGTGGATCTCTCTTGCTAAATCACTACTGTAAAATCTGTATTTGTGGTGGCTCTCAAATATTCGTGGAGTGTAGCCTAATGAGGAGTATCCTAGGAATTGACTTGCGGTTCACGTAATCAATCAGCACACGCCCTAATAGTTGTGGTCTCTCAAAATGTCTTAATTGTCACCAAGTTCAAACCTTAAAAAATTTTGATTGTGCGCGTAATTCGATGATGTTTTGCTCCTTTACATAAATTCATTCTTCATGAGCAAAACATTAGGACAACTACATTAATCTCATGAAACGCAGAAGTTTTCGGCTTAGTTCTGACAATTTTCTTTTAAACTGAAACAGCCGCAGAGGTTAACGAAATGATATTTTTAGATGGTAGAAACAGGGAAAGCGAAAAAGTCGCTGAAGACATTTTAAAAGTGGAACAACAGCTGGACCATTCTTATCCTGATGTTCATGTGGGCCAAGTTGATGCCGAACGTGAGGTCGAAGTTATCAGGGAGTTTCCAGTCGTGCAAACGCCTACATTGAGACTTTTCAAAAATGGAAAGCGATTCGATTTCCACGGTAAGGAGCCGACAGACAACACTTTTATCTACACTTATGTTCACAATGTGCCTAGCCACGACCGACCGATCTTTATGCATAAACACGATTTTTTGTTACGCCAGTCTGCATCAACTTTGCTGAATTACAAGTAAAAGGTGTATCAAGATAATTCCTAGGTGCTGATTGCAAATCTGTTATCAGTTTTCGTTTATCACCTTGCGATGAGCTGCAATCGAACGATCTTCGATCAGCTAGTTTTAGATATTGCATAGCAACATTCGTTCTGTTGTCGCTTTTATTGGTTGCGTCGGTCCTATATACGCAAATGGTTAAAATATTTTGCAAATACACACAGCAAGCCTTAGTTGTTGTAGTAGTCTCAATATGCAACGCCATTTGTAATAGCTTTCTAATTTGTTTCAACCAACATCGTGTCGTTGTTTGTTACTGTTTTGTTGTTCACTCGATGGAGCACCAAGGGATAACCGCTTCAACTCGCAGCTTGACTAGTTAGACGAAGCTTCAAAACACTTTGCCTTGAGTGAATATAGCTTTTTATTGTTTTTTTAGTTTAAAAAACTATTAGCTTAATTTTTTTCTTAAAAGCTACTAACACGCCCTGAGTACTCTGTGCTAAACTACTTAAAGTGCATGCAGGCAAATCTATTAAGCTATTTCATATTTGTATATCCTGTCATAAAGTCTTCTGTGAATCCGTGTTATTAATTTGTTCAGTTTATTATACTGTTGCCAGTGACCAGTACTTCTGGAAGACGAAGAAGGTACATCCAGATGTTTGCTGCTACAGTACTGGAAAAATTATTATGGATTTTGTATTTTTCCATAAAAAAACGTGTTTTTCATGCACATAGCCAACATAACTAACAAAACAACTTCAAAAACGTTATGAAACTAGCAAAGCAACTTTGAAAACGTTGTCATCACATGTTGAAGTAGTTCAGCTTTTAGTTTGGCCTCCCTTGGAGGTTTTTAAAGCTTTGATCTTGTTAGGCATGCTTTAAATAAGGATATTGCGAAATGTAGTTATCGTTTCGCTGTAAAACCACACCTTTATCAGACGCTATGTCAGCTCTCTTTTTGTGATTAGTTGCTTGTTTGTGGTTGGTTCTGAATGAATCTCATGTTTGAGGATGTCCCTTCAATTTTCTGTGGAATTCATATCTGGAGATTTTCCAAGCCATTTTAATATCCTAATTTTGTCATCCCTGAATCATTTCATCAAGATTTTTCCAGTATGGCATGGAGCGCCATCCTGCTAAGAAATGAAGTCAGAGCCAGGAAACAACTCCCTAACTTGGCGTAGCAGGCGTCCTAGCAATTCTACGTATTTAATGTGGTTCATGGTTCCTTCTATTATGTGTAATCTGGTGGTTCCATGAACCAATATTGCCTCCCAAACCATGATCTTGGCAGGAAACTTGACTGTTTTTTCAAACATGCTGGCAGAAATTCCTCACCAGACCTTTGGCGAACTGTCTGCATCTATCATCGAGTACTGCAGTGGTTGATTTATTTGAAAAAATAACCTGAATCAAAGAAATATCCTATTTAAGATTGTCAGTATGTTATGAATAGAAATCATCACAGGTTGTTCCTGAACAGCTCCTAAAGCATCATCCTCATTCCTCAGTAGCAATTTCTGGCTGAGAAAATTGACTACAAATGTTTCCAAGAAGCTTAGCCCGGCTGACTGTTTGATATAAATTCTTTAGAAAAACATTATCAACATCAAGAAAGTTTTTCTATAATCACTTTTAAGCTTTATCAGGTATTTCAATTTGAACCAATCCTCTGATGTCCAATTTCATGCTATGCAGCTCACTGATATCTCGCCTGCTTCATTTTCTGTGTTGATCACGGTTTTTTTTACAGGCCTGTATAGCTTCAGACCTTGCTCCAGAAGATGTTTATTGATGATTCTCTTTTCCACCATAATACCCTCATTTGCCAATTCCATATAAAGTTTCTACATGAAGCTCTTCTATTTTTCAATGCCATTGCCTTGATTTTTCAGTCAAGCCTAGGTGTTGTTTTCCTCTTACGTCAACATTATCCTCTTTGAACTGTCTATCTCTCTTCCCAATTCCAGTGATTTTCTTACAACGCTAACAGTTTGAGTTGATACATTTACTTATTTGGCTATGTTTTTCTGTTTGCGATCACTATGCTTGGGAAAAACGGGGATTTGTTCTCTTTTCTGTGACGCAAACCTTTTCTCTTTCCCATCTCTTTAACTTAGTTCAAAAACCTGTGAGTTTGCCTGTATCTATTCTTATCCCATTTTAAATAGTCAAGAAAACGTTTTAAATTCTGGTTAAACACAAAGCTTCACAAATTATTGCGGACTACAGTAGTCCATCAGGCAGTAGAGACCACTCAGGTTCAGCCGAACTATTTTGTTCCAATATTTCTCTTGCGTAAGTATGACGTCATATTAAGCAATTTCACACAACATGAATCTAGGTGATGTGGAATTGCAGGTTAGTTTCTTTGAACAATCCTCACATTCATTTATGTGCTGTCAATAGCCGAAAAATTCAGAAAAATCCACCGATTTCTACAAAATTCTTGAGAAAATAAAAAATCCATAATAAATTTTCCAGTATTGTATGTTTGTTGATGTTGTGCACTCTTCCAAAGCAAAAGCAGAGCGTCAATGATTTTGTGAAAAAAGCTTAATTGGCATACTTCAGCCACAAAGTAGGTGATCAGAAGAAATCCTAGGCACTTCACAAGGTATGCAATCTTATAGGTACTTCACAAGGTATGCAGACACTTCACAAGGTATGTCGATAGATCTAATGAAGCAATGTTTGAAAAGCCAAGGCGGGGATGGAGCATCTTGTAGGTATATTTGCCAACACTTCCCTTTTTTGAGCAATGAAAAGATGCATGCAGGAATATTTATTGGGTCACAAGTAAGACAACTGATTAAAGACGAGGAATTTATCGAAACCATGAATCACGATAAGAAAGTTAAATTTCTTTTAGCCAAGTTGTGAGCAACTTTTTGGGCAATCAAAATCAACAAATCGTAATGAACTTGTTAAATATAGTTGCTTTGCGCATTTTAAAAAACTGAGCAGTAATGTGAGTGTAAAAGTGCAGTTTTTGCAACGTTATCCGGACGATTTTCTAGAAAATGTAGGGGCTATAAGTCAAGAGCAAATGAACGTTTCCATCAAGATTTAAAACCGTGGAGAAACGATGTCGAGGTTGGTGGAACGCCAATATGATGACAGATTACAACTGGTGCCACATGAGAGAAGAAGAAACATATCAAGATTCTTGAAAATACAAAAAGAGAAAGCTTCTTCCATAAAATAACAGTGTCGTAATCTTTGCACCAATGGTCGGCAAACTGTGGGCCGCGTTTTTTAGTGGGCCTCGCGAGTCTTGCAGCTGTGGGCCGGGGCAAAATTTGCCCGAGTTATCAGTTATCATAACAGTAACGGCTACTGCGGTGTGCTCATGCGATGTGAAAACAGGGTTTAGGCCATCATAACAAAAGTTTGACGACCAGTGTAATAGACAAATGTATGTTGCTGCCAGTGTGTTATTGCTTTTTTAATACATGCATATTTACATATCGGGAAATATGCGTTACTTATTTCCTCAAACCGCTAAAATATCCAATTGATTTTTGTGAAAACAATTGATGTGATAGAAAGGCTCTAAGGTTATTTTGGAATCAACGCTCCAGACTTAGCTAAAGTACTCAGTCCTGTTTGAAATCCGCAAAAAAAATTTAATATGCACACCAGCTCATCGCTATCGGAAGCGCAATTGTTTTGTTGAATGTCGATACAGTGTAAATATCCCCAGTAGCAATATGGTCGAAAGCAAACTATTTTGGTTTAAAGGATGATGTGTAACAATTATTTCAGTAAAGCAAACAATTATGGTTTACGAAGATTGTTGGATGTTGGTTTCGTGAATGAGTGAGAAGTATTTATATAAAGCAAAAAATCACTTTTTATGAAAAGTGTTGTTCTGTTGATGGAAGAATCAATGACACATTAGGTTGCTACTTCTAAAAATATCATTTTCTAACCCCTGTGCTTTAACTGGCCATAATATATTATCTGGCCGGGCAGGAAGTGTTTTTGGCCATGCCCAAGATATCAGAGGAGTAAATAGTGATCAAGGTTTTGAGCTCATAAACTAACAAAGTATGACTTGATAAAGACTTTGCAATTACTGAAGTAGCCCAGTGTGCCAACTTTTGCGTCTTGTTTGAATAAACTAGAACCTTGTGTTAGTTGATTTGCCCTAAACATGAAATACAATGTCCTAAAATTGTTATAAATTAGAGGTCTTAATTATATGCTAAAGATTGCTTCCTGCTGTTGAGCACTCCCCTATTTTCGTAGTTATGGTTCTGCGAAATGCGGGAACTTGTTGTGAGATAAACCCAGAGTTTACTTGGATTGTGCTAATGTTGATGAAGTTTCAGGAAATCTAAGTAGAGCGTGTTATTCCTTTTGCTTCTAATGACTGACGAGTTGTCCATGACTAAGCTTTCATCGCCAACAATGATATGGTTTAAATTTTAAGACTTTGAGAGCCGGGGTTGGATATATTCGTACTTCGATTTCGGGCTAAAGCCAGCAGTTGTCAGTTGCCTTACCAACGTCCTAGTGTTGCAGTTGACTGCATCGCCTTGAATTACTGAGGCAAGCACAAGAAAAAGATGGCAATTCGGAACCTTACAGGAAAGCAACCAGCAGCTATAGAGATCCATCACTGACTTCACTCTAGTACTACTAGGTTGCACTATCATTATATAGGGATAAGTGAACTACGATAATTCGCTTGTGGTGACTATCACAGTGACTTGTTACTCCCGAGCACTTACTAGCGGTGACCATTTATTTTACATGTGGCGCCACCTTCAGGCCGCCACACTAGCTCCTCCGCCGATTGCGCTAGAGAGCTGTTCAAGGGCTCAAACGGATCGGACAGTCTTCTAGATTGCACTCGAAAAAAAATTTTTTGGTTGGCGGTTGCGGATTTTTTGTGAGTGACGTCATATGTGAAGTAGTTTTTGGGCCACTTTGGCTCGTGTTGCCTGGCCTAGGGCCCAACCGCTAGGCCAAAGTATTTCGCTAAAGTTTTCATTGGAAACTAGGCTCGAGTCCGAGTCTTTTGAGCTTTTGAATAACTTTCTAGCGTTTCTGGTTCAAAAGTTATGATCTTAAATAAACAAATTAATTAATTATCTAATTAGTCCAAAATTTGTACTAACTTAGATCATAACTTTGGAGCCCAAAACCCCAGCAGGTCATCTAAAGTATCGAAAGACTCGGGTTGTAGCCTAGTTTCCAATAAAAACTTCAGCGAAATACTACCGTCTAACGGTTGGCGCCCAGGGCCAGGTGAAGTTGGCCAAGGTGGCCAAAAAGTCCTCCACTTATGACGTCACTTACAAAAAACCCGCACCCCCCAACCAAAAAAATTTTTTCGAGTGCAAACTACAAGACATGCCGCGTCTTTTGACACTTCGACCAGGTCCGTAACCCGTACAGGAGCGGAGATATTTCCGCGCAAAGCCAAGTGCGATCCAGCTGTTTTTTTGCGAAACGCTTGAATTAACTCGGGTGCCATACTTGCCAGTTTATTGTTTGCCAGTTCAGTATGTTATCTTGGCTTTCAGTATTTTGCTTATAGGTGTGGTGGAGGATGTTGTACTTTTAGTGATAATACTGATAGTACTCTTTGTTTTGCTTGACATCTTTCTTCAAACTTAGAGTCCGGTGCAGCTTAAGTTTTTGCTTTTTCCCACATTGCATCATCGTTTTACAAATTTTAACATCTTTCTTAAACGATATATTTCAAATAATTCACAGGGAAATTTGAAATACAGCACATCCTTACTTGGATAAAGCTTGCAATGAACGTTCCACTGCAAATTAATCTTGCATCTGAGCTGCAAGAACTTAAAGAAAACACCACTGTTATTGTTGCCTGCTTTCCTGGGGTAAGTCATATCTTTTCATCTGAAGTGCTGTCTTTTTCGATCAATTCTCGGGTTGTTATGAAATACTCGTGTTACGGACTCACGTTTTTCAAACTTCTCTGATTTTCCTATATTAAAATAAATGTTTGTTTGTTACATTCAGCAAGCACATGAGCTAAAAACGTTTCTAAACGGAATGAAAGCGTAGGCGGTTCTTTTTCTATTTTTCTCTGTAGAAAGTACCTACAGAAGCGTACAACAACTTCTACCGAGTCAGCGAGTACTACGTGTATGACCCAAGATTGACCTTGCCACGTTTTGCGGTCGTAACATCGGCAAAGCTTGGTCGAGAACTTGGTTTGATCAGTGGATCTATAGCTGTTTTCAAAAAGGTAAAAGTTGAAGCAGTCTAACAATTTCTTGACTCTGTTGTGTATGCGATGCATGAATTAGTGTTGACAAAATACATCCTCGTGCGACGCGCACAGCATCTTGTTTTTGGTTCGTGCTCTAGTGTTCTTTGATTATCCCCAAAAAACACGGTAGCTATAAAGATATGAGGAAAAAATGACAATGGATAAAGCGAACGATGACAATGAGATGTGAGCATTTGTATTGCCGTTTTGAAACAAACGATCACCTTTCATAGCTCTTCACTGTTTGTAGGTGAGTTATCTCAGGAATATCCACATTGTATTCTGATGAAAAACAAAGTCAAACAGCAATCATTGTTATTTGAAAGTGTTGTAGCCACCGTCTCAATTGCGCCTGTGCCAGGTATAAAAATGAAATTATGGTCACCCAATGTCAAATAAAAGCTCTAGGTTTTCTATAGGCTTTCGAGGAATCAGCCGATTGGGCTCTGCTTTCATCTTTTTGTGATGATTCAAACTTGCGCATATCTGTATTCAAGTAACTTCACTCCACAGGTGAAAGAAGCAAGGAATTAATCGCAAATTTTTAATAGGAAGTCGATTTCACGTAACACTACGCATCATCAGTCCTATCATCTTATTAAAATACAACAAAATCTTAAAATTTTGTCACCCAATGTCTGATGAAATTAGCCGCAAAAGACCCTTTTGCCAAATTTTTCAAAAATTATTCATCCCTTATTTGGAATTGTTACTAGTAGATTTTGTATAACTGCCTAAACACTTGAAAAATTAGTATTTAAGCAAACTTTTCACCATTCGTCTATGTTAAGTGTATTTGTTTTGACGTCACGATCACAAGACATTAAATCAAGTTGAGATCAAACCACTGTCAAGGTATGGGCATACGTTGTTCACAAAGGGTATTCTTTTTTAAAACTTGTTTTTGTTGTACGTAGGATTCTTAATACACAGACACAAAAAAGTTTAAGACCTTGTTGAACTAAGAATGACCAGGTTTCATTGTTTATACCGCTCTTTTTGTTGCAGTTCGAAGACGGAATAAAGCAAGTATATGACGGAGACAACACCAACTTTGAAAAGCTGCTTGAGTTCGTTGAAAAGGAAACAGTTCCCATCGTTTACAAACACGACTTGATAGAGGTAAGGTGCAGACTGTGTTTCACTCAAACTCTTTATAGAGAAAATGAAATTCTTGAACCACTTACGAATCACTCCAAGATGTCCATTGAGTTGATTTCCTTCAAACGCTTAAAATCTAAACAAATGGCTGTCCACATACTGACTGGGCAATAATTAGCTGGATTTGTTTGCCTTTAACTTGTTTCGAGACATTCTTACATAAGTGGGGCTATCATTTTTACATAGCGTTGTTGTCTGTTTCACCTTCTTACATCGCGAAAAGCTTTGTAAGAAAAATGCAGAAGTTTGCTTTGGCGAAAACTCCTGAGAAAGAATTGGCGAATTGACGATGCTTATGCAGTTTGTATCACTTGTATCTTTTCTATTTTTCTATTAAAACACTTGAGCGAATTTAAAAACAGTGTAGTTTTCGATATTTTGCTCGCCAAGTTGGAAGCTAGGGTGAATTATTTTGCTAAAGCCAATGAGTAGCCAACATATTGGCCTACATACGACGACACATGTCCTACACAACTTGCCTTGTAACGAAACCCATTTTCGATGAAGTAGCACTATTCAAAGCATTTTCGCCCGGAGCATACAAGCCGAAGATCGCATATTAATGTTTAAGAAAACCAGAGCAGAATCCGTTCTATCGTCATCTGCAAGTTTTTGAAATGTGATCAACTGGTCAGGATAACAGGATTTATACTAATTTTGCCATTTGCAGGACATCACATAAATAATACATTAATGCCATTCAAATGTTAACTTTTAGGACGACCAAATTTTTGACCCAAAAACACACAATTTTGACTTTATAATTAGGAAATATTGACTTCATTTTGACCTATTAATTTCATGCGTTTGCAACTGAAATTCAGAATTGCAAAATATATTAAAAATCAAACATATAGGTTATTGTTCATTAGGTTAAAATTTTTTTTCTGCTGCAATGAAATAAAAATCAAAAGTGTGAAAGACCCTGCGGGCAACAAACCATAAATGAAAATCAATCCAGAAGCACAAGAGATACATCCAATGTCAGTAGGTATCCTGAAGTCACTGAGAAGGTTCTGCATTGTTACACTTCAGTACCAAGTACTGCTTCACATTATTGTCTCTAAAGTTTCTATACGCATAATGGATTGAGCAATTACCAAATACTGTATGATCTTACCACGCTTTGCCTAATCGTCCAGTAATGGACAAAACAACATTATTACGTCGGAAGTCGCAACGAATCCATTATTACGTCAGAATTTTTTGATCTAAGGATAATTTTTGACTGAATAACTTTGGAGTCGCTCATGGTATTAGCGTGATATTTGGTCTGTGTTTCATAAACTTTAAAAGGCAGAAACATTTTTGACGTTTGGTTACCCTAATAATTTTAGTTAACAATTTTATCAATACGTTTTCATACTCACGAAATATCAAGGAAATCTCTCTCACCAGTATCATCAGTCTGGATTCTTTTTAACTTTACATACACCAAATTCTTACTTTTGTATTCCTTCCGTCATGACTCAGATAATTTCAGAGTTTCAGTAGATAATAAAAAAGCAGCGATTGTCTCAACATAGAGTAAACGCTTTACAAAATATTGAAACAAGTAAGATCGAAATTGGTTTTTCAAAAGTGAACATGTGCCATGACTGCCCGTTTTTGTACTCTTTCAATTCTTATACTTTGTTAACATTTTCAATCCACTGTAACCGGATCATACATATTTGTGAAGCTTTTTTTCTATAAATCTGAAAAAATCAACAAAGACTTGATTGGCGAAAGAATACTAATTTTTGTTGATCACAAACAAAAACGCAGTGGTACTGGTAGGCTGCTTGAATTTCTTTATTGAAATTCAGTGATACAAACTCAGTTCATTTGATTTGTTGTGTTGCGAAATTATCAGGCACATTTTGATCGAGTTATTTCACCTTTGCGTTTGATCTTTATGCTTGCAGTATGCCGTACATTTTCACTCGGGTTCTGTGCTTTTCCACCACATTTTGTTCATTTCATCAAGAGATCGGAACTACAAACAAGTCTTTGAAAACTTTAAAGAAGCTGCTTTACATTATCAAAAGGTGATTGCGATTGGTAAAGATGTTACGGAGGAAACTACCGATTGGGTAGCAGATGATCTGTTGCTGTAAGGCAGGGATAGCCAATATGGTGTCCGTGGGAACCAGATGGTCCGCAAACAGTGGCGTAACGAGGTTAGATGGCTCCCGGGGCAAGAAGCAAGTTTGGCCCCCCATGTTCGAATTTGAGGTCTTTAGGAAGAAAACATACTGGATTGAAGAAAATACTCGTGAAATTGTTGGGACTTTCGACGACCCCCGCAGTCATACGGCGCCCCCATAGTGATTCGTCACCCGAGGAATTGTGCCCCCTTGATCCCCTCGTTACGCCCCTGTCCGGAAAGGGCTCCGCCCGCGGGCTTGTACTAAAAAAATCTCACCACTTAAATTTAATTTTTCAAAAATAGCTCACCATAGCGGAATTTACCGATGACCTGGATCTTATTTTGGATTTGCGGTGGAGATCAGCTCGCGGACGCAGTAAAGATGAGATGGTTTACCCTTGAAAGCATGGCAAACTTTTTATTTCAGAAGTTTGTATCAAACTGATAGCCCTTGGAATTAATCGGTACCCAAGAAGTAGTTTTTAGTTTCAGAAAGGTTGGCGACCCTTGGGGGAATCACTGTGCCTTTGTATTTGAAAAATGTAATAAGTTTAAAAGTGAGATTTCCAACGGTTGGCATTTCCTTAACTACAGGTTTTCAAACTGACTCAGGTACAAAAATGCATTAATGCGATTGCTTGGCACAGAAAACATTTTGAATATAAAACGGCTTTGGAAAGAAACCTTGAATTAGTTAAAAATTAAATCAACGGTCACCTGTAATATTGAAGTGTTTTTGAGCAAATAGTCTCTCTCTCCGCAATGCAAAATAGCATTTAGAGTCAAAAAACAGTCTTACGGGTTAAATTGATCCCTTCTTGGAAAGCGAAAAACGAGAAGGATAGACTCGAAATCAGGATAAAATGATAGTAGTACCTATAGGGCTGTAGCCTACTGTTTTTCAATTACCGACAAGTTGTAGAATGTAAACACTTGTGCTCCTGAGGGTTGCGTTGTTAATTGCTTCATTTTCAAAAACTTAAACGATGTTTTCCAAAGCATCATGCCTACCCAACGCTATTTTTCGTTTTGGAAAATTCCCATTTGTCCTTACAGCAGGGGTTCCCAACCTGTGGTACGCATACCACTAGTGGTACGCGAAGGTCTTCCAAGTGGTACGCATTTTTTCACAAAAACCTGAATTTTTCCTCTTGCTACACTCGTAACGGCAACATAAAAGCTAAGCTCAAGACAACTGAAAAATGGGTTACCATCACTTCACCTGATGATCTCCTCAAATACGGAATTGATGTTGATTGTAAACAGATGGGCTGTGGCGAAGTGCTTAACAACTAACTCTGCCGCAGGGATATTACCTTCCATGACTACTTGAATAACAAACTGTCAGAGGCAAAATGCATACGTAAGTGTGTTAAGTTTATATGTTGGAGTGCTTTTTCTGTTCTGAATATATGGCTGCTGGCGCAGCAGTGCAAAGTGAACTTTCCACCTGAACCTAGATGAATGGACTGTAAACATTGCAATGCTTAATTGCTTCCTGATTGTGAATGCTTAACAAGTAACAAACGCTCTGACAGCGATCTGCAATTTGCTTTACCAAAAGCACGTTCGAACTCAGGTGCTGAAATGATAAAACATCGTGCAATAGAAATCTGGTCAAGAATTCCTTTAGAAACAAAAATAAAACGTGTTTGGCACTTTTTTCGGAGGAGTATAAGAAATAAGAAATATGT
>Ga0210059_1001123_pt1 | contig 39117 bp, 18 predicted proteins | sample Ectturendosymbi2_FD_188042 | JGI IMG/M metagenome (GOLD analysis project Ga0210059, IMG submission 188042) | Ecteinascidia turbinata endosymbiont from Florida, USA - Sample 2 (SPAdes) (version 2) | ecosystem: Host-associated > Tunicates > Ascidians > Unclassified | place: Key West, Florida... | reverse complement strand
ACGGTCTTTCGCCAATCCTATGTGACACAGCGCCCCTCTTTGTTTACACTGATCAGCTATTGTGCCATTGTATTCTCATTTGCTCTAATGTTCGCTAATGGTTGGTTTACTGCATGCGATGGCTTTGATGGTGCTTCTGCTTATTGGCTGAGTCATATGAAACAATAAACCATTACCACTACCATTTTTAACTTCAGCAATGGCAGATTTATTAACCACTAGAATATTCAACCTTGCAACACCTGCAATTGCATTTTAATTTCTTTTGTGATCCACAGCATTATTCCGCTGTTATAATTTCTTTTGTGGTCCACCGCATTATTCCGATTTGCCGTTGCTAATTTTCTTTGTTCGCAGTTTGCAGAAGAGATGTACAGCATCAGCAGAATCCTGATTTGCAAACCATACAAACTCTATCAGTCACTTTTCTCCAGATCTTCTACCACTCTCATACGCAGCTTTCTAACTTTAGGATGCATTGGCAAATTTGGCTGACTAAAGTGCAAACCAATATCTACGTATTAGGCGTAACCAGGAGGCAGGGGTTTGTGCCCCCTAAGTTTTTAGTATATATAGTCATTTTATGCTTTGAAAAGCGGCGTCCCAAACAAAAATATTGTTGATCGCCTAAAATCAAACATTTTACTCCCCCGAAAAATTATGGGCTGGCTACGCCACTGTGCAACGTTCAGTTTTTTTAGAACCTTCTAGCTCTTTTCTAGTCTTGTTCTCCATTTAGCCAAAGTGCATGCTTACTCCCATCCCATGTTAAGCAAAAACTTCACTGTTTACTTCGTTTACGCTTTGCAAAAAACAAATATTTTGGTTTACAGTCTTAACTAAGCCCACCAAAAAAATCTACCAAATATATACCAAATTTTTCATATCATACCAAATCAAAAATTTATATAGCAAGAACTTTTAAAATCTACCAAAATTTTCAAATTTGGTATATATATATATATATATATACCGTAAAACCTCTATTTGAACGCCACCTCTAATAGAAAGCCACTATAAAGGAAGGGTTGAAAAATAGAGCGCCACCCTCTGATTGAACGCTACTTTGATGAATTCTTCTATTATGGGAATAGTTACGGACCAATGCCGACATCACCGGTAAACGTGAACTTATTCAGCAGCTTGATATTGATGCGGAAAGTATTGAAAATGACGAGGACGGCTTCAACAGCGACGTGTCACTTGATTTTCACCAGTGAATCTGTGATTACTTACCAGTAATCACCCTGTATTCGTGACTTTTGCTAATTGTGTAAATGTGTTAGATGTTTTTTCTTTTCATTGATAAATTGTATCTCAAAATTCTGGCCAGCTAGTTTAAAAATAGAGCGCCACCCTCCAATTGAACGTCACCTCTAATAGAACACCACTATGGGGGAAGGGTTGAAAAATAGAGCGCCATGGCGGTGAAATAGAGGTTTTACGGTATATACCAGTTGGCAACACTGCTTCTAACTGCAGCAGTTGCTGTAGTTAGATTGAAGACAATGGAAAAATGACGCAACAATAAGCCCCCGATTTTACGATGATGCATTGAGCGGAATTATTTCATAACAATGCATCATCAGGCTGGAGTTCATTTTGAAAATTTCACTGAAGTGAAATTCCGTGACATTTTGCTAACCGGGACGGGACACCGGGACAGTTCCGGCCAAACCGGGACGTATGGTAGGTCTACCTACATCTAACTTCAGGTTCATTCGTGAAAGACCATTAGCTATACCTTCTTTTAACCAAAAATGCCTCCCCCCGGAAAGTGCCGCCCCGGGACATTGCTCCCACCCCGCCCTTGTCGGGGCCCTGATCTGGCCGTCTGAACAGAAGGCTGCGCAAATTTATAACTTTGGTCGTAAGCACCAAAAGTATCTTGCTGCTGTGCAGTACAAAATCAGAGAAGACTACCTGGACGAGACATAGTACATTTTTTACAAAAATCACTACACAAAACACGTTGATCAAGTGGAAGTCTGACTTCTGAACGTATACAACTAGGCATATAGGCAGGGCCGGATGAATGAACGCGAGGCCCATCACAGCAAAGTCGTCCAGATTTGAATGGAGCCCTTACGGTTTAGCAAGAGTTCATTTAGTCTGTTGGAATTTACCCAAATTTTTCCGATTTATGGAAACATTTCTGACTTCACCCAAATTTGAATGAAGTTGTCCCAATTTGCTCAAATTTCATTGAGATTGTTAAAATTTACCCAAATGATTCTAATTTCATCCAGATTTGAATAATGCTCCTTATAGTTCAGCCAGACGTTTCTAAATGCACTAAAATTTAAATGGAGCTATTCTATATAGCCTAGCTTTGAACAAGACTGTTTGAAGTTACCCACAATTGAATGAAGCTTCTCGACTCTTTAGAGCTAAGATCAAGTGTAATATCAACGTGTATCTGTACCATCTCCTCTCGTCGATGGAAGCTGTCAACAACAACAACATCTTCGCCTGGGAACCCCGCCTGTTTCTGAAGCCAGCGCGGAAGTATTCCCAGGTGCCAACGCATCTCCATCGTCGGTTCGCCTGGGAATCTCCGCCCTTACGGATTCAGGCCGTGGTGTTCCCGGGTGCTTGACGCTCTCGACGGGAGGAAGGGACCTATACCGCTGGTCGTGGTGGCATGCTGGGCTCGCGTATGTGCCCTTTTCTAAAGCACTCCCGAGTAGGTGCGGTTGGACTGCTATTTGTGGTCCTTCCGCGCCGTCCAGCACGCAGGGGTGGCTGCCACACATTGGCATTATTGTGCCTTCCCCGGCAAATGCCACCGCCACTGCTCAAGAGCTGTAAGGCGGTCACTGCCACCAGAGCCGCGTCCGGCAGAGGCCTTACTGAACTGACCGCCTTTGTGGGGTTGTGGCCTGGTCGGGCTTTTATGTTTTTGTTATCCCCTCCTGTTCCGTTTTCTAGGAAGGTTCTTGGCCAAAAGCGTCTAACGTTCAGCATTCCCAGGGGTGTCAGTTAGAGGCTAGCCACGCCACCCGTAAACTCCCCGGGAGTTGTAAGCGTCGTCCGGGTCGAGACTTGTGGTGTCCGTCTAGAGACTCCGTGTAGGATGGATTGGAACAGGCGTGCAACCAGGGTAGTGGCATTTGGGGCATTTCCCCCCCGCAATTTTCAAAACATTGCATAGCAATTTTGACATTTGTAGAAACTTTTAACGAAATAAAGATTAGATTTTATATTCTAATCATTTTTAAGAAATCTTATTGGAATTTTTCTATGTCTTGCTTGTTAATTATTTCCTTACAAGATTTATCTTGAGACATGTTATCTGATCGCAAATTTCGTAAATGTTTAGTATTCAACCACAAATATGCAGGAAGTGTCAACTTGGGAGATAGGTTAAACTATTCGTATTTTTAAGGTATTTTTTATCTATTTGCTCGTGTATTATTTTGTCTTAGACAGGCCTCGATTTGCCCTCATGAAACTTTTTACAATTGGGGTACTGTTGATCCGTACAAATTGCTGAAACTTTCAAATTGATGAGAGAAATCTTGACATAGCAGTTAGTGCCTCGTCAAACCGCTTGTTCTTCTACGACATTTTGATTATTATTTTTGTTAGGTGCAAAGCGGATTACCATTATCAACGTAGTACATTTCTTAAAAAAAGCGTTGTTTAGCTGCATTTGCACTTCGAAACCAGATAGTTTTAAACTAAATAGGTTGAGGACTGTTTCACGTTTTAGTGTCTTTCTGGGTTGATCTCAGTACCACGGCTTGGGAAAAAGGTTTCGTAAAGTGTCATATGAGTGCTAGTCAAGTGTTGAACGCACCAACCTACTAGACCACTTTGGCTCCAAATGACGCTTTACAAGACCCTAACTTTTGCAACCAGTGCAAGTCCTAAAAGCTCATAGCCCGAAAAGTCCTTCTAAAAGCTTTCACACACTCATGGATGCCAGAAAAGCCGTTTTGCCCCTAACATCCGTCATGCGCCCAAGGCACAAGACACCTGATCCGTTTTGCCCGAAATGGTAGCATTCAAGTATTCCCTCACCCTTGAGATAGGCGATCTTTCAAGTTTGGGATCTTCATTTGCGATGTACATTCAAGCGTATGCTAGAAGAGTAGGGCTAGAACGAATTTGCAAAAACTAGACGAACATTAGGCAGGTTTACTACTGTAGTAGCCTATATATCTGCCACACTAAAGCCATGACTACACTCGTTGAGTACGGAACCAGATGTTTGTATGAGAATACACATTTTTACTCTGTCCTGATCGTTCGGTCTGCATCTTGATTAAAACTGAAAAGTTCTCATTTTCGGAAATGTTGCGAAGAGAGCTTTCATCTGTGTGTCAGGCTTCTGCAGAATCACATGGAAATATTTTCAAATATTTTCAACTACAGCAAAAGCGTTTGTATGACGTTTAAGGCTAAGAGTGCAAAAAGCACAGTCACCCCATTACTGACACATGGGTGGTAAAAATCTAAAATCTGTTAACCAATCCAAATATCAGGGAACTGTACTGGATACTGAGCTCCCAGATGACAAAGACGTTCAGACACAACTGGGATAAAAATATTGTGCAGCAAACAAGCTGAGAGCCTCTTCTCCCGGTGATCAAATGCGGTTAAAAATGTACCTTATCGTTCCTTTTGTACGTCCATGTATGCATCACAATTATGTTGAATTTCAGAAAGTCATGCATGCAAAGATTGCGTGTGGCCTATAATTTTGAATGCAGAGCTCTATACAACCTGCCCTGGAGAGTGAGTGTTAGTAGTCATAACTTATCAGGTTCAATGTAACATGGAGGCATTATTAAGAAAAAATATGCACTTGTTTCTCGAAAGATGCAGAAGGCCTAATAAGGTAATGGTTGCCTGCTTTGGTGCAGTCCGACAATATATTCTTCCTTATTCTTTGAACACTACAACCGCATTTTACTTTGTGACTGAGTGCTCGGACATTGCAGTTTTTGTTCGTTTGAGGGTGTGCGTGTCACAAGGCATTCGTACTTTACCTGGGCTTGACCAGTGAAGGAATTAGCGTCCCACTCTGCAGTAGCGTTGTACCAAGTGAACAAATCGTGTTAAGAATGCGTCTGTAAACCCGAGGCTCGGTTTCCAATGCCGTTACAAAACGTTCTGTTAAGTAAGTTTCTGTAGCCCGGTGTCAAGCGAAATTTCTGACCTCTGCGAAATTTCTGACCTGATATTTTTTGTCAGTTATTTTGGTTCTCAGAGTAAAGTAATACAGTTTGGCGATTACTCTTTGATGTGTGTTGTGTAAATTAAAACTTTTTGGTGAGATGACAGATACCCACAACAAGGTACAGTACGGGAATAAGTAAAACCAGTGCAAAATATTGGGTTTAATATCAGACTTCAATTATTTTTCTTTTTCTAACTGTAACATAAACCCTAACCCCACACACTTACCTGAACACCAGTTCCTAAGCTCTGATCATCAGTTTTCTCAGCGTATTTGACATGTTTAATGTTGCTCTGTGCATGCGCATATGACGTGAAGTCAGAAATTTCGCTTGACATCGGTGATTCAGCCTCCAACGCTGTTGCCAAACCTTCTGTTTTGCGTGTTTTTATTAATCAGCGTTGTATAGAATGTGTATGTTTGTACTATGGACTTCGTGTCTGCGGGCAAAAATACATTGTCATTATATGTGACCGTTTGCGAAAAAGTTGTACCACGGTTGAATAAGCATGATGACGTCATTGAATGAAATTTCATGAAAATTTCCCCCCCTGAAATGAAGAGCTGGTTGCGCCCCTGGGTTGGAGGCAGGATCGGGCCTGGCTAGGGACACGATCCTCAATATGTCATACGCGAAGTGGCTTTTCCGAAACTGTTTTCCCCACGTCGCACCTGCCGAGGACGAATAAGCCCTCCCGCCCCGCCTTGCTTGATTCTCCCTCCACGTGGGTCTTTTACTGCTTAATGTTCCCCCGGGAGGTTGGAGCATCTGACTGTTTCTCCCTTGGCATGAGTGCTGTAACCGTGCCAAGCAGATTTTGGCGAGTCCTGCCTTATGTGTCGTACTTACGTTTTGCTTCTCCGTTTCAGATACAGTTTCCATCGTGCGATCCGTGGCCTGGACGTGTTCGTCGTGCAGTGCATCTCAACACCTTGGCCCAATTTGAAGCTACAATGGTCAGTTCGATTGGAGAAATCATGGCTCACCGCGGCGCGCCAATGGTTGCCTTTTGTCACGTCACCTGTTCGATTGTATGACGTGACCACCTGCTCAAACTTCTGCAGCAAGCACTCTGGAACACTCTTCACAATTAGAAGTTTTGGCGCACTTCATATCAGACTCATCTCCATACTGGAATGCACATTGGCGTGCCGTGGAACTCACCGTCTTCATCTCGGGCACTGTCACGACCCGTGAGGATGCGGACCATTGACGATTTTCCGTATACGGTGATTGACCGCGTCAGATCCATGCCGCCGAGGCAGCCGTCACAACAACGTTTGGTCTGGCGTGTCTCGTAGCGGCGCCGCGAACATTTGTTCCGATGAAATCAACTTGGAATGCTGAGGGCTACTGACTTGCGGCAACTGCCGACCGTGCAGGGCCCGACTGCACAAATTTGGGCACTTGCACTCATTTATTACACAACTATTTTGTTCATTTACTGTCCTGCTGTCCCCACCGCTTTGTCTTCCGTTCTACACGCCTTACATGCTTATCGCCATGATTTCCCCAATCGCGTGGGCCATTTCCTACCCTTCCCGTAATTACTTCCTAAAACTGATGCATTGCACGGCGACCGCCCGGCTTCCGCTTCGCCAATCGTTCTTACCTATATGTTGTCCGTCTCCCTTTACTTTTTAAGTCCCGTTTTGCCGTCCTTGTGCTATTCAATGTCGCTTACGTGCATCCCTTATTTATACTTGTTTTTTTTGCGTGCCTATATCTATAAAATGACTGTAGCATAATGTTTATTCGCAAACGTACATTGTTTTTCCTTTTCGCATTTCTCGTACCTAATGGCCTCCATTCTCTTACGATAAATTTTTGTTGGCAGTGACAATCTGCTACCATAAGGCCGTCCTCTGCTTCGTAAACTGAAAATTGGACATTTCCTCACCCCCTGGTCTTTCGGCCGCCAGGTTACAACCGGAATTTTTGTGTGGCAAAATTGATCGCTTTTCGTTGATACGAAATAAATCAATGTTCAACCGTTGCAAATTGCCAAAATCTGATTTGACTGATAGACTTCACCCAAATGTCAATTTATCCAAATGTTTTTATTTTCAACCAAGTTTTAATGAAGCTTTTCTCATTTGCCCAGATTTAACTGAAGCTCTTGGACCATACTCAAATGCTAATTTACTCAAATGTTTCCAATATTACCCAATACAGTACTTGAATGAATTTTTTTAGTTGGTCCAAATTTGATGAAAGCTGTTGGAATTACCACATGATTCCAATTCACTCAAGGGCGCTGTCTATTTTGCTATCAGGGGCAAAAAATAGCAAAATAGTCTCAGATTATTTTGCCATTTTGGCCATTATTTTGCCGTTGATTTGGTCATCATTTTGCCTTAGCTGGGAAAATAGACACTACCTCACCTACATGTGAATGTAGCTGGATACTCTTCCCAAGTATTGAAAATTTTTGCCCAAATAATGGCCAATTTTTCAGCGTTGGGGATGCAACCGCATCCCCTGCATCCCCATGCCATACGCTTATGTAATTCAGTACAGTGCCTTCAATGGAGCCCCCAATTAAGAGCAACTGCAATGTGTATGTGTAAGTAAGTTACTCTGCTTTCCAAGGGATCCCCAACAACAACTGCAATGTGCTGATACTCTGCTTTACAAGGGCGCCCAACAGCAGCTGCATTATGTACGCACTCTGCTTCATAAGGGACTACAATAGCAACTGTAATGTGCAAGTCCTACGCTTTCAAAGGGCTTCCAATAGCAACTGTAATGTACAAGTAGGCTACTTTGCTTTCAAAGCGGCCCCCAGCAGCAATTGTAATGTGTAAATACCTTGCTTTCAAAGGGGCCCAAAATAACTGTAATATATAAGGACTTTTATTTCAAAGACCCCCAATTTCCCTGATTTCTAGTGCTTCGTATTTCAATTTGGGGGATCGAAGCTTTCTTTGAGGTGCTAAGTGGTGACAGATCAGAATTTTGGTCCCCTGTGACAACGTGGGGTCCCCCCAATTGGGAGGCATGGAGTGCGGCTGATACGGCTCTGTGTACAGGGACCCCAAAACTGCTAAGACCACCACTGCATAGGGCAACCAAGAAATTTGAACATTCACACTTAAACATTGTTTAACTATTTGTTCAACTGGCGTCTGATAAATTTCCTTATAGGCCTACATTGTCCACCCAACTCAAATCTTTCACTTTTTATGTAGCCTAACCGTATGTTATTTAATTGTTGTTACTACTAAATGTTAGTTTTGTTGTACGCACAACTGCGGCTGACTACGAGATCGCAAGCAACATACAGTAGGCCTACTATTTGATATTGCAACTGGTGTGAGGGTGTGAAACCGACCGAACACGTTTCGTTTCACTAATACTTTTTTCACCTGATGATCCTGTGAGAACACTGTAATAACCAGAAGATATATTCACTGCACTACTAGATTCACTGTAGCTAATTCCCAGTTTTATATCTTCAAAAAACACCAGATTTTACAGGATTTTTGATATTTAAACCTAGACACCCAGATGGACTCGAAAAAAAACAGATCTAAGTGGAAAAAAGAGCAATGGGAGCCTTGGTTTTGAAGCCAGGGTACGCTCTTGTAAATATAAACAGCAGCGCTGGCAACAAGCGGCGTGGTTTATTAGCTAGCGCGTCGCGTTTGAAGAAGTCTAGAAGGCACACGAGAACGTGGTAAATTGCGATAAATATTTTTATGTCTCAATATGAGGATGGCGGCAGCAATGGCGTAACTAACCGTGGGCTGGGCGGCGAGCCGCGCATGGCAAGCTAAATGCAATAACAGAGCCCTCTTCAGTTGACATTTCAATATTTAGTATTTTTTGTTTTTTACTAGTTTTTTTGCGTTCATCAGGGTGTTTTCGTTATTGTTAACCAATATAGACATCCACGACATCCGTATTCACTATCAGATATTAACGTGTTTTCTGAGTGTTGGCTAGTGGCCCTCCTACGTTGACAAGTGGACCACTTTCAGCTAATTTTACCCCTTGGCTCAAACCTTTAGTTACGCTTCTGGAAAGCGGCCTTGATGCAGATGATGATTTTTTTCCAGCAGCAGACGAATCTAGCTCTTTCTGGTCAAGATGAAAAACTGCACAAGAAGTACGTGTTGCACATGGAGTTTTCATGTCTCTATTTTTGTGTGTTTTCAACTTGCGTTTGTTTTTTTGTGTTGGTTAAACAGGGTGCAAGCACGAGCGGTTTATAAAGTGAGTTGGATAACAAATGATGACGATGGTACAGTGTTGACTGCAAAGGATGACACTAAACGTAAGAAAGTTTAAGTCAGTGACCATTCCATAGGCAGACATGCATATCACAATATCCTGAGGCAATGTCCTGGCCCTATGATTTAAGCGCGTAGAAACACACAGGCTGAAAGGCCTGCAAGCGCTTGGCATTTATTTATTAACAAGTTTATATTGGAACACATCCGGAAGTGCACCATCACTAAAGCTTCATTGTTGTTGTGTATGCGCGAGGAATAACAGAATCAAATGACATTCCATATCACATTCTGGACTCAAAATTGGAACGTGCCATTGTGCAAATAAGTGATATCAAGGAACCAGTTCTGCAAAATTTTACGTTTACTCCGCTTTGACAAAAAGTCCGATTAGTCCCAAAGGTTCAATACAGACAAACCTGCTCTTATTTGGGTTGTGTGGAAGAGGTTCATAGAGAATTGCATTTTATGTTAGGCCTACACACCCGAGGCTTTTATCATTGTGGATGAACAGATTTTCCACAGCAAATGTAGATGTTCATGTACACAGTTTATGGCAGGGCTGTGGAGCCGGAGCCCAAGCAATTATGGATGGCTGGAGCCGGAGCCAAAAATTTTAGGTGGTGGATCCGGAGCCAGAGCCTGTAATTTAAGTTTCGTTCAACAGTCATATTTTGTGGGACAAGAGAGTTGTTCAAATAATACAATTGTTTTTAGTTTTCATTGGACCAAAACGTTCTGGAGCCGGAGTCAAACAATTTAAACCTTTGGAGCTGCAGCCGGAGACCGAAATTTCCGTGTCCACAGCCCTGGTTTATGGGGTCAAAGTCGGACAAATATGGGCAGAAATATTGGCTATCTGTGGACAAAGAGAGCAAGTATGTGTCAAATGGGTTTCCGTACGTTGGCAATGAGAAAACCCATTCTAGGGATGAACGCGTCTCCTACCAGGTCGTCATGCTGTTGTTAAAGTCGTACCTCAACAAACGGAGGAACGTGACAACCGACAATCACTTCACCTCAATGAAATTGTCCATAGAGTTAAAAAAACGAAACCAGCTTTGAGATAGCAGTGGATAAAATCCACAAAGACGTATGTGCAGTAGTGAATCACAATGAAAGGGTTACTTCACTCCACCACACGTTATAAATCTGGTGGTATAACGATGACTGTTTATCAAGGTAAGGCTAAGAAAAATCTGTTTATTCTCCACTCAAGCATCACCGTTGTGAATAAAACCAACAAAATCCCAGAAAGTGATAAGGCTTACAACGACAAAAATATGGTGCTGATATTGTTAATCAAATGGCCAGGAAATATACGGTTAGAACCTCCACCAGCACATGGTCTATGTATTCGCTTCATAACACACTGGACTTGGTGGCTATAAATTCATTGATCATTTAGGTGTTCACAAAGAACAATGTACCCAGAATAGTTTTTCTTCAGCAGTTGGCTGATGAGTTATCTGGGTTTCATCGGTTACCATCGGTTCCCAACCGGGGGTTCTCTGACCCCTGGGGGCCGAAATGTAATTTTCGAGGATGAGAGTTTGTATATCCTTGGATGTACTTTGCTTCAAAATAGCCGAGATTTATGAAAGATTGCAAGTGCTATTACTCAAAAGATCATTATGCAGCCTAATTATTCCAGCTTACATTACTAAATTAACACTTTAATTTGTTAAATGCGTGCATTGCTATTTCTGCTTCACGTTGCGGTTACCACCCTGAAGATGGCCGGTAATGTGATTGCAAGAATTTTGTGATATTTCCACATTTATGGTGCAATTATGGCGAGATTGTTGTTTGATGCAACAGAAATCGAAAGTTTCTGGTGTTCGACTATGCAAAGTTACCAGAAATTGAGTAGAAAAGCCCTGTCTATTTGAATGCCCTTTGCAGCAATGTAAATTTGGATTTTCCTCTCTACTTCATTTCAAAAACAAGTATTGGAACCCGATGAATCTCTGGAACGATTTGTGCGATGCTCTGGGTAATTGTGTGTCAAGGTATGAGCAGATAATTTCAGATAAGCAGCAACAAAAAAATCACTAGGTTTGTTTCTGAGGAGCAGTAACGTATGGCAGTTAAACAGTACGACTGAGTGTTTGCTGTTGTGCTGTCAGTAAGCCTACGTAATACGAGTGGTAATTTAAAAAATGAAGATTCTGGAAAATCAGACTCTTTCTGTGATTTCTACTCTTTCTTGTGAAACGAGGGTTATGAACGCCACCTTATTTTTGTGAAAGGGTTGTCAGCTTTAAAAAAGGTTGGGAAACTATGACATAGAGGAAAGGAACAACACTAAGAAAAGACGGTTGCAAGAACAAAAATCCGGTGAAAGTCATAATAACATGACGAAATACTGTCCATTGAAGAGCGAATTTAAAACGAACCGCACAGCGGTCAGCTGCCATAAGTGTAACAAGTCACTGTGCGGAAAGTGCGCTGCTGAAACACGTCTGTGCGTGAAATACAGTTCCTCAAGGTAACAAGTGCCTTTTTTCGGCATTCTGGGATTTTTCGACTTTTTGTTTTGTTGATTATTTCGCTTTGTTCAGTGAAATTGCTTTTAGAAAAATACGTCTAACTGTGCTATCTTAAAAAGCTATTCTACATCCGCAATCACAGTACTGTTACATAAGAAACAGCAGGAAGTCAAAATGACTCCTTCCGCTTTCCAGGTGAATCAAAATTCCGGGCATTCTATAGTGTTAATTCCAGATGTTCATTAAGAGCATTGTATCAACTTGCAAAAAAAGTACTTCATGAAAATACGTACATGCATTCTTTGTCGAAAAAGAATCAACTTACGGACACAAATGGATTCTCGGCCATTAGTCCATCCGGCTCTTCCGTGGCACCAATGAACAATCGGCTTGTGAACCTTGAAACCTGGCTGGCATACGTATGAAGCCTTGTCATCGTACAAGTAGGGCGGGTGAGCTGGTTCATTGTATGAACCTCTAGTTATGTTGATATAACTCATGAACGCTATTTCAGGCAAGCTCGGACATTCCTTCCCTGCAAAAAATTGTGATGAAAAATTGAACCAACTCCTGAAACGACCAACTTCAGTTTTGTCAATTTTGCATACAATGTCTTGAAGATGCGATTTGTTACTAGTGCGTAGAAGGCTTTGTGTAAGTATTATCTCAGAACAATTTCCCTTGACTTGTTTTCTGGTTATGAAATCAAACGTGCGGCCATAATATTTTTAACTATTTCTGTACACATGTTGTTGATGAAATTGGTTTCTTTGCACAAATGAGTGGGAAGCGCTGTGTAGTTTGAAAAACAAATATAGAAAAAATTTGCGATTGAAATCGGAGCTTGCAAATATAAAAATATCATTATTATCATTAAAAGTTTCCGTAGTCGCAGTAAGCCAAATCAAGCTTGCAACTAGGATTCCAGTTTTGATATTTGTTTAGTTTACTGCTCTTGAAGTTTTACTTCTGATTGCGATAATTTCAAACAGTTGAAACTAAACAAGAGTTAGACAGTGGATTTATGATATTGTTACATATATCCCCAATACATTTCAACAAACTTCATAGTTTTCAATCTTACTTAAATATTTTAACTACATTTAGAAAAGATGAGAAAGTTTCCTTATACTCGCTTTGCACACCTACTCATGGTGTTACGATTAGTGTACATGCGCTCGTCCTATTTTTTCTAGATCTGTAGGTCACTTGATTACTTTGTAGTAAATGCAGCAGGAATACCAAGTCACTATGAGTGCTGTGCCTCTTCAACAAACACTATGTCTCCTTGACCAACACAAACGACCTTGTGACAACCAAATTCTACATGATTTTTCGCTTTGCTCCCACCGGGTACTGAACATAATCTTCCAAATTATCAGGTAAACGTTTGCAATACGTCATTTGTATCGTTTTCTTTGGCCGTGATTTTCGTTATAAGGCTGTTCAGCATTTCTGCTTTTCGTGCATCAGGTAAATGCTCTATCACTTGACCATTTGCTCCGATCCTCCCACTGGCACCAAGCCTAAGGATACTTCCTTGACAGACATAAAAACTTGTGCTTGGGTAGTGTTATACAGTATCTAACGATGCATCTATGACTGAGGAAGTTAAAGATGGCAATGTTGGCAAAATGACCATGAATTGAGTGTTCACAACACGATGTAACATTTGCAGCCGAGGCAACCAGTTGAAGATTTTTTCTCAGATTAGCTGAAAATTTGGCAAAGCGTCTCCTGGTAGCTTTATGCAAGGGGAATATACCAGGAGACTGCTCAAGGACAAGGTTGCACAATCACATCACCGACCTAGCTTGATCTTGTCCATGGGAATGGGATTCCCAAGGGATTTATCCTGTGGGATAAGACAGTGGATTCCAAATTTATCCCATGTCCCATCGTAAATCATCTTAACGTCACCCTAAAATTGAATGCCGTTATTATATGCTCTTAACGCATTCAGTATCAGACGTAGAAACTCAGTGGCATGGTATAGAGATGTGAGGACACGAAAATAAGGCTATTGGGACCTCTTGTGTTGAAAACTAAAATGGGGTAACCCATTTGTTATCGGTCCTCCTGGATGGAGGGATAGGAGTCCCTTATCCACAGCTCTGTAAAGTCTAGTTCCGCTAGACGTACACTGCACATACAGTACAACGTACTTCGCATCACTTGTTGGTGGGAATCACTCGGAGTGGGCTGAGAAAGTCCCAAGTTCCCATGGGATAGAAAAAAGTGTCCCATGGACAAGCCTGTTGATCCCATCTTGGTATGGACCCAGCAGAACTATTGACGCTTCTGAAAACGGTAACGTGCTTTGAAACCTCCTCGTAATACTGCTTCTGTTACCGATCCCGGAAAAAATCGGTTGATAATTTTTGAAATACTGTAATTATTCAGAAGTGATTACGACCATCAGGCAAAATGATTAGCATGCACGTACCTCGCTTAATGCAGGAATAACCACATTCGTGATCGCATTTACATTCCTTGCCTCCTTTACATCTGTGTTGATGAGGAGTGTTGTCGTGTTTGGCACAACTTTTCCTGCATGGCCGCCCAACTCTCTCAGCCGCTGGTAAATCCCGATGAGGACACTGCGCTGAATGCAAAGGCGGGAAAATTGCAATGACAAACACAGAAGCAATAACACAGAAAAGAAGATTTAAAATGAAAGAGTGCAGTATTCAAACACATGTCAGCCCTACTATACCTTGGCGGACCTAAAGCAGGCCTAGCATCTATGTTCATACATTTTGAAGTCACGGCAACTTGTAGTAACATTCCTTAATCAGTTTTGCGTTTGTTGAGGTGTTTCTTCTTTTGAACAAATATTTGCAACATATCCAACGGTTCCATTGCTAAGAAAGAACTTACGGTCTGCTAAACATTTTTTATTTGGACAAAAAATGTTCTTCAGACAATTTTTTAATTTTTTTCTTTACTTTATTTTCAGTTCTGTTAACAGATTTAACTAAATCAGTGGTTCTCAAACGGGTGACACTTGGCTCAGTAAGGGAGGAATTTGTAATTTCTGGCTTTTATTATTTGTTTGTTCAACACACAAAAACTGCACAACGATGTTGGTGTAGATGGGAATATCTACAGGACGAAAGGACAAGCTGCTTTAACTGCAGTGACTGACGTCATAAAAGAGTCTCTTTGGCTCATAATTGGCTATTGTTTCTTCACAGTAGGTAGTGTGAAATTTTTGTCATTATCTTTTTTGCGATTTTTGAAGGGGAGGAATTGCCAGTGTTTGGCTTTGCAGAGAATAAGAAAAAAACTTTGCGAACCACTGGACTAAATGTACCATATCATTCTTTTTACCGGGGCCATAGCATCTAATCTTGCTTGTTTCTAAAATTTAAATAACTCATACAGCCACCTAATTTACCAAAGAGTATTTTGGTAATACCTATTACGTGAACACAATTAGCTTGATATCACTCAGAATTGTGTTTTGACAAGAATTCATTGATTTACCGTCATCAGCACATTGTTTTCAAAACGTTTTCTTACCTGAAGCAAAGCCGTTAAAAGCAAAAAGCAGCACGCTTAAACTAAAAATAACAATACGTAACATTTCAGTTGCACTATGTCCATTGATACCTGCAAAATACCAAGAATAGATGGCGTATTTAAAGTCTGCGGGTATCTCAAACATGTTGTGGAAACACTTGCGTTTTCAAAATGGCATATGCTGATTCATTGTCTTTGTTTGTCTTTATTCTACTGTACTAGAAATCGAACAAGCTATACTGCGGGCTCCAATGAGTCCAGCGTCCAGACTTAAGCAACTTGTAAAACAGGAACATTTGTGCGAATCTTTGGATCGTGAGCAAGAGTAACCTTTATCGCTGAGTGCAAATAGGCTTTTTCTTTAAAAAATTGCATTTATTCCATCTGCAGTAATGATTTTGCATTGCAACGCGCAACTAGTTACAAGCAATTTAGCAATCATCGATTCTACAACACAAAAATTGAGTAAAACTTCACGTGTGCCATACGCTCTCCTAAGGTATGTGATAAAAGGCATATCTCGCTAACATCTGCATTAAGGTAGCCTTTATTTGTGAAACGGTGAACTGAATTCTTTCGTAAAGCTCCGCTATAACACCGCGAGTTATCTCCCGATCAATCAAAAGGTTGTACTTAGAACTAATAAATCACTATGAAACCTTTCATTACAAACGTTTTCCACGACAGTTTTGACTCGACGCCTTCCAGTATGAGTGCATATTTTGCTTCTTTGACTTGAATGTGCAACACTTGAATAACTGAACTGCTTTACGTTGACCACTTGAGATGCACAAGTGCGCAGCGAAGCACAGTAGAAAAAACTTGAGTTTTGGTGTACACTTATGTAAAATCTTTAGCTTTCCAAAATCATTGACGATTATTAACTTTGAGAATCACATTTTCATTTTCCTCGACAGTCCCGAACTCGCAACGTAGAGGCGACGCTTGTAAAAACTTAACTGGGTCGACAGTGGCGCGCATGCTACCATTTCCAAGGTAACTCGTCAACTTCACTACGTCACACGTTTACGAACAATAGGCTGGCGACATGTCAACTTTTGCTACTTAAGTGCAGGAGCAGCCATTGAGGGTATGATGCGCTGTTGTTGATAAAACGGAGAAAATTTTTCCTTTTCTTTCTCTTTTCCGTTGTAAAGACGGCGATCTGGTCAATCTGCTACACGTACAAAACAGCTAATAAAATTTTATGTGTCTTTCACCGCACGTTAGGATTTCCTGCAGATATTTTCAAACAGGGTTTTAACGCTAAGTAGAAAAGTGAAGACATTTTCTTGGTGCAGAGTTAGGGTCTATATCGGACTAAGTCAATCCTAGTCATCTGTGAACAACAAAATTAATAAATACATATGTTTCCATACTTTAAGGAAAAGTAAATATCTGCTACCTATGGGTAGAAAATGAACTTCATGTTTTACAACTTTTTTCGACGTGATTAATTGCTTTTCAAAATTTTTCTCATTGAAAGATTGGAAGCACGGCGTTTGCGCGAACCCTTTAACGACCGCAAAAGCCAACAAATGGGCGAGTACGTTTTTGGTTATAACTCGCCAGCTGCTGCAGCTAGAGAGGTGTTCAAACCCTCTACAGATTCAAGTCTAGCAAGTCTAGTAGTTCCGAGTCAAAAAAAACATTTTCAGTTTTGGGTTTGGGGTTCTCTTGGGGGGGCGTCACAAGTGGGGGTGCTTTCGCGTTTTTATGGCCTACTTTATACGGTCCTGGACGCCCATCGAATGAGCTCACATTTTGGCCCAAGTATTTTCACGAAACTAGGCTATCTTACGAGTTTTTAGAGCCCTTGATTGGGTTTCTAGCATATCTGGATCAAAAATTGTGCCACAAAAAACAAAAAGTAGTCAAAAATCCTACCCCTAAAAAAGGTAACCAGGGTGGAATAACACCCCTTTTGGATATGGCCATTACTCGCCGTTAGAGTAGGCTAGAGAGCTGTTCAAACCCTCTAAACTTTCGTGAAGACTAGTAGTTTAGACTGGAAAAAAAATTTTCAGCTTGAGATCTCAGGTTTTCTGTTGATGTTTACATATTGAGAGGATGTTTATGCATATTTGTTTACATTTGGATAATGACGTCACTTCCGGGGAGCCGAACCAGCCATCAGATTTGATGACTCAAAGTTTTTTTGGATTCTAGGCTTCAATACGAGTCTTTAGAGGGTTTGATAGACTTTCTAGCATTTCTGGATCAAAAGTTATGGCCAAACTTCCGGATTTTAATTAGGGAGATCCCCTGAAATTACGCAGCCATGTCCTCAACGATTTGGGGTCTTTTGGCCCTAACTTGGGCACCAGAAACGCCATGAAGTCGATCTAGGCCTCTAAAACTTCATATTCCAGCCTAGAATACAACCAAATTTTGAGCCAAAATTTTGGCCCTTTGTGGAGGTGATGAAAAAAAAGCCAAACCTACCCTTTTTCTAACCCCACCCACCGAAAACCCCGTCCCCAAATCTAAAATGTTTTTTTTCAGTGCAAACTAGAAGACTTCAAGTCTTTCTAGGGCTCGTATAGCTCGTTAGCATATTCTAGCGGCGAGTTATCGTGGGTTATCGCGAGCTAAAGTAGCCGCCAGTGGGAGACTCATGCATTTTCTGATTTTGGGTGTAAAATGGGGTTTTTGGGCCATAACTTTCGTTCCAGACATGCTAGAAGGTCAAACAAGGGCTGTGTCGACGCGGGAGATCATGTAGTGTTCAAAAAAAGTTTGCGCCAAACTTTTGGCCCATTGGATTGGCGTCCAGGGCTCGTCAAAGTTGGTCAAAAAACAAAAACAACTCCAATTTGCGAAACCCTCCCAGGCGAAACCCTCACCCAAATCAACAATTTTTTTTAATAGAACCAATAAGATTTGCCGCATCCGTAGAGGGTTTGAACAACTTTCTAGCTATAGTGGCTAGCGAGTTATTACCAAAAAAGTACGTGCCCATTTCTTGGCTCGCGCGGTCGTTAAAGGGTTGGCAGAAATCAACCAAAAACCACAAAGCCGCTGCGAACTGGTCTATTGATATTGGATAGTGGACCACATGAAGAAATCAAACATGATGAACAAGACTGCATGAGTAAAATCAAATTCAAAAGCAGAAAATTTTAATCAACTCAGGCAAGGCATCAGAGAAATTGAAAGAAACACTAGACAAGCTAACTAATATCCAGAATGAAAAACCGGACAAGCTAACTAATATCACACAAAACCTTGAAAACACGCTAAATGGAATACAAAAAAATGGTTGAATACGAAAATAAGTTGTATCAGCTTGAAGAAGAAAAAGAACAGCATAAGGACACTCACACGTTTTGCAATGAGCTCGTTCTGAAAACAAATCTGATTGTCTTTCAACTTGACAGGCAAGAACAATACATAAGAAGAGAAAATTATCTTATTCATGGAGTAGAAGAAGATAAAGAAGACAACCGTGATGGGGAAAAGGTCTTGTTCAAAATAGCAGATGAGCTCGAAATCGATCTGCAAGGTATTGACATACAGAGAGTAAATCAGCTAGGACAAACAAGAAGAAATAAGGAGAATCCACGCCCAATCACTGCAAGATTTGTGTCATACAAAAAGGAAATGAGTTTCTTACTAACAAAAAGGATCTCAAAAATATCGAAGGAAGACGGCGTCTTCGTTTGTGAGGATCTCACACCTCTACAATTGACCCATGGACCGGGTTTATTGTTGCACACCGTGAGGCAAGCTGTTACAATGACGCAAACATGCAATTATTGCAGGGATGAAACTGTCAGTTCAAATGCAACAAGACCTCAAAGAAATGAAAAGTCATATGCTGTGAAAGGAAGCTAAACATTCACATTTAAAATGCCGTTTCTGTTACCAGACAGTTTTCTGCTACAAACACATTCAAGTTCAAGACAACACATGCCTTAAAAGCTGGAAAGAAACTAAAATAGAGGTTTAGGAACACAAATCATTGCAAAAAGCAAGATCAGTCACCACAAGAATACAGAAAAATTTTAATGCAGTGACTGGAGTGATGTGCAATGGCACTGCAAATCACAATAAGTGTTTTAATCCTGGAAAATATCACAAACATATGGATCGCTACCATCACTGCAAGCTGAATGTGACCAACCAGTGTATTTTATGCGCTTCCACATCTCACCAAGGGTAAATTTAGAGTAGACGTCACTACAGACTAAAACATGGACATCACACATGAATTTCTCTTCTGCTTGGCAGACTTAGTCCTCGAGGTTTTCTACAAACTGCTGCGACTCTTTTATTCTTTTAATATCTTATCAGAAGATATGTCAAATGAATGAAGTTTTCTTGATGATGATGTTTTCTTTTACTTTTGGACTGGCTTTAGGATGAGGATGGATCAACACTGGTGATATCATGACACTTGGTGGCATCCTAATATTTTCTGGTGGCACACCTAGTGTCATGTTTTTATGCAGCTAGAAAAAAACTACACGGAGTAAGTTGATGAAGTTTATGACAACATGCCTCCAACGTGTCTTGAAGCACTCATCGACGATTTCATAGAAAACCATATAGATATAACTCTGAGTGCTGTTAGCGCAAGTAACTGCATGGAAAACACTTCAAAGCAAGGTTAATGTGACCAGGTGAAAGCATTTAACAACAGCTTAAATAAAAATTTTTAGCCAGCCCACAAAAATTACTTTAGATACCCTAAAACACACAAATCCTCCTGGCACAGCCCTAACTTGTTGAAAACCAAAGTTTTTTTGCAAGCATGTAGCTCTCCGATGTGGGAATTGCCTGTGTTAATTCAAGCGGACAACAGCATTTTTTAAAGAAGTTATCGGGTTTGTAACAACTTACCCTTGCTTAGAACTCTACCCGGTCTCCTTCATCATAGGTTTTTGAACGTGAATCTTGACTGTTATTGGACTAGCAACGATGAGCAAAGTCCAATTCATCAAGCGCTTACACGGTTTTAGAAATTTTACGTACTGGTAAATGTAGAGAATACTCGCAGGCCATTTTTTGAATAAATTAATTTGATTTAATAATTACTCACGTGAGATTAACGTACACTCATTTGATTTTCAATCAAACACTTTCTGTGCTACTAAAATAAGAATAAAACCTGAATGTGATGACAGCAGCAACAAAGTTACACTGGGTTTTAAACAACGTGACTCGGCACAAGTTTTATCAATTTCGTAAACAACTGCACATCGATTTTTATCAAGAAACGTGTCCATCTACTTGCGGACTCCTCAAGTGGGGCAAAAATGTCAGTATTAACAGGGTGCTTAGCAGTTTGCTTCAGCTTGAAAATTTGACTTAAACAATGTTCTAGATTGAATAGTGCCTTGATAACAAGCCACACGTCCGTGTAGTAAAGGGTTCCCTTCCCACTTCCTTTTTTGACATTCTACGGCCGCACTTACTTCACTACACCTGACTATATACTCCGGTCATCACAACTACAAGTGGTGTTGAAACTATAAGACCAATTCCACAGTTTTGTGATGTAGAACATAAGGACACTCCCACGTTTTGCAACAGATTAAAGTACAAAGAACTGTTTGCCGTTGTTTCTTTTAACATATGGGCGCCACCGCTAAGATTGTCTTTTTCTGACTTTACGATCGTAGTGTGTCGCCGAATGGCAGGAACGTTAACGACTAATGAAGTATATTTCCATATGGGAACTCATTTTGACCAGCGAAAACTTATAAAGAGACCTAAAGACAAAAAATTTTCAAAAACTGTGCTAGAACCTTTAAAAAACCAGACTACTGGTGTCAAATTTTTGTGATCCAACACTGTGATAAGCTAATTGTCTGCAGGCTGCACTCTACAACATTTTATAATAAAGCGATTATTCAAAACTTTGACTCCAATAACACGTTATCGTACGTGATGCGATCTAGACAATGATATTGCGAGGTGTGCTATAGCACGTTTATGTATGTATAAGTGCTGGTTTCTAACACTGAAGCGCAAAAGAATCACCAAAACTGCTTTGACAGTCTTGTCTTCGCATTGATTGTGCGTTTTTGTATTTGTTTGTGCTGCTACAAACAAATTGTGTTTTTTTGTATTGCATAACTTTGTATTCCTCCAATTGCAGAAGAATTTTTTAAGTCGTTTTCAAAGCAAAGTTGTTTTACGGGAAAACCGTTTTCAAAGCAAGCGGCAGTCTCTAAAGTGATTTTCAAAGGAAAGTGTTTGTAAGCAAAATCGGTTTTAAAGCAAGCCGCAACCTGCCCTGCTCGCACCTGACTTTGGCGTCACACTCGCAAATCCCCTTGCAAGCAGTGCAACGCTTCGGGACAAACCGCATCGCACTGAAAGGTTTTAAACAACACAGAAATATATTGAAAAAACAATTGGCCACCAAGCCAATTCGGAGCGACCTGTAGTAGGAAGAAGTGAAAAGAAACACCTATTCCAAATTTTCCGTGTTTTCAAGATGTTGTGCAGCAAATTAACTTTTTCCGAATATTCAGTGACGCGCCTTACCCTATGTTTGAAAGATAGAAAAAATTGACGCAAATTTTTCAAGATCACAACAAAATTGTTTTTCTAACTAACACGCAAAAATATAATGTTTATATCAGCAAAAATGAACCATAACTAGCAAATTACGGCCCAACACTTTCTGCAAGAACGTGAACAAATCGCTGCAATTTAATTGTACATGCACGCAGACATGCTCACTCTTTTCGCCAGTTATATGCCTGTAGGAAAGAAGCGGGCAAACATTTTCTACGGAGGGCCACATCGAAAACTTTATTGCTACCGGGGTGCGCATATATTAAATATACAATCGCTTTAAAAATTTAAACAAAAAAAATTTACATTAGCTAGCACAAAACGAAGGTAACAATAGTCACATGCGGTTGAGTAAAAATACGGTTTCGAATGAAACGTGTTGAATAAAACCTCGAGAATTCTAATCTAATCGATAAAATTACTTTAACATAAATTCGAAATACTGTATTTACTATCTATGTACGTGTGGCTGCCCTGCGGGTCGTAGTTTGCCCACCCCTGCTATAGAAGACAAATGTTATTATTTGGAAAATTTGAAACCCTAGGATATTTGTCCAATAAAAGTATTACACAAAATTAAGTTTATAAAAAATAATGAAACTTCAAATCTCTAATTTTGGGCGTTGGAATGATTGTCTTGGCACAATCAGACCTAGTACCTTCAAAATTTCGTTATAACTTCACTCATAAAAGCATAGTTGCACGTTTTCTTTCGCTACTCGCTAAAGATTCGTGCACATTTTCTTAGCTAGACAGAAGTGCAATTTATTTCAATTCGCAATATCATTTCGTTACTTAGAAAATAGCCACGAGTCAATAACAAAGACTATCACCCGCCGCGATTCTGGCAAAGCTGCCTTTTATTTACATTGAACAATGGTGCTTCAAGTTTACCTTAATGTCACTAAAGCATATTTTTCGAGATAATCCGCATAACTTTTGTGGCTATATATCCTACACCTATCACGCTTAGTTACTATTCTTTCTGTATCCACCACAACTGTTCATACTGTAAACTGTCGAAAAAGTGCAGTAGTTGTCAAACTTTTAATTTTTGAAACTTACGAAATTTTACAAAACTAAGATCATATTTCGATTACATTGTAACTTTCAAAGTGCAGGGCAATTGAATTAACAGTAAATGCATTGACTTTCCTTGGCTTATTTTATATATCCTTGAATTTTATTTTCTTGAATGGAAAAATATTTTTTCTACTGAACAGAGAACTACATAAAAATATGTTTCTTTTATCCTGTGATACTACTAAGTCCTTTACATAACTGAGTGATGTTCTTTACATAACTGAGTGACCATCTTGTGATAATACTGAGGTCTTTACATAACTGAGTACCATTCGAAATCAAAGTGTTTGTACGTTTGACATCAAGACTGGGTCGGATCCAGGGGGGGCGATTGGGGCGATCGATCCCCCTAAATCCTACGAAAGTAACTTTTTTCACAATGATTTTGTACAATTCGGAAAGACATTTGACTGCCAACTAAAACTTGACTGCCAAACATTACTTAAATCGCCCCCCGCCCCCCCTTAAACTTACGGGCTGGAACCGCACCTGCATCTAGACGAATAGCTTTAAACTTCACATCACTCAGTTTACCATGAGCGAAAGCAGCTTTACAAGCAGCATTGGACTCAAAAGAGGCAGTATGCAAACAACTTGTGTGAACCACATTTCAAGCGCCTGCGGCATGAGTTTTTCTAAAGCAAAGCATTACTAAGCCTTCGTTGAAGGCTGTACGTGCCAAACAAGTTTTTGCCCACGGCGGTAATTTCTGACAGGCAGCCGCCAGTGTCTGGAGTTAATTGATGGTTCCTAATTGCCACTCTAAACATACGTGGAATGTTAAACCCGAGCTGCACGCTTGCAGCAATTCAACAAGCAGCAGTTTATTGAGAAACAACAAGTGAATCAGTTGAAGCCAATGAAGCTAAATTGCCTCTTGGCAATCGGCGTTGTTGGTGTGCCACCACACGGAAAACGATTGCTCGGAATCAGTAAAAGTAATTTGCCTTCACAAAGACGACGGAGTCGAGTCTGTCAGAAATTTTTTTAAATAGGAAGACGATTTCACGTAGCACTGCGTACCCATCCTCAGTCCAGAAACCTTATTCAAATAGAATCAAATACAACTGTTTGAATAAGATTCAAGAACTGATGATACGTAGTGTTGCGCGAAATCGATTTCCAAATTTGCAGAAAGATTCCTTCCTTGTCTCAAATGTGGAGAGTAGTTACTCAAATCCAACTGATTATCCCGCCACAAATTGGGTTTCACTGTGAATACAGCCAATGGAATCCACAATCAGAATATACGTTATTGCGGATGCAAATTGGTCCTACCTGAAATACATTTCCGAAAAAAATCGGCTTCGTTTTCGATTTACTCTGAAGTTTTGTCAAAGCTTGAAGCTCGCTACCAGTTTCTTGAAAAACGAATATTTGCACGTTTGGCTATGGAATACTTTCAACACTAATCGGTTTTAGACCAAAAAATTCTGAACCATCACTTTCCCTGTAATACAGTACTTAAGTGCAATGGATTGGCGACTTCATTTCAATCACTACATGATTCAAAAATGGAGGCAACGACGTGGGTGTCTTCAGTGCCGTCGTGCTCAGCTTGCATGGAGTCAACTTGATATAGAAAATGATCCGGTGTTACAGTTTGCTGCGATTCTTTGCCAATGTTGACAAAATGCTGACCAAAGATAAAAAATTTTCGAAGAAATGAAGAAAGCAGTGGCAATACACAAAGATATTTTTTCGGTAAATGACTCTTTATTTCCCATTAGCTAAAACCAAATAAACACAAAACAGGAAATTAGTGGCAACGGCGCGCTGAAAATTGTGAATGGAGTCATGCGACCATAATCATCGAACAACATGTCGGTTATGACACAGACCTGAATTTTGAATTTTGCCACAAAACAGCTGCAAAACCTCTTGCATGCTGATGATTGGAACTTGGACACCTTCTCCCTTCTGCAATCACCACTCCACCTGATCAGATACTGCAGAAGCTACTTGTACCTGTCTGCTGAGCAGGAACTGCTCCATTCCATCGACACACGGCGTCAGACTGGTGAACCAAATGCGGAACACGGAGTGGTAGAAATGCAACAGCCGAGTCCCCGATTTCTTACCCGGCGTCGGTACAGTCCTTCTGGAATAATCCTCCCATGAGCGACATGTTTCAGGCTATATCCCCTTTGCACCCGTCTCGGACATTTCGATGTGGTCTGGTTACTTCACCTGGCTGAGAGCGGCCTTGATGTGTCCTAAAGACTAATCACTGAATGAGGCACACTGTTTCTTGGTTTTAGATGATGGAACTCGAAACTGCTTTCTTGGTAATTGCCATTAAATCCAGCTTGTTTGATTCATATGTGATCAGACCGACTCAATCGACACGAAAACGACGATACATGGCACTTTTATAGACCTGACTTAGTTTGTACTGCGTACTGCTACGCTGTAAACATTCGACGCTGAATTTAGAAAAACTGATTTTTTTTGTGTTGCTGCAAAGTCTCATTAACCGACGAGCAAGCTCTGCCCAACACCGCGAAAACCATCAGCATTGCTTGGTTATGTTGTGACGTATCAAATCAAAAATCTAAATCAACCGCATCAAGAGTCACAGAAATTCCAACTTTCTTTAGGATATATTATTTCAATGTTCGGCCACTCTAAGCTTAGTTATGGTGCTTCCCAATTATTATCTCTTGTTATTTACTCAACTCTTGTGTTGAGGTAGGTGTTCTTTCTCTGACCTCGGACTCTTACCCGGACTCTGGGAGATCGAGCACTTTCGTAAGATGTGTGCACTGCCAAGTATTGCTGTCTTTGTCAGTTGTTGGATCTTGTTTTTGCCAGGGATCTCCTGGAGGAGTTTTCCCAGATTGTTGCTGGTTGCTCCGAGAGCTCCTATTATTATTGGCGCTACCTTAGCTTTGATGTTCCACATTCTCTGTATTTCTAACCTCAGGTCCTGGTACGTCTCTACCTTCTCCCTTTCCTTCTCTACTATATGCGTGTCATTTTATATTGCTACATCTATTATGAGTCCTTCTTCGGCTGCTTGTCTATTACTAATATGTCTGGTCTGCGAGCTTGTATCTGTCTGTCCGTTCTGAACTCCAAGTCTAACAGTCAGGGCATACTATGGTATGAAATGGAATATAGAATGAAAGAAAAAATCGGTATGGAATATGGAATGGCTCAAGTATGGAATGGAAGATTTGATGTATGGAATGGAACAAATCTTCCATATTCCATGCAAATTCCATACTTGCACATTTTGACGTGGTGTTGCTAAAGTCCGTTTTTTCTTTCGGTTGAACATATTAGCAAACAGAGTCTGAGTTCGACTAGAACAGTAATCAAACTGAGGGCGTTTTTCGGAATCTCCGTCACAAACAATAACGTCGACGCGAAAAGGAGGACACTTATCCTGATTCTGTTCTCATGGGGACAGGGAACATTGTCGCCAGACATCTGCATGTTTACTTCCGTTCTGCCAGCCTGCCATTGTATAAGACGAGATAGCTACCTCGCTAGCATTGCCAGCAGTGTTGCCACTGGGGTCAGTCTGGTTAACATCAGATTGTTGCCTTTTTCAACATCTGATAGCATCAGATTTTTACATTGCAGTTTCATATAAGCTAAATGCTTCTATTAACAAACCTAACAAAGCGCTATCATCCTCGTTGAATCCGAAACAGAGTGAAATATTGCCATTAAATGGAGAAGTCGGTTATAACTTACGTAAAGTGTTATTCTCAACACTGCGAAGAAAGATTCGTTGGTTTGGAACGATAACGAAAACACATTAGATTAGGGTGAGAGATTGATGAAAGAAACTTAAAAATCATGAATTTAACTTATTTTCGTCCAAAAATGAGAGGAAATGTGGAAAACAAAAACAACCCAGTCAACATCAGATTTGTTGCCAAAATATCAGACATCAGATATTTATCTGTAAACATCAGATCTGATGTTAAAACATCAGAAGTGGCAACACTGATTGCCGCATTGTAATCGAAGACTTAGGCTTGGCATCCCGTGACAAAATAATGTACATGATTTTGAGGTGCAAGAATTGAAAGAAACTATCACTGCTCTTTGTAAGCAAGCCATAAAGGCGTGCTCGGTGGCAATGCTGGTCGTGGCAACTAGTAGACTAGTTTTGTTTCAGATACTTTGTGTAATGTTTGGCAGATATTCCTTCAGATCTGTTTCGTCACATTTCTGTAAGTTGAAGTTTGTCATACTCAGATTGATAAAAGCGAATTCTGTTGCCTTGTCAATACCGTATGCAAAGTAGGTTTAGTAACTTACGTCAGCTTTTGAGGTCACACTTCAAACATGATGTGAAGTGTCTTGCTGAAAGCGAATTTAGCTTTGCGCACCAGTGCAGTAAAATGTTTCATTACGACGCTCAGCTTCACTTACTCACTGAGTAGATAGCTTTGTATAGCTTTTGTTCACTTACTTCATTAGCTCACACCTGTTTTCTGCTGTACGTAAAAACATCCGAATTATCAGCTTAAATACGACGATAATTTGCCGACATTGCATTTAGTAAAAATATAATGAAAGAAAAAGTATGTCAAATATTATAATTTTTACGGTTGATGGTGAAGCTTCACCGATATTTGTACTACATTTGGAAATTTGAGTAACAGCGCTCTGAAGCCAAGTTGATTGAAACAACTGTGGAGTCTTTGACCCCAGAACGCACACTCACTACAAAACTTCAAGAGAGTGCTCTAACCCCACGTCAGACATCAGGTCATTGGCAACTAACCATGCTATCGTAAGAGCAAATTTCTACTCCAATAGCAACAATGCTGATGGAACGCATGAAAGAAAGGGAAAAATCACTTATGATTCCACCAGTGTTGACTGCAACTCCGGAGTACCAAGTGCTTTTGACTGAAGAACAGCGAAACTCACTCAAAATTGAGCTCCAAGCCTTCTGCTTATAAAAGACTTCTGCTACTGAAACACCAAGAGGACAGCTTGTGCAGAAGAGAAGTGCCCAGTAGCACGGTAGCAAAGACCATGAACTTACACCTATGCAGCTGATGCTTATGTCCAAAGGAAAGGAGACGAATTTTAGACAGGTCGCTTGCTCATCTTTTATCACATCCCTGATCAACTTTTCTGACTTGAATAATCATACAAAAGTAGACTGTGCATTTCATTACTGGGCTGAGGAAAATAGCAAAGTGCTTTCACAACTGGCATGGATTGTTTTTGCTGTTGCAATGACACAAGCGCCAGTTGAAGCAGTGGCGTAAAATTTATGTGGTTGCGAAATTCTTTGGCAGAAGACAGTTTGCAAGCAAATATGTTTCAACGCACTAATGTGTGAGCATATCAGTTTAGTGTTCGTATTCAGCATTCATCAGTTGAGTTCTTTTCCGTTCATTAAACGCGTTTCTTCTTAAGTTGTTCTTGCATAAAGTACCTCTTTAGCGTGGATCAGCCCCATTTCGTTTCAGAGGTGTTAGTATAGGGCGTTAGTTTAACACTAGGCATGGAAAAGTATGGAAAATGGAATGGAAGATTTTTGGTATGGTATGGAATGGAAGATTTCAGGTATGGAATGGAATTGTATGGAAGATTTTGCCTGCTATGGAAGATGGAAGATTTACATTCCATTCCACAGTATGCACTGCCCACAGTAACTTGACTTTGTTGTTCTCTGCTACTGGGTTGGGCTTGTTGAGCCAGATGTTATCTGTCGTTTTGATCTCGTAGTGCTAGCATATGATGTGGTGGATTGCTGTTGCTACATTGTTATGTCTTGTCGTGTACAAGCTTCCTGCTATCTTGGAGCACGCACTCACTATATGGGCTACTGTCTCGTCCTTCTCTTTGCACGTTCTGCATTTTGGATAATTTGTCGTGTGGAGTATTTTCGCTTTGTGGCACTTGGTGTCCAGTGCTTGATCTTGTGCTGCTATTATGAGTGCTTCTGTTTCTATCTTGAGTCCTGTGCTTTCTCGCATCCATCTGTAGTCGTTCTCCATTGATGCGATCTCAGGTACTTTCCGTTTGTACTGCCCACGTAACTGTTTGCTGGTCCATTTTGATGTGTTCTCTATTTCCCATTCATCCATTTCCTCATTTTTACTTTTGTATCCTTTGATTGCTTGATGTTTCCAGACTGCTTATATCAGAGGATCTTTTTCCTTTGCTTAGCTGATCTATTCCTGTAATCGTGCACGCTGGAATCTGACTGCTTCTCTCAATTCTCTGCAGCCTTCTTTTCTTGGAAGGTACAACCTGTGAATGTTTGCTCTTGGAAGAAGTCCTCCGTGCATGTTCATTGTCTTCCTTGTCATTTTGTCTAGTTGCTGTATTTCTCTTTTGTTCCAGCCTATGATTCCTGCTGTGTAGGTGACCACTGGCACTGCGTATGTGTTGATAGCCTGTATTTTGTTCTTGGCATTGAGGCGTGATTTGAGAATCTGCCTTAACCTTTTTCTGTAGCTTGTTGTTACTTGGCGTTTGACCTCTTTTTGTTTATTCTGCATGTTTCGCAGTATGTCCAGATATTTGTAACCTGTTTCGATGTCGGCGTCTTATTATTTGAAGCTCTCAGATATTATGCGCTAAAGTGCAAACGATTTACTTCACTGATATTATTTGAAATCTACATCTATTGAAAGCTCTAGATTTGCTGCAAGTGTTGCGGGAACCAAGAGACTAAGCTCTGTTTTCTCCTCATTGCAATGATTCAAACTTGCACATATCTGTTTTCAAGCAACTCCTTTCCAGAATAGCGACACATGTACATCTATTTGCACATTTTTACTAGGAAATCGATTTCACGTAACACTACGCACCCTCCGTCCTGGCATAATATTTCAGGATTGCGGATACGTGAAATCGTTTTCCTGTTAAATAATTTCCAGATAGACGCACTTGTGTTTCTTTGGTGGAAGCTAGTTAATTGAAATAAATTGTTACATTTTTCCTATCCAATGGCTTAACATCACTTGTTTTCCTGCATGCAAATGCATTTTTTTACTTTTACGATGTGTTATGTCGCTTTTCTATATGTATCTAATCTACAGACATATTTCGGTTTCCACAACATGTAAAAGTTTGTAGGTTCCAAAATCATGTTTCTTTTTCTGGCTGTATTTCAATGAGTCAATGTGTGTCAGTTGAAAACTTTCAGGCTTGTTGCTTACTTCAGCTTTCGGAAATAAATAACAAATAAACACAAATAAATTTGTGACTCTAATTACCGAAGGGCCAAGACTTTGGCAAGTTAGCTCTTTGAACATAATTTCATTTACGCTGTGTGCACTTGAAGAGAAAGCTGTCAATGTTTAACTGATCAAGCAATGAAACACCGATAAATCTTTTACTAACAAATATCAAAATTTTGAGGAGGGATGATGCAAATGTTTAGGTTGATGGTTCTAGCGATCTTTTATATTCAGGATTTTTGGTTACAAAGGTGACCAAATTATGTTTTGCAACTTAAACTGAAATTTTGGAAAGTTGCTAAATATTAATTATAGTCCACAATCATTAATTTTTAGTTTTTTATTGCTTTTTCTTCATATCCACACAATGTAAAAAGTTGAAAATCCGCTTGAAACCAAACATGATGAAAGCCTTTGGTTATCTTCCCATGAACCATCAAAACGAAAAATATATCCTTGCCTTATCGCAGCTTTTTACTACACATTCCGCTCGCACCATAATCCTTAGTCATTGTGTTATAATACTTCGATACATTGCAGATGATAGAAAAATTCCCATGTTTCCACCGCACATTCAGGAATAGTGACGTACCCAAGAAATAATTTAGGTATTTCAATGCTTCTACTGTGACCTAAATCTGCTTAAAAACAACATTTCAAAACGTAACATTAAAATGGAATACACAATTCCACAAGCGTTCTACTTGATATATAATTTGTCTAACGTTATGTGGTTGAAGGTTTTAGAATTTTTTTGATGAGACTTGCTTTTTAGATCCATATTGTTGTTGACTTGTTTTAAATTACTGCTCTGAGAGTTTGCACAGCTCAAAATGAAAAGTGGATCAGCCAGGATTAATTTCTCGGCGGCGCCAAATTGTTGATTATACTGGCAGATAGCCGAATTTTCAAATACACTTGCATGAAATCCGTTTCTTGCGGTGGCCGTACCGATTTTCCAAGAAGCGCGTTGTTGAAAGAATGCCAACCTTATTTGCACATTAATTTGTTGATTGTGAAACGGATAAAAAAGTCACGTGCCTACTTTTTGGTTAGCGCTTACGCCCTCCTGCTACACCATTTATTGGATACTGCATTTAGTCTGCAAGCTTTGTGTTGATTGAAGCCTTTTTCTTTGTTTTTCTGAACGGGTGATAGCAGTTTTGGTATCGCTGAATTCTTGGCATCTTCTTTACGTTTTTGGGGCCAAGATCTAGGATGGCCTCTTATAATGGCCTCTAAATAACACCGTAGTTATTCTCTGTGGTCTGATTAGTATCAGCCTTTCAAATGTTATAAATTGTCTGAGACGTTAAGATTTGTTGAGTTGCATGAGTTTCTGACAGATCTTCCAAAAATTCTAGGAGTCTATCCAAACGTGTAAGGAATGCGTTTGTGCTTGCAAGATTGTGAGCGACAGTTCTAAACTGGCAGGTTGGTTAAATGCCTGGATAGGACGCGTCTAACCTTGAGTTGCTGAGGTGAATGGACTCCCTATTGAAAAGGTGACCTTGGTAAAATCACATAGGTCTTAAACGTTCTGCTGATCTGTGGTAAAATACGGAACAAAGCAACTTTACTCCACCCTTGCATTGAGTAATCTTGTTAAAATAAAGGTCAATGAACTTAAAAGAAAACTCTTAATCTAGTAAAACTTGTGCTACTAAAAGATCTCGTTGTCCATTACCTAACGCGACTTTAAAAACTTTTACCGCAGACGTAAAGAAAATGCCAAGAGTTCAGTAACACCAAAACCGTTACCACCCGTTCAGAAAAATGAATAAAAGGCTTCAATCAACACAAAGCTTGCAGACTAAATGCAGCATCTAAGCAATGCAGCAGCAGGAGGGCGTAAGCGCTAACCGGAAAGTAGGCACGTGGCTTTTTTATCTGTTGAACAATTAACAAATTAATTTACAAATAAGGTTGGCATTCTTTCAACAACGTACTTCTTGGAAAATCGGTACGGCCACCGCAAGTAACGGATTTCATGCAAGTGCATTTGAAAATTCGGCTATCTGCCAGTATAATCAACAAATTGGCGCCGCGGAGAAATTAATCCTGGCTGATCCGCTTTTCATTTTGAGCTGTGCAAACTCTCAGAGCAGTAATTTAAAACAAGTCAACAACAATATGGATCTAAAAAGCAAGTCTCGTAAAAAAACTCGTCCACCACATAACAATATTCAAACTATATATGAAGTAGAACGCTTATGGGATTGTGTATTCCATTTTAATGTTACGTTTTGAAATGTTGTTTTTAAAAGCAGATTTAGGTCACAGTAGAAGCATTGAAATGCCTAAATTATTTCTTGGGTACGTCATTATTCTCGAATATGTAATGAAATCATGGAAACTTATCTCGGATCTGCAAATCTATCGAAGTATTATAACAAAATGACTAAGGATCATGGTGCGAGCAGAATGTGTAGTAATAAGCTGCGGTAAGGCAAGGATATATTTTTCGTTTTGATGGTTCATGGGAAGATAACCAGATGTTTTCATCATGTTTGGTTTCAAGCGGATTTCCAACTTTTTGCATTGTGCGGATATGAAGAAAAAGCAATAAAAACTAAAAATTAATAATTGTAGACTAATAATTAATATTTAGCAACTTTCCAAAATTTCAGTTTAGGTTGCAAAACATAATTTGGTCACCTTTGTATCCAAAATATGCTGATTGTAGAAGATCGTTGGAATCATCAACCTAAACATTTGCATCATCCTTCCACCAAACTTTTGATATTTGTTAGTAAAAGATTTAGCGGTATTTCATTGCTTGATCAGTTAAATACTGATAGCTTCCTCTTCAATTGCACATAAAGTAAATGAAGTCATTTCCAAAGAGCTAACTTGCCAAAGTCTTGGCCGTCGGTTATTAAAGCCACAAATTTATTTGTGTTTATTTGTTATGTATTTAGGAAGCTGAAATAAGAAACAAGCCTGAAAGTTTTCAACTGACACACATTGACTCATTGAAATACAGCCAGAAACAGAAACATGATTTTGGAACCTACGAATTGTAATATGTGATGGAAACCGAAATATTTTGGTTAGATATATATGGAACAGCGTTGTAAAAGATTGTAACAAGGTTGAAAAAATATTTTACATGCAGTGATGCAGGAAAAATATTATGCATGCAGGACAACTAGTGATATTAAGCAAAAATCAGAAAAACCATGACAAGTTAATCTGAAGTAGCTAGCCTCCTTGAAAGAGGCACGAGGTCTTCTATTTGGAATTTTTTTAATAGGAAGTCGCTTTCACGTCACACTACCTATCCGCAATCTTAAAACCTCGTTCCACGACTGAGGGTGCGTTTTGTTACGTGAAACCGACTTCCTATTAAAAATTTGCAAATAGATGCACATGTGTCGCCTTTTTGCAAACTATAGTTACTTGAAAACAGACATGTGCAAGTTTGAATCATTGCGATGCGATGAAGGAAGAGCCTAGTCGTTTGATTCGTTAACAGCTTTAAGCAAATCTAGAGCTTTCAATAGATGTACATTTAAAATAATATGAGTGAAGTTAAACTTTTGTATTTTAGCACGTAATTGCAGAGAGATTTAAAAAAATAATAATAAGAAAGGAGGAAGGACGACAAGTAAAGTTGGAGTGGCCAAACATTAAAATAGTAGATCGTAAGGAAAGTTGGAGAAATTTTTAGTTGTTTAATGCGGTTACTTTAGACTTTTGATTTGATACGTCACAGCATAACCCAACAATGCTGATGGTTTTCGGGAAGTTGAGCAGAGCTTGCTCTTCGATTTATGAGGCTCTACAGAAATAGACCATAAATTTCAGTTTTTCTGAATTCAGTGTAGAATGTTTACAGCGCAGCAAGCATAACCGCAGTAGAAACCGTGCAAGGTCTATGGAAGTGTCGTGTATCAGCGTTTTCGTGTCGATTGAGTTGGTCTTATCACGTATCAATCAGCCAAATTGGATTTCATGGCAACCACCAATAAAGCAGTATTGGATTTCATCATCTGAAACCAAGACACCATTAGGAGGTCGGACTTTAAGAACACTCCAGGGCCAATCTCAGCCTGCTGAAAGAGCCAAAGCACATTTGTACATGTTGGAATCGAAACATCCTAGACGGGTACAAAGCAGGGCTGTGGATACGGAACACTAATTTCAGGCTCCCGCTCCAGCATCTACAAGTTTTTGGCTCTGGCTCTAGCTCCAGAACAATTTAATCCATTACAAATGAAAAACCACGGTAATATTTGTACAACTCGCTTGCCCCACAAACTGTGTCTGTGGAATTGGAACCCATATTTCAGGCTCCGGCTCCACCATACAAAAATGTTTGGCTCCGGTTCCAGTCGTCCAAAATGCTTTGGCTCCGGCTCCGGGCTCCCGCTTCACATCTCTAGTACAAAGGGGATTTAGTGTGACACATATCGTTCACAAGAGGTATATTTCAGAAAGATTGTAGCGACGTCGGGTATGAAATCACGGACTCGGCTGTTGCATTTCTACAATTATGTGTTCCACGGTTCACCCAACCTGAAGCCGCGTGTCGATGGAATGCAGCAGTTCCTGCTCAGCAGACAGGTACTGTGAAAATGAGTGTCTCGATTGAAGCTTCCGCAGCATCTCATCAGGTGGACCGGTGACTGCAGGTGGAGCAGGAGTTCAAGCTCCAAATATCGGCACGCAAGAGGCAATCTTTTTGGAAAAAAGTTAACAATTTTTTATTCAGAAGCGTGTATACCAAGCTGTTCACAGTTTGTATTCGATCTGCTGAAAATTCCTGTTGCACCACAGCAGGATAGTTTGAGCGCAAAGAGCAGTGAAAATAAGCCAGAGGCTGGTGGTTTTGTTTTCAATCGCTTTTTCCGTTCTTGAAACCGCCTCGATGGAAGTCATTCTGAGAAAACGCAATATTTATTCTCAAACCAGCAATACAATACCACGGAAGAGTGTTTTCTACTAATGAAAACCATATTTTACAATTGAAAAACATACCTGACCTAAGAAAAACTGTACTTTCGCTGAAACAATAAAATTGCTACTGCCATCACAGTTTTTTCTGCGTTCTTCGTTCGTTTTTCACAAGGCCACTCATTCTATTGGCTGTGAAAGACGTCTTCCAGCAAGCTCAATGTAGTTAATATTACAACGTATTGATATTGTCAGCAGTGCTTTCTGTTTTTCGTGTGCCAAAAAACATTAAAATACCGTTGTCGAAGTAAACATCCAGAATGAAAAACATCTGGATTCAAAAGTTCTTCCTCATATGTTGCACCCGGCGTGGTTGCTTATGAAAAATTATACGAATAAATAAACTAAGACAGCAGTGGAGAGAAATACAAGAGAGCTTTGCGCACTTTCGCTATACTACAGCTACCTGTGTGTTCTGAGTGCGATGGTGCACCAATGCTCGGGCTTACGTGACAGGTTTACAAGAAGAAGCAGAATGTTTGAAAATAGCTGAGGTAAAATACGTCTTGTGGAAACAATCGGGTTTCCCCGTGAACAACTCAGAAACAAGCCCCGCTTTACCAGCAACAGCCGCTCACAAACAGATGTTCAAAAGATTTGCTCAAAATGTCGCACAAAGGCAAAATTGTGAAAGAGTCGTTCTAAAGGACCTCAACCAGAGAATCCAACGAACAGTAACCGCACTAGTTCATGGGACACTTTTAATTGTTACTGTATCATAAGATTTATACGAAACTAGTTACTTGAAGTAAATCATGTTGTGTCTACAATGGCGTACGCATAAATTTTTCATGGGGGGGGTCAATCAGTGGCATATGGTGGTCATTTATATTGGATGTGCCCTCTTTGTGACGTCATAATTTGACGTCATAGTCATGTTTCCAAACCAAAGATTTGGCGAAGTTTATTGACATAATATGCATATTTTTCTACATCCACTCCCATTATTTCATGTGTCATTGCACTGAATATAAACTAGCAGTGATCTAGGTTAGGCCGTCAGAGGAAAATACACTCAACGGTACAACACAGCAGAATGGGGCGCCGTTCGTAAAAATATTATATCTGACAGATTCAGCACAAAAACTGCTATCTCTGCGCATATTTAGCTATCTCTGTGCAGAGATAACTATCTCTTCGTGCATAAATGCGTTCAGAGATAGCTAAATGCGTGCAGAGATAGCTATCTCTGCGCAGTGATAGCTAAATGCATGCAGAGATAGCTATCTCTGCGCAGAGATAGCTAAATGCGTGCAGAGATAGCTATCTCTGCACAAAGATAGCTAAATGCACGCAGAGATAGCTAAATGCACGCAGAGACAGCTAAATGCATGCAGAGATAGTCATCACTGCGCAGAGATAGCTAAATATGCGCAGAGATAGCAGTTTTTGTGCTAAATCTGTCAGGTATTATATTTTTATGAACGGCGCCCCACACAGCAGCTCATAACTGCAAGAATGTCAGGCTGGGCGTTAAAACAGGGGAGTAAAACACACTCATCAGCGTGTCAGAGCAATTTACAACTGCAAAATCAGGCTGCGCTAATGTCTTGTTGAATACGAGCAGTCAAGCATAGAAAGTGTGCGGCTGGACTGGCTAGCACACACCACGGTTTGCATGACCGAATCTTGTTAAACTACACAACAATTGAGAATGGGCATAAAGTAGGCAAGAAAACGTTTGGTTTTTTGTTATTTATAAAAGTTCAGCAAACTTTTAGTTTTCGTTTTTCTCTGCTGAGATATTATCAAATGCCTGAATGCTTCTGTGTTAACAACTGCTGTTTTTGAGCTCGTGCAACAGTTCTATTATCCTACAGAAATTGGTAATGTAATCACAGGGATATCTAGAAAAGAGTTTCTAGATATCACTGTGTAATCAATGCGGTCAGCGCTTGCGCTGATCAGCCATACCAGACAAAATAAAGGCAATTGTTTCGGATGAAATGAACTATCGCGGAACGCAATATTAAACATGCGTAGTGGACGAAAGGTCTGCAAAAGATGGTGAGATGGTTTATGGACACATAAGATAATGCAGATTCCTGCCGAAACCTACTGTAATTATTACTTTTTGGCCCATTTACAATGTTCCTTAAAATTTGCATGCAAATTCATTCCGTGGTACTTGCATTAAAGTCGACAAATTAACAAGCAAAAAGTATGCGAAAACAATTAATCTCCTTTGCGCAGGTACTAAAGTTTTTGTAAAATATCAAGCTAAGCTCAAGGGGGTTTAACTCCAACCCCCCCTTGCGTACGCCCTTACATTTCTAATGTCTAGACCAGAGGTGCACCTGCACAACCTATGTCCGTACGGCCGCAACCGGCCTTCGGTAAAAATTTATGCAGCCGTCTGCTTGTAATTCAAAATATAAGTTATGACGGCTGTGCAAAAACTCATTGTCTATTGTACGAGGATACTATTGCAACCACTCCGGTGGTGTTGCGTTGATTGTGTGATTCACCACGAACGGGATGTGCGCGAAGAATAACACCATTATACATGTAGCGCGAGCAAGCAATAGAAAGAGAGATTGCGACGTGGAAGCTCTGCCAATATTGACTTGTGAACGATTTAACGTAACGACAACCGTACGCGAAGAGAGATTGCGACGCATGATCTCTATTGTTGCTTGCTGCCACGGTGCGAAGCTTTGCGCACATGCCGCTCGGGATTTCCGATCGCATCAATACTTACTAGAATGACGACCAAAAAGATGTTTGGAAGCAGAACAGAAACACAATTCAAAAAATAAAAATATCTGGAGCTCACTGTCGCCCGTCATCCATAAATACAAACATGAGGTCAGTAGTAGCGAAAAGGTTGTGCACGCCTGGTCTAGCTTCTTCAGAGCCGTATAGCTCAAACCTTCCAACTAGGGGCCAATGGGGAATGAGTTAACTTTTCTAGTTGTCACCTAAGAATGGACCCAAAAACCTTATTTTGAAGACTTGCATCACTGCACCTTGACGCTAAGCCTTTACGACTAATATTAACTGCGTTGTGAGAATATAAGAAGGATACAAGATTCTATTTGAATAAGGACTGAAGATGTGGCGAACACGAAACTAGTTTCCTTGTGCAAAAAAACTATTGCGACCGATTCGCTTGATGTATGGTCACTGCGGTGGCTTTGCTATTATTGATAAACAGTGGCGTACGAGGCGGGGGGGCGGGGGGGGGCGGTCGTCCCCCCGGCTTGAAAAATTCATGGCAAACTCTGTTTTTAGGGCAAACGCAAAGTGCTTCAAAAATCCGGAAAGACAAAAAATATTTCAACGCAGTGAAAAATTTCAGGGCAAACTATGTTTTTCAGGGAAAGCGCATGTTGTTCAAAATTCCGAATGATTAAAAATATATGTTCAATACAGTGAATTCAGAGCACACTCTGTTTTTCAGTGCAAGCACAAGTTGATCAAAAGTCCTGAAAGATAAAAATATTTCAACACAGTGGAAAGTTTCAGGGCAACTCTGTTTTTCAGGGCAAGAAAGTTGTTCAAAAATCTGAATAATAAAAAATCAGTGACGGGCCGTCAGGGGAGGCAAGGGAGGGTGTTCCTCCCCTACCACAATCATGAAATGTGCAAAACGAATTACGGATCCAATATAACAAATTGAAGAAAAATTTGTCCTTTCATATTGGAAAGGTGCAATTATTGTATGATTCCAATCATTTTCATAGTCAATATATCTGAATTTGCGTATTTCTTCTTCAAGTCAGGGGAAAGTCACGAAGGGAGGCACCGACTGCTTGTGCTCCTCTCACCGGGTGGCTTTCGCATTGAGCAGTTTGTCACAAACTCTGGTGGTGAGCGCTTGCCGTGCAATTGCCTTTATGTCAGCTCTGTAACCTTCATGTCAGTAACAGTGTAATGTTTGTATAGCCTACACTTTTAATATATGTACTCCTACTATATGCTCTCGCGTTTC
>Ga0210059_1001122_pt1 | contig 39138 bp, 23 predicted proteins | sample Ectturendosymbi2_FD_188042 | JGI IMG/M metagenome (GOLD analysis project Ga0210059, IMG submission 188042) | Ecteinascidia turbinata endosymbiont from Florida, USA - Sample 2 (SPAdes) (version 2) | ecosystem: Host-associated > Tunicates > Ascidians > Unclassified | place: Key West, Florida... | reverse complement strand
TAGGCTACAATCCGAGTCTTTTGATACTTTGGATGACCTGCTGGGGTTTCGGGTTCAAAAGTTATGATGTTAGTTAGTAAAAATATTAGACTAATTAGCTAATTAATTAATTTGTTTATTTTAGATCATAACTTTTGAACCAGAAACACTAGAAAGTCAAAGGCTCAAAAGACTCGGACTCGAGTCTAGATTCCAATGAAAACTTCAGCGAAATACTTTGGCCTAGCGGTTGGGCCCCAGGCCGGGCAACATCTGCCAAAATGACCCTAAAACTACTTCACTTATGACGTCAGTCACAAAAAATCCGCACTCCCCAACCAAAAAATTTTTTTTCGAGTGTAATCTACTAGACTGGCCGATCCGTTTGAGCCATTCAACAGCTCTCTAGCGCAATCGGCGGAGGAGCTAGGGCGTTGGTAAGGCAACTGAAAACTGCTGTTTTTTAGGTCGAAATCCAAGTACGAATATATCGTACGCCGGCTCTCAAAGTGTTAAACTGTGAAGTGTACTGTGCGCAGTGCTTCGGAAAAGTAACAGTCATCAAATGGAACTAAAACTCCAAGTTGGTGTACAGTAGCACCATTGTACCATTTTCTGTTCTGTAAAGATTTAACACATCTTGTGCAAAGAAGTTAAGCATGGTTGCATGCGTCAGGTCCTTATCCAATGCCATAAAATTCAAAAGTGCTGCTTTCGAGACAAAGCTTTGAACCCGCAGGGACGCGACACATCTAGACAGCCCTGTATACAAATACAATGTGCTGAAACCTGGAAGTTGAACGCACGGTGTTGATTTTGGCATGTCGGTGAAGGGAGTCGTTTCAGCAACAGTTGCTTAATCAGACTAATGGCACCGCAGGTTTTTACACTATCTGAGCAGTGCACTTTACACTCTTTTAAAGTTAATTATGCGATTAAGCATTGTAAGTCTACAAATGTATGGTACATTTCTATGCGAATAACCGGTTTGCAATTAACCGGACTATTTTTTTCACGTGTGAATAGCTTTGGTTTGAGATTCTAGAATCCTATGCAATGAAGCAGTTTATACGTTTAACCGGTATGCAATTAGCCGAAATCGTCAAAAGTTACGAAGTTGCAAAAGGAATGACATATATGTGTCATTCCGCACTTGGCACATTTGATCGAATGACATACATAAATATAAATCAACCAATCTTAACTGCGTATATCTTTATTTTTACATTGACTTGATGTCACTGTGCACTGTGTTTCAAGTCCTGTTAGACTTACATTTATGTGCATTTCGTTTATAGCAGGCCTGCACAAGACACAGCCCACGCATGGACATCAAAGCTGTTATTTTTTCGGTCATAGACCGAAACGAAACGTTTGTGAAATAACTGAAGAAAATTAAGCCATTTCGGTCAGAATGTTTGAAAATATACGCTAAAAAACACTGTTATTTATGGTGATGGTGAGTTTTAATACAAAGTGAGACAAATGACTGAAATGTTTCAGTGACCAAAATGTCTCAGCAATGATGACTGAAATGTTTCAGTGTAAACAAAAAATGTCAGAGCAGTGGCAAGGCAGTGGGAACAATAAAAGAGTTGAAGGCAATGGAAACTTTGAAAAGCAAAAAAACACAGTACACCAATTATGCTTGTTTCTTTTCAACAACCATGTTGACATAAAATTATTAAAAAGTTATGGAAAACCTTCTGAATTTTCTGGGTACTTGTCGCACAAATAGCTGCAATAAACTTGTTTCAAGTTGATCTTGATAAACCATGAAATTACCTATGATACTGTTATGAAAATGCTCCTCTGCCCCCTTCATGAAAGGACAGGAGAGGCATTGACCCCGTCATTCCCACGCTCCCGATGTCCCTAGGTCTTCAGGCCACAAGTGACCCTTGGATCTTTTCTGTGGCCTGCAAGAGTAGTCTCGATTGCAGAAAATTTGCAAAAGCTTGTTCTTCAGATAATTAATTATCATGGCAGAATTTTTTCCAAACTACAACGAAATAAAAAGGAAGTGGCTACAGAACTACCCATGGATCTTATTTCAAAACTTGTTCGACTGCGCCACCTTGCATGACATGGTTCAAATAAATTAGTCAGTTTGTCACTCAAGCGTCATCGTCCTGGTAGCGTAGCAGATACATTTCAGGTCTGGTGTGCCAACAGTTTTCGATTGGCCTCTCTTAGCGACTTAACGTTTTCATAATAGTGACTGGTTGCATGTTTCAATTCATGGGACCACTTTCCTTTACTTTTTGCAAAACTTTCCAAACTTTAGGTTTAGGGCTATGCGTTAGGTTAGCATTAAGGTTAGAGCTACAGTTAGGTTAAGGTTAATGTAAGCATGAGGTTTTAGGCTTACCTTTTACGTGTACTATGTTTCTACCAAGTCTACAGCATTCTTGTCGTATGTTACTGTCACGTTGCAAGAGATGGTTGAATAAGGTTTCAAATTTAAAGATCCAAGGTCAGCTCTGTAGGCACTGCCAAATAAAAAAGATTGGTCTTTTGCGGACCTAGGTAAAGTGATGCACAACAGCAAATGTGATGTGTACCTAGGTCTTTTGTGGCCTGCAACAAATTTATGTTGATCATTTTGGCACTTCAAGCTTTCCAAGTAACCTAGTGCAGACCTGATTTGAAGCAATGATTCTGTACAGTGACAGTGTTGCCACTTGGGATAGTCTAGTTAACATCAGATTGTTGCCTTTGTCAACATCAGATTTTCACATTAGCCTACAGTATAATATAAGCTAAATGCTTCCATTACCAGTATCTAACAAAGTGTGATAACCCATGTTGAAACCAAAACAGTAAAGTACATCATTAAATGGAAAAGTTGGCTATATGTGTAGCGTATATGTTATTCCCAATGCTATAAAGAGAGCTTCAGTTTGAAACGATTGCTAAACACATATGACGATGAAATATTGATGAAAGAAACTGTAAAATCATGAATCTAACTCATCTTCATTCGAAAAGGATATAATATTTGGGAAACAAGCAACAGCATAGTCAAAATCAGATTTTTTGCCAAAATATCAGGCATCAGAAATTTTATCGAAACACCAGATCTGATGTTGAAACATCAAAAGTAGCAGCACTGATTCTGTATGTGGGCCTAATCATTCAAACTGAAATATTATATTGAGTTTGACTATGAATCAAAAGGAATCATTTTCCACATCTTGATACCCATAAAAATAAATCCTTTTTCAACTGTCAAGCTTTAAAAATAAAATTGTGAGGATAAAATATGAATTGAAAAAAACATTTGATATATCAAAAAGTCAATATTGTCAAAAACTTAGCCATTTTTTTAAATGTTTTGCCATAAGTGAACAAACACTTTCAGATCTTTTGTAAAGAATTTGGCAACCATGTGGAAATGATATATTTTGGAGACAATGATCAGAGGTGTGTTTAAGGGAAGGCAAGCGAGGCACTTGCATCGGGCCCGCCTTTTCAAAGGCTCCCTCGAGGTGTTCCGTGTGTAAATTTTTTTCGTTTTTGGTGAAAAACTTATTATCCACATATACAATACACATTGAAACAGATCATAAGAAAGCACTCTGCTTTCAAAGGGCCAACAACAACAACTGCAATGTTTAAGTACTTCGCTTAGGAAGGGGGCCCCAACATCCACTGTAATGCGAAAGTATTCTGCTTTTGAAGGAGCCCCCAACAGCAACTGTAATGTGTGAGGACCTTTCCTTCAAAAAGGTCCCCGATCAGCAACTGTAATATGTAAGTGCTCTGCTTCCAAAGGGGTCCACATCAGCAACTGTAAAGCTCGTGGGGGCGATGCCAGCTTGCTATCACTTCACTTTTATGTGTTGCTAGCTTTGTCCTCCCAACTTTCAATGTTTTTGAATTTGTGTAATGAATACCCTTTTGCAGTTTTTGTTGTCAGTCATGGCGTAGTTTCAGGAACGTATCCTTGGTTGGCTCGCATATCACCTTCCTAGACTTAACACTTTGGTGTCCGGTTGCTTTTCAGGATTCTCGCGCCAAAACAACCGGATTACATGCGGTTTTGTGCACGCGTACGCACCAAAAGTGGTTGAGAGCTGTTCAAAGGCTGAAAAGACGCAGCAAGTCTTCTAGTCTGCACTCGAAAAAAATTTTTGGTTGGGTGTGTGGATTTTTTATGAGTGACGGATTTTTTATTTTTATGAGTAAGTGAGGTCATAAGTGGAGGGCCTTAGGACATCTTGGCTCATTTCAGCTGGCCCTAAGCCCAAACCGTTGGATGGTAGTATTTTGCTGAAGTTTTTACTAGAAACTAGGCTACAATCCAAGTCTTTTGATACTTTGGATCACCTGCTGAGGTTTCGGGTTTAAAAGTTATGATCTAAAGTAATAAAAATATTTGACTAATTAGATAATTAATTAATTTGTTTATTTTATATCATAACTTTTGAACCAGAAATGCTAGAAAGTAGATCAAAGGCTCAAAAGACTTGGACTCGAGTCTAGTTTCCAATGAAAACTTTAGCTTTACACTTTGGCATAGCGGTTGGGCCCTAGGCCAGGTAACACGAGCCAAAATGACTCAAAAACTACTTCACTTATGACATCACTCACAAAAAATCCGCAACCCCAGCCAAAAAAATTTTCTAGAGTGCAGACTAGAAGACTGGCCGATCCGTTTAAGTTTTTGAACAGCTCTCTAGTGCAATCAGCGGAAGAGCTATGGCGTTGGTAAAGCAATCGAAAACTGCTGGTTTTATGCCAAAAATCTAGGTACGATATATTCATAGGCTGGCTCTCAAAGGGTTAATCAAAAGGTCTTATCACAGTTGATTAAATATGACACCATTAGAGGGTCCCCCTTTTCAGCCTTGCCTGAGGTTTCCCCAACCCTAAGTCCACCACTGACCATAGTCTAAGTGCCCCCTGGCTACGCCCATGGTGTTGTACTGTCACAAAGTATTGGGGCACCAAATCACAAAGTATTGAGGCACAAAAAATTCTGTGTCCCCGCTTTCCTAAAGTTGGGGGACATGTCTTTTGTCCCTGCACTAAGATATTTGACTCAGTTGCAGTGATTGGCAAACGTCACACTTCCGAAAGGAAACCAGTGTTGCAGTTAATACATTTTAAGGGGAAAAGTACATCAACTGTGATGTTATGGTTGAAAACAATCCCATATTCAGAAGTATGATTGCACAAATATTCAGGTGTTGAAGGTCAGTGAGTCTGGAACAAAAATAGGCCTACATATATTATCAGTAAATATGACGTGATTCACAATCATTTTTTTCACAGAGTATCCAACTATGATTGTGCCCAGCTAGAGTGAAAGCTTATCAAGATGACCAACAAATAGATACGGACTCAGAATTATTCTTTATCTAACTCCATTGGTTATAGTGAATGGGTCTTAAAGACAAGTGCCCCAATTTGCTGGCATGGTCTGATTCTTGTTACTTCATCTCATTGTGTGCATAAGTACATTATCCTTAATTAGTTTCGCAAACAATAAACTGTGATTAGTTTTGCCAATTGCCTTAGAATTGATGCTTCTACAAATAAAAATGTTGTATGGCATCTTTGTTTATGAAATATGCTACAATTTTGAATTTGTTTGAGTATAAACACACTCATATCATTCCCATGTTAATGACTATAGCAGGGTTGGCCAAACCTACTCTGCATTACATATGATCCGCATATCGTAAAACCGAAGTTACAAAGAGCCGCAACAGAAAAATCGGAAAACACTAATTTATTCGTAATCTACGCTTATGTGAGATACTTCTTTTTGGAACCACTTGCAAAAGTAATACTGTATGGCATGCTAGCTACCACAGTAGTCAGTACCATTTGACACTTTTCAATAGAAATAAAAAACAAGAATTTTTCGGAAAGCTCAAAGAGCCCATGCAGCTTGCAAGCTGTAGTTTGGCCGCCCCTGGACTATAGTATAAGCCAAACTGGTTGTCAGTTGTAGCAACAAATAGTGAAATGCAATTTTCAAATACTTTTAAAATATTTGAAAGAGAAGCAGTTCTGTAAACACCAGCATCACTTAAATCACCATTATTTTTGCATTATAGGTGCAATATGACGTCACTCACAGAAAGCCCAAAATATAAAACTTTTCAATTTTTTTAAATTTTTAAATGCAAACTAGAAGACTTGCCGCATCTTTTGAGTGTTTGAACAGCTCTCTAGCGTAATCAGCGGGTGAGTTATGGTGTTGCAAAGTGACGGTAAAAAAGTGGCTCACGTGGTTCTTAAAGGTAAAAACAATCCAGAGCCGAAGGTGTAAATCAAATATTAATATTTTGTGTCTCAACGTTTCAGCAATTTGTGTGGTCCCATTTAGAACATTAATGCAAACATGGTATCAGTATCAACAATTGAAAAGTCTGGCAAGTTGTGTTTGAGCTTGCAACTGTTAACTTGGTTTCATATACTTAATCATTTTTAAATGTTTTATTTATTTTTGACCGAGGGTATATTGAATCTCATTCCGCACAGATTTTTACCTGCTGATTTTGGATGCTGTGCATATAGGTTAATTCTATTGTTTCTTCAATCATCATGAGCTATTTCAAATGCCTCAGTTGCCATTAGAGATCGACCGATATGGCATTTTTTAGGCTGATACCGACATATCGGCCATTCATGGGCCGATAACCGATATTTCCAAAATTTTTAAATCTTCTTTTCTGCTTCATTATCAAAAATATGATGTACTTTATGCCTTACCACAAAGATGCTATTCGAGAAAAATGACCATATGGTGCACTTAAAAACCTTTAATTTTGTCAAATTGAAAGTGAGCCTTACATTGCAGTGCACCTAATGTATGAATCTGGTTGTGATTTCTCACCTAGAACCAGTTTTATGTGGTAAACAGTGCTGTATCTATTCAATTGCTAGTTACAATTTTTTTGTAAACAGACCATTGTGTTTTGTAATAAACCAACAACAGTGAGTACACAAGGTATATTTCTGGGAAGAAAATACCATCAATTGCAGCCAAAGTCTTCCTTGCTGTCAAAACGCTAAAGGCTGCAGGCTGTGAAAAACTCTGACCTGAAATGCTCAAAGTCTTGAATCATGAAGGAGTTCCTTACACCAACCATTGAGGAATTCCTTCACTTTGCCTCCTTGGAAAAGTTTATGTCGAGTGCTTTGAAAAAAGATCCTGCGAAGTAATTGAACCAAAGCTGAGGATACTCAGTGCAGTTTTCATCCCGGCCGTAGCACCCTCAAATTTTTGAGAAATCGTGCAAGTATGCCAAAGACATTTACACATATTTTTGTCATGAAACCAGATTCCTCATGAAAAGCTTTAGGGAGTGTTACATAATTACAGTGTTAGTGGATGTCTGTTACTGGTGGTAAAGTCACTGTATTCCTGCTCAGACGTTTGTGTCCATGTCAGGGAAGTTTAATCACAACCGTTCATCATTGGTTCTTCTTTCGTTTGAGCGATTTTTGTTTTATCCACTGCTAGCCCGCCTAGATACCGGGGCAGGTGTTGAGCAGCCATTCGGTTGTCTCATCGTCCAGAACCGTCAGGCCGTGTAGTCCGTGGAGGGGTCGGTGGATTGGACAGTGGAGGACAACATGGTCAACGGTTTGTTCTGCACCACACTCGCAGGCCGTTGAGGAGGCCATACTCCATTTGTACAGGCAGGAGCAGAAACGACCGACACCGGTACGGAGGCGGTTGAGCTGGACCCAGGCTTTTCTTGGGAGGGTCATTCTGGGGTTGGCTATACCGGTGTCTGGAATTGAAGTGGGGAGTCTTGTGGGGTTGTCCACCCACTCCGCGTTCCATTGATGATCCGTCCACTGTGCTGCACGTATGTTGTTGTTGTCAGAAGTACTGATGAGTTGTTGTGCAGCGGTTACAAATGGGTGTCTCGATTTGAGGCACCGTGCAGCTGCACCTGATGGACGGGTGAGCGCTGAGTGGAGCAGGTGTCCAGGCTTCATGGCACGGCGTCTTAGAGATGTATGGCTCCTCTGCGACGAAACTCACAGGTTGGATGCCTGCGAGGATTGGAAGGTTGTCCACTGGTGTAGGACGCAGGCATCCAGTCACAATTCGCAAGGCGTCGTTGATGGTGGGGTCAATAGGCAGGTATGAGCACTGCGGCACCAGACAGGAGCGCAGTACTCTGCAGTAGAAAGGGCTAGGGTGGCTGTTCACAACATTGCTCCAGCACCCCAGCCAGAACCAGCAAGCCGCCTCAGGAGTGCGACACGTGATGTTAGCTTCTTGCGAAGTGACCCAAGGTGTCGGCGTACGTGAGCAACCTGTCCAACGCTACTCAGAGGTAACGTCATTGGTGTTAGATTCTGACAAGGGGTGTGCTGTCACCACTCTTCTTCTTAATGTCTGTATGAATTGCATATACAGTCACAGACAAGTTGACTAGGAAGTCACAGTTGGGAGCTGCAAAATCAACTGTATATATACTTTTTGCCGACGATTTGATACTGCTAGCATCTTTGCAACAGAGTGTTCAGCATACATACTATCGGTTTTCTCAACCAGCTGCATGTGACCAACATGGAATGAAAATCAGCACTAAAAAGACAGGTATTATGCCTCTGTAGAGACCCAAGGCAGTGTATGTAGCAACTAGCAAGTGACGGCAATGCACTGCCCAGGTGGTACCTAGGGGTGGTTGCGAGTGATGTAAGGCGGAACAAGGGGATAGATACACGGATTGGTACAGCTTACGCAGTTTTGGGTGAGATTTATCACACTGTGGACACAAAACGGGAGGTTTAAACACTGCAAAGCTGTCATTTTTAAATCGGTCTCTGTTCTAATCCTCACCTATGGTCGTGGATGTTGGGTAATGACTGAAATTGCTGTCTCAAGAACAAGCAGCAGAGATGGGATTTTGTGAAGAGTTCAAAGTGTGACACTTAACAACAAAGCACACAGCTGTGAGATTCATGAAGCGCTTAACGTTGAGCTACTTCTCCAAAGCGAGAGATTGTAGCCAGGTTGTTTTGTCCAGAATGCTCCACAGAAGACTGACGAAGCAAGTCCTGCTGGCTAACCCATGGGAAATCAGCCCAGAGTTTGTTCAAACACCAGGTGGAGTGGCTACATCTCAAACCTTGCTTTGTTCTGTCTTGGTGTGCAGCCAGCAGAATTATCTGAAGTTGCTGTTGACTATGGGCTATTCCAAATCCTCCTAGGGCAGCTGTCTGCGCAACCCTCCCTGGTGGAAAAGTAGGCATAAAAATTAACGAATGAATAAAATTTAACAACAGGTTGTTGAGCAACATGCTTTCTTGATGTGGTATAGGTACAAATAGTGATGTTTTAGTTAACTCCTCTTACAGTCTAAGAAGGGAACTATTAGATATAATTGGTATGGTGTGCAGACAATTGAGACTGTGGGACCACTACATTTGAGAACACATTCACATGAGACTTTTTCATTTGAGACCACATTCATTTTTACGCCATGTTAAAGTGAAGCTGTTTTGATTTACTGTGAATCACATTTTTATGATCTACCTTCCACTTCTTTGCAAGAGACCTGAAGTTTTGCAAGGTTCTGCCCTTTCGTGTTCAAGGTGACTCATGCTGCTTGGTCAATGCACGCGCACTTTATAACATCCCAAAGACCAGAAAACACTTCGCACCTCGGGTATGGAAGGGAGCGTTGCACCTCTGAAATGTGATTTAGACTACGTCAAAGAATTCATGTTTTGTGTTCCTGCCAGTTTCCTTCATCGAGGCACCACAATAGTTTCAGTTTTTGACTAAAAAATGAAAGACGAGAAAAGAAAAAAGGTCTTTTTGCATTGTATTAAGAAAAATGTCTGACGTGTGACCTCTACAGATGCGACTGTTTTAGCAGATAACTTTGATTCGGAAGAATAGCAGAATTCGCCAAAAATTTTGAAATGACGATCATCATGAAACATTTAGTATAAATGAAGAAGCCCCTGCATCTTCATTTTTTTCAAAAAAGTGGTTGAGAAACATGTTCGCATTATTTGGCCCAATAGCAATGTGCTATTGAAGACATGGTGAGATTTTTTTCGGAATTAATGTTATCTTCTAAAACAGTTGCATTTGTAAAGATCACGCATCAGACATTTTGCCCATACGCAGTTAAATTTCTCTTCTCAAAGGCCATGAAATTTGATTTTCTCCTGTGATTGTTTTGACCAACGCAAAAAGACCTTTTTTTCTTTTCTCGCCTTTCATTTTTCAGTTACAAACTGAAACTATTGTGGCGCCTTGATGAAGGAAACAGGCAGGAAAGCAAAACATATAATTCCTTGACTTGGTCTAAATAACATTTCAGAGGTGCAACGCTCCCATCCAAACCTGAAACATGAAGAGTTTGCTGGCCTCTGTGGTGTTTTAAAATGCGAGTGCATTTACACAGCAGCATGAATCATCCCTGGACATGGAAAGGCAGAACCTTGCAAAACTTTAAATGTAAAGTCCCCTTGCAAAACTTTACGTCTCCTGCAAAGAAGTGAAAGGTAGATCATAAAAATGTGATACACAGTAAATCAAAACAACTTCACTTCAAAATGGCGTAAAATGAATGTGATCTAAAATAAATGTTCTCAGATAGAATTGGTCTCAATAGTCATGGAACCAATTGGTATATATTTCGCCTATTTCATAAATTATGTGTCCTGTATTATGTATGCAGAATATCTGTGACTGATGAGAGAGTGATGCGTCCACTAGCATATATTTTCCATTTGTGTACTTGTGGTATTTCTATCTCATAACACTCAAGCATACTCATATGTATGTAACTGTTTTTGTGTGTTATTGCTTTTTTTCTTTCTTGTGCACTAATATGAAACAGGACGTGGACTTAGAGTCTGAGATGAAAAAAAATTAAATTTATGTAGAATAGCAGATAGTATACTTGTGAAAGTTCCGAAAGAAGACATGGTATCAAGGGGACACTAAATTCAGTCCATAGTTTATATTATTTTGTCCTGTTTGGGGAGGTTGAAAGATTGATTGATTGTTTCATATGACTCAGCTAATAAACAAACAATACAAAAAGCGATCATGCAAAAAAGTAACTAATATCAGTGGAAATTAGAATAAATTAAAACACAATGGCAAGAGGATTGATCATTGTAAACACAGATTATCACATATGATTGGTAAAGGACCATGGGATTCATCTAGTCAACCAACTCTGTTTTTTACTTATTGACAAGTATTAGAAAACAATAGTTGGAAATAAAATAAGTGCAGTTAAAAAAACAAACAAACATAGAACATAGTTTGGAAAAATTACAGATGAAGAGAGCATGGCTATGTGCTCAAAGGAGTGGATCTAGTTTAATTGAGGAAATTTGTGTGGTTATAAATGCTAAACACTGTTTTTTCAGAATAGTTAACATTTTTTTAATTTAGATAATAGTTTATTCTGTTTGTGCTGCCTGAAAATTTTGTGGCTTTGGCCTCATCTGGCATTTCCACATGTTATGAACTAAAAATGTCAGACAGAAAACGAAGAAAAAACAAGCATGAGGTAAGTTTTGATCAATTTTCAATGAATCATACATGTGATTTTATGTTCAAGGAATGTCAAAATACTAGCTGAGTCTTTTCAGGGTTTGAACAGCTCTCTCTAGTGCATTCAACGAAGGAGTTGGACCGTCGCTAAGACACATGCAAACTGCTTAATTTTAGGCTGATTTCAAAGTACGATATATTCATACGCCGGCAATGAACTTGTTAAACGATTATTGTTTAATGGTCACTTTTGGCATTTCAAAACTCTTTTTTTAAATTTAATTAGTTCTATTTATTTGTGGTAATCCAGGACAATCAAACCTTTCGCAGTGATTTTTAACAGACAAATGCTGTTTTCAATAAAAATTTGTTTTCATGAAAATTTCTTAGGTTAACTATCAACAAAGTTAAAATATGTAGTGGGCAATGATAAGGCAAATAAATCAATTATGTTTGGTGCAGGGACATGCAAAGGAGTGGAAATAAAAAAAACTGTACAGAACAAGTTTGGTAGATGCATGATACAGATGAAGTTGAATTTGAGCAAACTGAAAAAAATTAGTAGTTGTAAGATATTACTTGGGGTTTCATTAACAATTATGGTACTGAGGTTTTCCCTGGGAAAATGACCTGGATACCAGACTATTTCTAAAAGTTTTCCATATTTTGCCAGTTTCCTGAAACACCTGTAATTAAAAACCAAGCAAGTATTTCAGTTAATTAATCTAGTATTTCTCTTCATAGTTTTTGTATATAAATGTATGAAATTTAAAGAGGAAAATATTTTCATCTGGTATCCAACAGAACCCCGCTCAGTATTTGTACAGAGGCTGGTTTCTACTCTGGAAGACTTCTTTACAGATACGTAGGCTAGGGTTGAAAAGCGGTAATGATCTGAATAGCCAACCAACTTGAAATTATTTAACTCTGGGCATGATTTTGAAAATATAACTATTGCATTAGTTTTTTAAACCAGTATCATTAAATAAAAACAAATTTGAAGTGTTTCTGCATTGAACAAAATCGTTTGCATAAATTATGTTACTGATATTTTTTAGTTCAATGCCTGTTGTATTATGTAGAGTTGTGTTGCAATCAGAAAACCCAAGCGACATGCACACAAAGTGTCACAATGTGGCAGCAAGTGACAATGAGATCACGTGCTATGATTATTCTATTATTGCTTGTTTGCACCACTTACATGTATGTGCTATTCTTCGTGCACACCCCGTTCGTGGTGAATTGCCTGTATTCAACACCACACCAACCAGCAGGTTGCAACAGTTGAAAACCTGATCAAGACTTAGCTTCAATTAAATTTTGCTTTTTAAAAAAGTGCAATTAGGTGGTGTGGACCCCATGAAGTTTCAGCTTAGTCTAGTAATTCCCAACATTATGTGCACTCCCCACAGTGGAGCATTTTGAGATTGAGTTCTAATGTTGAAAAAAAAACAGTTCATCTGGAGTCAAATGGTTCACTGGTCTAGACCAGTGGTTCTCAACCTTTTTTGGCCCATGAACCATCTTTTGAAAAAAGAACTTTGATGGACCACAGCTATGCGGACACCTCATGAACAAATAGTTGAAACTGTATTACACATAGGTTAGTGCACTCAAGGATGTGTTCAATCTTAGTCTTGGAACACTTTGTGGACTACTAGAAATTCCAGGTAGACCAGCAGTGGTCCACTTGGACCATGTTGATAATCACTGGTCTAGACTGTATATAGTGTTACATATTGCATAACATCACATTTTTATGTAAAGTTTTTTTCTCTAGGTAATTTTCTTTCTGCTTTGTTCTCTTAGTAATTCTCTGTACAGACAAACAAGAAACATTAGAAGACTAACTTGTAAATAATCAACTATATTCCACACACTGCCACTTAAACATGTTTCAAAACCTTCGCTAACTTTTGGGGATTTATAATATTTTTTGTACAGTGTTGTTTTGATAGTTAAATTCAATTTTGCCATGTTTCATGATCCTTACTAGGGAATAGGGATGTGCATTATGGAACATTTAGAAGTTCTGGAATCTTTATTTTGAATCCTATTCCAGAATAACCTGTCATATATGAATATCAGCATATCGACTATTCATTTATGAATAGTTTGTTTAAAAAACAGAAAAACATATCTACAGAAACTTCTATTGCTTGTTTTTGAGGTGCTTTTGCAAATTTCCTGTGCTATGATGATAGCTAAAATCCAAATGCCGGTGGCAGCATACCTGAACTCTGATTAGGTTGGGATAAATGTTTGCAAATGAACAAATTTTAGCCCCTGGCATAGCCTATTAGCCTAATTCTTTCTATCTACTCAGGTTATTAGCAATATGATTCCAAGCTCACTAGTTACACCCACACATGAGCATTAAACAGTAAAGGGCAATCTGCACTAAGGACAAGCCAAGAGTTGCCAAGGGCAATCCTTTGTTTGTTTTATTGTGTCCAGAAGTAGCCAAGCCATGTATGGCACCGCATTACCCGACACAATAACACCAACAAAAGATTGTGCCTGGCAACTCTTGCCACATCCTCAGTGTAGTTTAACCTTAACACCTTGACGACCGGTCTACGAATATATCATACCTGGAAATCGGCCTAAAATCAGCAGTTTTCAGTTTCCTTACCAACGCCATAGCTCCTATGCTGATTTCACTAGAGAGCTGTTCAAACCCTCAAAAGATTCGGCAAGTCTTCTAGTCTGCACTCTAACAAAATTTTTTGGTTGAGGATTGCAGATTTTTTTGTGAGTGACGTCATAAGTGAAGTAGTTTTTGCGCCATTTTGGTTCATGTTACCTGGCCTAGATCCGAACTGCTAAGCCAAAATGTTTCGCTAAAGTTTTCATTGGAAACTAGGCTCGAGTCTGACTCTTTTGACCCTTTGATCTACTTTCTAGTGTTTCTGGTTCAAAAGTTATGATCTAAAATAAAAAATTTTGTTTAATTAACTAATTAATCTAATATTTTGTTTCTTTTATATAATAACTTTTGAACCCGAAACCCCAGCAGGTCATCCAAAGTATCAAAAGGCTCAGATTGTAGCTTAGTTTCCAATAAAAACTTCAGTGAAATACTATCATCTAATGGTTTGGACCCAGGGCCAGGTGAAGTGGGCCAAGGTTCCCTAAAAGTCTTCCATTTATGACATTACTCTGAAAAATTCCACACCCCCAACCAAAAAAATTTTTTTTAAGTGCAGGCTAGAAGACTTGCCGAGTCTTTTGAGCCTTTGAACATCTCTCTACCGCTTTTGGTGCCAGAGTTACGCTTGCGGAAAGCCATGTGCGATCTGTTTTTTTTTAGTGCGAAATCCTCAGTCATTACTGGACGCCAAAGTGTTAAAACCACCTAACTACCGAACTCAGAAGCACACCACATGTGTGAGTGGTTCCAATTCTGCAATCTGAGAAAAAAGAAGCAACACAAAACAAGAGCAAAATGAGCTGATCGCACATAATTTTAGAGTGCCATCAATGATTACACGACCTGTTAATTAGCTCATTGCGCCAGTACACAGTGCTGTGAGGTTGTTGATTGTTTCTTTCTTTCACCTACTTAGGAGCACAGAGTGCCACTACAAAATAACTGCAAAACTTGTTGAAACCACTTGTTTTGCCGACTACGCAATTTTACCTGTTAATTTAATCCAAATTTATTGCAAATGTAAATATAGAGAAAAACTCTAATTTTTGGATTTGAACACTGCGGATTCGAATCAGTAGGATTTGATATTCATTATATGCATTCCTAATCCTTACTATGCAAGGAATTTTAAGGGAACACATTCACATACTTCCTGCCTATGCTGGCAGAAGCACAAAGCAAACAGTGCTTGAAAGATGAGGAAAATTTGGTGTTTGATGTAGAATGTTACAGGATAAATGCACAGGTTTGCAGGGTGAACCAGTTCTGTTTGTAGGGTGCTGTGTAGTGAGAAAAGAAACAAGTAATCTAAATTTTGAAAAGTTATGTGAAATCCAAATTAAAGCCTTTCCTGTTGTTGATTGTTACTCTTGAGTTTACAATGTCTCAGTTAGAAATCATGTTTACACAAAAAGTTACCTGTAACTTCTTTTTATATTACATTGTATGGTACAAATATAATTTCAAGCGTTGTATGATTACAATGTAAATGCTGTACTTTCTATGAGAAAACCTTGGTTTTGTGCTTAATTTAAGGCAGTACCATATCATTGTTCTGGTTTTGAATATTGTTATGAAACAATTTTGACAATTTGTAATTTTAAGTATTGTGTTCTGTGGTCTTTACTATAAGATTATTATCTGTCTGTAACATAGTAGCCACATCAGCTTCAATGCCTGCTGGAGATAAAATCTACGAATGGCAAAATCCGTGAATGTAGTGGTGGACGATGGTTAGTTTTTCATGTTTTCATTGAAACATTGTCTTAGTTCAACAAGGTTAAAGTTTATTAGTTCAAATGAAAAGTTCAAGGACTCTTTGTATCATTGATTCAATTATATAGAAGGATCTTAAAGTTCAGGCTGAGCAGATATGCTGCAGCTTCATCAGTGATTTTTTTTCAACAAACTATAACTAAGTGAAAACACATTTATGCATGTCGTCCTCAGATGTGACCTTAGTGATCCAATGAAAAATCCGTATGTGAGTTCTTGCCAATAATTTCAATCACCATACCATGCTTACACAAAAAAATAATGATGCTTTTTCTCTAATTTGTGTGTTTAGTTTGGTCCTGAAATGTTTGCCTTGTGTTTTGTATCAAGACCCACCTAAAATACAAAGGCTAATCCAGTAAAATGTATTCAAGTTGTTACATGTATAAGAAAAACACTGAGTTGGTGAAGAGATATGTAAATGAAAATTTCTGAAAAAGTTTTCGTATTCTTTACCAACTTGCAGTCTTGCATATATTTTGACAAGGGTTTTGCTATTTCATGAAAAAGTTGTTTACCCAGGTCTTAGTCAAAAACAAGGTATCCTCCACAAATTGTTTAGCAATTACTGACAACTTTAGTAGTAAATAATTCATTAAGGAATCTTAGTGTTTCACGAAAAGGTTATATACAGCAGTCTAAGTCAAAAATGATGCAAGCTCTAACTTGTTTACCCAATACATTCTTTCAAAAGCATGACACTTTTGCTCCAATGAGTACCAGTATACTTTCTTGAAAATCAGGGCGTTTTGTCAAAATTTTGCATTGATGGCATGTGGATATTGGCATGTTAGCCGACATAGCTGGTTCATTAGGATTATATCAGTTCTTTACTACCTTGCTGCTGGACTAACCTCATCTGTAATCTAAATACTAGTAGGTTACCCTCTGAGCTTTTTTTCAACTAAAAAGCCTACTGCTTCTTCGTATGCATATGCTTTTATTCCTCCGTTTTTCCTGCTAGGAAACCATATGTTGTTGCAACTGCAGTTTTTTCCTTCAGTAAGCTGAGGAGCTTTTGCCACGATAAAAATAGCTGCTTTAGCTTTAATTATTACGAGTTGAAAATATAAGACCTAGCCTGCAGAAAATTGCAAAGAAATTTGGGTGAAATCAGAGCGTAAGTATGATATTGTTTGAGAAGTGGTGGTAGATCTCGCTTTATTTGACGGCTAGTTTTTTCGCCACTCAAGGTTCGTTGCGTCAGCTCAGCCGCATCGCTTCCTTCCCCTTTTTCCTATCTGCTGAACCAGCTTGATGTTGTGCCATTATCTTCTACACTGTGGCTAGGTGCTGGTGTTGTGTGAGGCGTAGAAATATGGCCAGTGTTTTCGGAGTTCCAATTGTACCTGAAGTCAAAAAAACAGATGAACCTCAAGTTGAACAAGCGTGCAAAGATAGTGTAGACGATGCTCATCAGATTGTAAGAAGTTTGCTACTAATTACTGTTTTTGCATGATGGGACTTTAATTATAGTGGATTTGTTAGCTTGTCATTGTTTCACTTCATGCAGATTAAAGTAGAAGAACCTACCAAGGTTGAACTGCAGATCGCCAAACATGTTCGATTTAAGACTCCGAAAAAGTCAACTGTTATGAACAAAGAGGCGGTTGATTATTTTGTAGGTCGGATGATATGAAAAATTATTTCTTCTTTGAGTAAACATGGCTGTCTGTTGCTTGAGATTACCAGTTTTGTTTACAGTGGTCGGTTAGTAAATCATCATCAACTTGAAACGTTTTCTAAACTTCTAATGAATTTAATCACCGCTTTGCCTGTCCCGACAGTACGTTTGACTGAAACCTTAACGACAATCTAGTAAAAGATTTTAGCTCAAGCTGTTTCGCTTTCGTGTACAGCAATCTCCTACGTGCTGATGTTTCGTCCTTTCTTCTTGTTGTAGGTTCCAAAGCCGTGGATACACTGATGAGTTCAAAATGGGCCAAGTCAAACAAGAAGCAAGATCCGATCTTCACTTGCAGAGAAGATGCGGTCGTTTTCATGGAAAAGTGAGAGTTGCCAGTTGTGTTTCTTACTTGTGCTGACTTAACATGCTATGTAGGATTATGTCAACCGTATGTGACATTTCTTGCCGATGAAACGTGCTTGCTATACAGGGCGTGTTTAAGCGTTTTTTGATTATTATAATTCCTGTCCCGTTAAGTTCTCTTGTTACGCCACACCAAGGTAAACGCACAGAACTAAGCGCAATGCTGCAACGCACCTATGATCACGGGCTGGCACTTCGTTTGAATATGTGGCTTGTTCGATTTTTTTTAAACTGCCGAATAGAAAGTGATGGAGTTCTGGCCTTACTTGATGCGAAATTAAACCGTAATCTCACCCGTGGTTTGGACTGTTCCGTGTATATCTACAAAACCAACGCCCACAGACAGATAAACAGATGCTTTAACTTTTGCTCTGAGCATCCTTTGAAACATAAACACGTGGCTGTGAAGGCATTGCTATCTAAAGCGGCACTATTAACTTCGAATGAAAGCAGCCATAAAGAAGCGCATTCAACAACCCCTCAGGCACAACGGCTATCCCGCCGCATTAGCAAGTTCACGATAACATTCTACCAATGCTGAGAAACTGTTAGAGACCCAAGCTTCTGGTATTGCCGTATTATCGCGGATTAACCAAAAAACTTCAAACATGCCTAAAAGACCGTAAATCAGGTCGCTTTCAAAATCCACGACTACAATCAACTGTATTACAAGAAATGAAAAAGGTCCCATCCGCATTTTTGATCGCCAAAGCGCTGTTAACTTCGTACCTTGTAGCGATTACGATCAAAATCATATTGGTAAAAGAAAAGGCTCTTTCAACTCAAGGAAAAAGCATGTCGACTGCATTAAAAGTGTTCATGCAGAAATAAGTACTCTAGCGAATCATGCATCGGAGTTAAACCCATTGCGTTAGAAAATGATTTTACCAAACAACGCTGTACCGAATCGTTTTTTAGCAATTCGACACCCAGCATTGTTAATGAGAGATCGTCGGATCTCTTTTGTAGTGTACAAAGCAGCGTTTAGCTATGGAGGACTTAATAGTGGATCGAGTATAGTTCACTTCGTTTTTCACTTGGGTGTTGCTAACAAGCTTCTACCGCTCATACTCTAGCCGCACACTTTATTTGTTGCATCCCTTGCCTTCTTTTGGTGTTTATCTCTATGTTATAGCAATTGCGCTCTTTCTGTGTTTGATGGCTTCCACTACTTAGCTTTTTCGTACGATTCGCCCTGATGAAAGCCTGCTGTCAGCTGGCTTTCACGTTGTCGTGTTTTTTTGCGTTTTCCAACATTTAAGTATCAGATTTTATTAACCGAATTGTTTGCTTCTTTTAAACATTCGCAGACTGTTAATGAGCAAAATGTTCTACCGAGTCAAAAAGGAATTAAAGCAAAGCAAGGACGGGGTAAGTTGTACTGCGATATGTTTATGGATTTAATCTGGGTAGTTACTGTATGCTCTCATGCGACCTGGTACGAGGAAGTCATCTCTTGCGCTTTTCACGAAGCTTGACATGCAGACGGGTCGCTATAAAACCCATTGTTCGTTATATTTCATGTGTTTTTGTAAAGTTGGGAAACGGTAGAACTACTCTATGTAAGCTTTATGCAGTTACGTGGCAACTTCACGCGCCTGGCTGCAGTAAGTTTATTGCCCGAATTATGTGCCGAGAACAATGGACGTCGGAAAGATTTTTTCCAGGGCGGGAAGGCATAGTGGATTTTTCCAGAGGTAGTCAAAACGGGCCAAAAATGGTGAAATTTCATTTTTTTCCAGTCGAAACTAAGAAAACAATCTCTTTTGCTGAAAATTTAATAGGAAAATGTCAAATTTTAAAATCCGTGGGGGTGGCTTGCCCCCTTTTCCGATGAGTATGCCGAGAACATAACCTTAAAATGACCACAACACGTTTTGCTGGAAAGATTTGGGTGATTTTCGCTGATTCTGTTCGACCCTGCGTTTATCTGATCAAGGTCAAGGAACCAGTTTGAAAATCCGCTTCAAACATTTCCTGTGGCTTGTAGCTTTTAACGCCGGTTGAGCTTCCGCGAAAGAGTTTTATTTTGTTCAGCTTCTGGTTTTGTTACAACAGTCATTCTCACTCCCTAAGTATCGACTTGCGGTTGCGGATGTACGCACATAGGGAAGTCGTAGCGGCTTCATCAGCTTATGTTGGCAGACTTCAGCTTTGTAGCGTCGCAACTTCCCATCGCTGACATTTTGCCTGCCGGTTAGCGTTGACGTGCAAAACTCTTAACCTGTAAACAGAAACCGCAAGATGTGTCTCATGAGCTATGGATTTGTTGCGACACTTTCAGCTACCCCTAATCTGCGCGTGGTGTTAAATGTCGTAGTGCGTGTAATCTGGCATTTAAAAAAGCCTTTCTGTTGAATGAATTTGTCGCTTTTTCGTAGCGTTTCAAAAACATCTGAACAAAACAACGATCTGTGTTGCAAGAAATCAGGCTTCCAGCATAATGACGGCTGCACCTACGTTGTTTGGTTTTGAAAAGTGTTGCTGACCAAAACTCCTTGATTTTAGCGCACCACACATACTTCAAACTTGGAATCACCTAAACCTTTTCAAAATTGGAAATCGCGATCATTGCGGTTGCATGAAACCTTCTTCACGCTTTGTGCAGCTTCACAATAAGAAAGCAGTCAGCACACCGCCCCATTATCGCTAAAAATAAACTAATAAAATCGCGGCTGATTGTTTCAGGTAATTTGTCCCCAATCAGGTTAATCTAACACGTTGATATCAACACCAAAACGTTGGATATAACCACAGTAAATTTCATTGGTGATTCACTCCGAAGTTCCTAATCGTGTGAGCAACCTTGCTCACAGAAAGCTATTAAAGAGAATGCCGATGAAGACACTGGCAAATCAAAAGCGCGGAAACGGAAAGAAAAAGGGAAAGAGGCCAAAGCTTCGGAGAAAGAAGTCGAAAAGGCCGAGGAAGACGATGACGCTGAGAAGAAATCTGACACGAAGGTACGAGTTCTAACACAAACGTGAATATTGTTTTGATTACTGACGTAACCATCGTTCACCCGCGTGTGGTGCCGCTGCTTTCTTCTCCCTCACGTAGGATCTTCTCAAGAATGGCAGGAGGGGCACGCGATTGTCCATTTCTTGTGACCTGTGATTCGTATGTTGAATTATCATCTACGGTTGTGTGATGAGAACAAGCATTCTCAAGTGTTGTTTTGCGATTAGTGTTAATTTGAATGAAGTAAAGAAATGTCTGCCCAGCCCATGTCACTGATTGAGTGACAATGTGACAAGGTTTAATCAATGTTGACATTCCATCGATCGCTTCATTGCTTCTTAAACAAGCGAATCACTACGAATTAAAATAGCACATGAAACATTTTTTAGCCAAACGCGAAATTTATCGGTATTCGATGTGTTCCGAAATTATGTGAAGCCGGAAAAGCTGACAATCTCACCGAAGGTTACAGAGGTCCGTATTATGCGACAATTACGTATTTTTTAATATCTTTCAAAGCTTCCCGAGCAGTATTCTTCTGTCTGCACACGTCGATGAGGTACTACCTTAAGTTCGCATGTTGCAGAAAAGGGCTGATCCACTGCAGTTGCTTATTGTAACGACAGTGCCGGACGTCGTCCTTCCCAAGCTCAGTCACATAATTTACTGTTAGTCAGTGTTTGCATCTTCGTTGCAACCAACTACGGAGAAGTGTTGCATTGTACGTCCAATTTTCTGACTCACTTCAAACAGTGAACCGGAAAAAGTTAATTGAATGGAGGGTGTTTGTTGCGAAACTTTATTTACAGCGCCACGACAAAAGCGGTTATCATTTATTAAAACAAGAAAGAATGTAAACGATGTCAACAGGACTCATAAGCAGCCCAAACTTTTGGGAGGGGCCCAAATGTTTTGACTTTAAACTAGTAACAGTATTTTGTTTGGGACGCTGCCTCTCAAAGCACGAAACGACAAAATCTACAAGAAATTTGGAGGACCATGGACCCCTTGCCCACCTGGCTACATCTATGCATTAGTCTAAGCTTCGCGTGCGCTTAAGCTGTTCGACTTCTTTTGCAGGAAGGTGGCGACAAAAAGAAAAAGCGTCGCTATAAGCTGGAAGTGCACGAAGAGCAGGTCTTCCTGGATTCGAATGAAGGATACATTTGGATTTACGACCCAGTCCACCCGCGCACCTGGTTTCTCGGTAAATAAACTTTGGAACACTTACGCCGGTCGTTAGAAAATCTTTGAAGTGATGTTTGTGGGCAAAATATTCGTGAGCCTGTAACGGCGATTAGAGAGCCACGTTGCACCGCTTGGTTTGCGCTTGCTGACTGAATTGTCCAAGACATAGAATGAAGTAACGAACCACAGAATTCGATTAAGTGCTCTGTGCAAGCAGTTGATTTGCGTGTGTTGACTGGTTCAGTTACTACGTGTGCATTATCTGTACCAGTCGATTTTAGCCTTCAACGTTTAGTCGTGTTGAAAATACCGAGGACCACGGCTGCCAGCTTCACCAGCGGAGGGATTCAAAAATCCCAGTACCCTGTGTCTGGTTGTGTGCAACATTCATCAACTGACAAATGAGGTCTGGCATGGACTAGCAACAACAACCGGACATCACTTGCATTTTGTGTTTTGGTGTTCAAGTTGAATACGTTTCTGTTCAGTTTTTATCAGAATATTTGTTGTTACCGTTCAGCGAATTTTATCCTAGAAAAAAAAACGTTTTCGCAGGTGGAGTCATCCTGCTTGGCGTCATTGCCGCCACTCTTTTTCCAATATGGCCGCCTTTCGTGCGAGTGGGTGTCTACTATTTATCTATCGTGGGCGGAGTATTTATTGGATCGATCTTTGCCATCGCTATGGGTAAGTGTCGTGTTTGGGGTTTGTGCCATCAAACTGTTGTTGCACACGCTTCGCTATGTGTTATTGCCCCGCGAAATACACGCCAGGCAGCACTTAGCAAATTTCCGTCCTTCCAGGTATTTATTTCGCGATTACACGCATGTCGGACGTATGCGCCAAGTTTCAGGGTAAGTTGCCACCTGGACTGAGCGCCGTGACAATCGAATGTTGTGTCTGTTTCCAACGCAGTCGCTGTTACGATACACGACAAGTGGCCTTGTACATCTTGTTTTGTTTTTCGCCGTGCTTATGTTAAAAAGCAAATAACTGTCTTTGAAGGTCAGTAAAACGCTTGGCGTATGAATACACCGAGGACGTGTGAAAAAACTCTGTGAATGCGATAAAACGTCGTTATTTAATATTTGTCACGGCAATTTCCGTTTGTTAACCGATTGTGTGAAGAACGGGTGTAACGGGGCGGGAACGCGTGGGAACGCCGTTCCCACGCGTTTTTCATGTTTTGCTGTAAATTGAGTTTGAAGCTGTTTAAAAATGGCTAGTTTTTGGGTGCGTTCCCACACCTCTTTTGTTAGCACTACATCCCTGGTGAAGAACGAGTGGCATTGGTCATTTACAGCGACGACATGTGACATTTAGGGCGCGCGCATATCTCAACGCACGACTTGAACCAGCAGCTGCTGTACACCGATTCATTTGCGTGGTACGAAGTGAAATCTTTGATCGGTTGATCTTTCATGTTGTGAGGAACACTGAATTAATTGCATCCGAAGCTATTGCCACAAAATGGTTTCAAGACGTGGTCAACAATTACTTTTTTTGCCTTGCCAAAACTTTGATTGTACCAACGGAGAGTCGGGGATTTCAAGGTTGCTCTCGTACTAAAACTTTGATTTTTGGGTGACGACACGATCACGTCAGCTCTGACCAGTGTAGGTCGGAGGTGCTGGCAGACACCACATAAGGAAAAGTTAAGTTCGGTGATGAAACACAACCAACATCCGGGGTTCGAGCCGATTACAAGTTCGTTGTCAACCGAACTGGAAAACATTTTTTACCTGCTACACAGTTTTACCGTGAAAGCGTGAAAATCAGGAACGAACAGTGTGCCCCTCCTGTCAAAAACAGTTCCAGCTAAACAGCAATTGTAAGATCTTGCTTACTCTCTGTGAAAGAGATTAAACGTCGTTTACAAAACAATGGATACTGTTTTTTCTTTTCAAAAAACGACCAAACCTTGCGAACAACTCCTGCGCTTAACTAGAATTTTAATGACCATGCGTTGAATGTTCGTGTACTTTGGACAAAACCCGGGGAGTTCGTTAAAAGCAACCTTTTGCTTTTAATTATACGTTCGACGGTCTTGTAGTCTTTTCTCAATTTCAAAAATTTCTTGTTCGCAGTACGGTCTTGCGTTTTTGCAATAATATGGGTCGTCACGCTTGGCCGACACCACTGCTGGTTCTTGCCAAACTTACTGGCCGACGTCGGGTTTTTCGAGTCGTTCAAACCTGTGTACACACATGACTACTACCCGCCTGGCGAAAAGAAAAAGGCTGATGGTAAAAAAGGCGGTAAGTCTATGTTCTTTGTTTATATCGCTGCTGTGGTTTACTGAGTTTTGACGAAAAGCCAGAAATTCGGTATTTCTGCGTTCGCCTTTTGAACGTCTCACGGAGGCGCCAGGCAAGCACGCATTTTGAATTTGAAAGAAACAAAAAAACGCCATGCGTCGATAACGAATTTGCCAAAAAAAGTCCGCTGTTCAGTACAGGTGTAGATGTGTCTCGTTCGCATGGTAAATGAACGCTGCACCGACTTTTGAAAGCTGTAAACCTGCCATCGTTAATATCAGGTTGCTCAACAGGGACTTGTTTATAAAGTAGTATGTAACTGCAGCTAATACTTACATAAAAATGGATTTTTTTTTTGGCAAGCTCTTTAAACTTGATATTTTGTGACTTAACAGTAGTGTGTGTGGATGATCATAGGTACCTCAGCACAATTGCTTGCTTAGAAAAAAATCCCTACAGTTTTAAACAAACAAGTGCAATTGTCTCTGAAGCAAGATAACCGTTAAAGCTGATGTTCGGTTTTCGTAGTTACCTTAGAAGAGTCAAGGGGAGAGTTCGTGAGCAAACCCGTAGCTTCAAGAAAAGCTGCCTGTAGCAGAAACCTCAACAATCCGTCCCGAGTGTTGCTGTCATGCCTTAATTGCCGATTTGTTTTGGCGGATTTCTTAACATAAGGAAAGGACTGTGGTCGCCGAGTTCTATTTTTGGTCACTCTCTATATCAGGGGTCACCAACGCGGTGTCCGCGAGCACCAGGTCGCCCGCAAGGACCAAGTAGGTTGCCCGCGGACCTGTTCTAAAAATAACATTAGCCTGATCAATGTCTTCACATTAACGAATATAAATACTAAAATAGTTGAAGGTAAAATGAGCAAAATTTCTATTTCAGAAGTGTGTATCGCATTACTCGGTACACAAGAAGTAGCTCGCAGTTTCAAATAGGTTGGTGCCGCCTGCTCTATATCTTGTTTTCCTCCACCCGGGATCAACCCGCGACCTTGTTACAGGCAAGAAATCCACTCCCGCTGTGGAAGCGACAACGGACGGCGGGGCGGGCGACGGCCTGGCGAACAGCAACGTCGAAACTGGCGACGACGACGATGGCGACGGCGAAAAAGAAGCCGCGAGCGGGGAAGACATCGCGCACGTGGAAAACGCCGACGGTGGAGATCAGATATCCCGGCCCAGTAGCGACCAGTGCTCTGATGACGAGTCGGAAGACGACGCCGCCGTTACGAACACCGAAGAGCAGTCGTCGAGCGATTATGAGGTCATAAACACCAAGGAGAGCCAATCCGCCACCTAGACACCCTGGCTTTGTTTAACGTAGTGTTGCTGGAGACATCCCGTTGCCGCTGATAGTGTAGTTAATATATTTCTCTGTTGTTCAGTGCATCGAACGTATATGTGGTTTGTCCAGAGTGCCCACTGCCTTCGCCGTAAACGTCCCAGTTAAGGTTGTCGCGTTTCTCAGGTCTTACCGTTTGATACATCAGCTTGTCCACTAAACGCAAAAGCGCTTGTCTGGGCGTTCCTGGTGATGCGGTGTTCTTGGTGACGTTGCAGGTTTCCTTACCATTGGGTCAAGCCAGTAATAGCGACAGCCTCGAAACGAAAGCAGGCTTTTCTTTCTAATCTAACAGACAGTATGTGTCAAAATGATGCCTTTCCTGTTTCGGCAAGACCTGAAGAACGCTGCCATAGAACATTCCCACAGTTGTTTCGCGTGTAACGCTAGTACAGTATTAAGCCTGTTTAGCTCTAGCTGCTGAAATTCAATTTTCGTCTTACATGCGAAGCTTTTGTCAACTGCTGCTGCGCTGTAGTATTCTCTGGGTTTTGGGACACAACTCGAGAACAATTAAAAATCCTCTTGGCCGGAGATCACGTGGCTGTTTTGTGCAATTATTAAAAGGATGAGTGAATTGGTTTGTTAGAGCTTCGGACCACCGTGTGGCGCTGGTTCTCAACCGACCTGCTGCTGAAACACTTCCCGGGCGTGTGTTCAGTTGGTGCGTTGCGTGACTTCGTTCATTTCGCGCTTTTTCTTTCACGAAGAGATGAATAAAACCGAGGGACTGCTTGCACACAGGCTGTGCTCTTCGCATAATGCCAAGTTCGTGTATGGAGGGAAAATAAAATCGTTTGGTATTTTGTGGAGGCCACCAAGAAATTGTTGTTGGTGCTTTTCAACCTGAAGTGTCTGCGACGAACCAGAGCTGACCTGAGTTTGGTAGGCCGATTATTGAGGAAAATATTTTCTGGCGAATTTTACCAGCGAAATGGAAAATAACAACTCGTCGGCACTAGTTTCCTAAAGAAAATCTAATAATTTTTCCTAGCAACTTGTTCCAACGTTTTACGTGGCACGGTAACCTAGTAACGCTTTTTCGAATCATACAAAAATATCTCACTGCTGACAAGCATCACCGCTTTCTCTGAAAGTTTTCGAAAAGAAAACTTCGCAAACATGTTTTTGTGTTTTACAGTCGGTGTGTAAAATAAAATGGTTCCATTTTGACCTTGTTCGCGTTTGCATAATTCCGATTCACTTCAAGGTAGGGACGTAGTTTGAACACGAGACAAATTGAAGTTCCGCCACATTTTCAACAAACTACAAGCAAGCATCTATAAACGTGGGCAACACAAGTAATGCTGGTCGCAGCTGTGTGAACCTTCACTCTGTTAGTCCACCATTAACATTGCTAACCTGCGTTTTGATCGGCTTCCTTCCAAAACAGATCACGTTCATAACAGATCTGTTGTGAACGTAACTGCATGGGTCTGTTTTGACCGGACGCCGTTTTGATCTATCCGTAATGAATTTGGTGCGAATACTGAAATTCTTGAAACGCGGAATTTGGTTTATAACTGCCATAACAACACGGTACAGCAGCAGGCTTGTGGTGTGTGGGTAACAGCAAAAGTGCGCGTGACCAACTTTGTAATTTTTAGTAGTAAAGTGAAGTTGCTTGACTTTACCATAAAAATATTTTTCCTGATGAAACAGGCACGTCGATCCCATCCAGAAGCGAGTAAGTTGATGCCGCTCATTTTCCAAATGATCACGTCGCTTCGCGTAACCTTAACCCTTTTTTTCCTGACTTCTCGTGCTGTAAATGTTTAGCTTATCTGGCGTTCAGGGCCGGACACATGGGTCATGATCCCCCAACTGAAATGAATTGCAAAATTTTTCCGTTTCTTCATTTTCAAGACAGTGGAGGGCGCTGTGTAGCAAACTGTCACGTTCACACAAAGTTACGTCACCACAGCACGCCTGCCACCGAAGCCGACGTGATGGGTTGAACTATTGTCACAAAGATCCATGTAGAGGCGTGGTGTCCCCGTTCCAGTTAAAATATCCTGCGCAGTGCAAGCTTTCAATGTCGTCGCATTGTCGACCTGTAACGTCCCACAGATTCTTGCTTGATACAAGGCCTTGAGTCGTTTCTGCGATTCGTCAATCCATTAAACTATGAGCAATGGCCCACAAGATGGGTCACGGGAAGTCCGCTCGGTAAACCGAAATAACAATCTTTGTAAATTATAAGGTAAGTAGGTAGTTGGTATTGCATTCTTTTTAGGTGATTTTCTCATGGGCGACGTAAGTATTTTTCGAGATGGGGGGGCAATAGTATATTTTTCCAGAGTGGAGCCAAAAGCGGTGAAGTTTTATTTTGCCCGCTCGAAATTAAGAAAACAACCTTTTTTGCCAAAAATGTATTAGGAAAATGTCAAATTTTGAAATCCAGGGAGGTCTTGCCTCCTTTCCGACGCCCGTGGATGCTGTTAGCTTAACTGCTTATAGGTTTCAATTAATTATACTTCATGCGCTTCGCAGAGCTGATGATGCCTAGCCTACTCAAACACTCAGAAGGCGACATCAGAACCGGTTTTAAGTGGTTTGCCGCCCCCAACCTAGGCTTATGGGGCCCCCAGTACACAGTTTATTGCTTTTAGCATATATTATTTATATCAACAGAAATGTTGATTTATTTTAACAAATGTTTATAAAAGCATGTTTCAATGAATATGTATACCGATGACATAAGATTGGCTGTCTCATGTCCAAAGTAATAAATCGCTAGATCTAAAGAACTTACTGCGTGTTTGCCACCAAGCATTCTTCAACCAAATTTTTTGCTCAAAATTTTTAGTGTGAATTTAATAGGAAAACATCCTACCGTTTCGGTCTATCGTATGACAAGTCATTTTCCAAGGAAAAAAAAATTGGTACGAATTAGAAATCAACAGCAATAATACTTAAAGCTACAGAGGCGTAACGAGAAGGGGCAAGGGGGACACAATCCCCCAGGCGCCGAATCACTGCGGGAGCACCGAAAAGTCCCAAAAATATCACAAGTACTTCCAAACTACATTTGCTTCCGAAAGACCTCAGGCCTGAACATGGGGGCGGCAAACTTGCATTTTGCCCCGGGTGCCATCTAACCTCGTTGCGTCTCTGCCACTCATAAATGAAAAAGGCGTTTTTTAAAAACAGCGAATGAGACCAAAGAAAGAGTTCAAAATTTATAGCAGTACTGTGCATCCAACTGTAGAGGTAGTCATTTAAAATCGAACAGCCAAAAAACAGATTGAAACTACGAGAGCGTAAACTTAATTGAATGAATAATCAAATAAAATTTAATTGTACAAGCGCGGAAAGTGATCGCTAACTTTATTACTTAAAGGACAAATTTATCAGTTAACGTTAGGCCGTTTTCCTAAATTCACACCAGAAGATCGGGCAATTGCCCCCACAAAAAAAATTTCAAAAACATTTTGAAAGCGCCAATAACTTTTTTGTTGGGTGCAAAAACTAGTTACAATCATTTTCTCCCCGAAAATTTCAGCTGGTTGCGGCCCTGCGTGATGCCATGATTTTCAACTCTTGTAGCCAATATAACTGAACACTTTAGTTTCATTTACATCGCTCGGGAAATCCCAAAGCAAACAAATCTCTTTAAAGTTTTTCTCAATCGATGCAATCTCAAAATGTAAATAACTTCGATTACAACCTTAATTTAAAATTACAGGAGAAAAATGTTTCAGCTACCCTCAATAATATAATCATTCTTTTTCCAAACTTCTATTACCTCCATACCTCGTATTACCCTGTTCCAAATTCAAAATATGTCATATTTTCCCTTGTGTGAATGGTCTGAATATATTAATAGTACCAAAAAGGACAACTTTAAATAGTTTACGCACCCTATTTTCAACACTGACAATAGCACTTTTCGATGAATCTAGCAAAGACCCGTATTGTTGGAAGCTTATCTAATGTTCAGTGTGAAAGGGAAAATGGTATTTTGAGCTTACCACACTAGTTGCGCAAGAAACTGAATTACTGCACAAATAATACACAAAAAGAATTTGGACGCATGTCCCCTATTTTTAATTTCTGACGATAGATGAAGTGCACCCTGCATCACAGGATAAAGTATTTACCAAAATGACAGTGTATGCTCAAAAACCTACTCATTTCGAGTCTGATTGAAAGGTTTCAGGATTCTTTTTCAAGTGTAGTGTCGTAAGTTTCCCTATACGTAGATGAATTGAGATCAAAATATTTTTTCCAGTGACTTCACTGTATGAAGTGCATGACCTGTAAATAAAGAAGCAATTTACAAAGACTTTAGAGGCTCTGCGAGCAGCAGCTTACATTCCAGCATTTAATAGACACAAGTTGAAAGCTTGGTATTACTCCGCTGGTACTCTATTAAGGCAGTTTGTGTTTGCCAGTAAAATCATTTTGCGCTCAGAATGATCTTGTTTGAAATGAAGTTCATATTAGGATCTAAACCATATTTTCTCGAATACAATAATGATCGTTTAGCGTTTGTTTTAGGAAAATAAAAAATGTTTAATGTCAGTAATGGAGCAATGACTTTATTCCGCTAATCGTGAAATGAACTGTTCAATAGCATCCAGTATATGAAATATTTAACATGACGAAATTATGTGACTCTTTGTCAGAAGTATGTGTGTTTGTGAAATACTCTACTAAATTTCGTTTAATCAGGGCTTTACTTCTTTGCCTATCCTTATCACCTAAGATGAATATGATTGGAAACAAATACATCACCGTTGTTTTTATTCTTCAAAACAAGATTTAAATATGCCACCATCGACATCAACATAGCAAATGCGGAAGTCAAAACAATAGCAAATATTTTAAAACTACTTGCAAATGAAAGGAGAGCAAATCAGCCAGCGTGCTTTAATGATCATTTGGAAAAGGCATTAAATTTCCTCGCCTTCATTTTATTTTTCGAAGGAAAGCAGTTTAAAAGAAAGTAGTAATTACAGACCAAAACATGCAACCGAAATTAAATGGCCAAGTTCAAAGTTGTGATGGAAACTTGTAGGGATAAATGCCACTCAAAAACCGTTTTATCGGTGATTTTTCAACTCCTGTCTAACACTTTCACAGAGCAAATAATTAAAAATTAGCGCAACGATTGTCATTGCCGAAGCTTTATACTGCACCATGACAGCACAAAGTGGTGAGAACAACCCAGGGGCTTTGCTTCAGCTGGTCAAAAATTACTCTTGGCTGATAGCGTGACCGAATCACATCGTAAACCTTACACCTGCGTAAGAAGAAACTAAGCAACTATAGTTACGCGCAAACTCTATGCAATCAATTTCTACAGTCCAATTTAATGAAGTACCTACTGAAAATCAAATACAGACATAAGAGAATATCATGAGGTTATAAACCTTAAATTTAACAGTAAAGATATGTGAAACATATATAACACATTACTGATGTCAAAAGAAAACCTTCCATTTAACCTTTAACTTTAGGACGCATCTTTGATTAGGCCATTTTGGTATGTTGCTTTTGACCCCTGCCGTAGCGCAGTGCAAACGTGTCTTTGTGCATCGAAACTTTCTACCCAATCTTTAAATTTCACTGTTTTTAAGAGATACTTAGACGTTAAATAAGATGCGTTTTATCTCTTGCACAGTGAATATACAACCATTGAGTACTTTCACTCGTAAGCGTTTCCTTGCAGAATAATATGTTCTATTAGAATAAGATTTCAGGACTAAGGATGCATGCATTGACGTTAAACCGATATCCTTTTAAAAATTTTGCTGATTGATTCGAGTGTGTCACCTTTGCGGAGATTAATTACTTGAACAGCAGTTGCTAATATTTGTTTTGCAAAAACGGTCCAATTCACACCCCACAGCCCACAAGATATGCAGGCATCAGGCTACATAAAGTGATTTTTCGCTGAAAACCATACAAAAATGCTTTGACTGTTACTGACTTGGATAAACATTCACTTCCAAAACAAACGATTAGATGGCAATCTAAACACGGACTAGCGATGAAATAATCAGTGGAAAAAATGATAATTTGCTTTTAGTGAAATTTTTTTGGACAGGAAGAAACTCACAGAAATAAGAATTTTTTTAAATCCGCAATAAATTGTAAGCAAGTCAATATTTCAAGGTTCTGTAGATTTTAATGGCAAAAAAACAGTTTGCTTCCTTGCCTGGAGACCTGATGTAAAGTGTGTTTGTGCAAGGTCTTTTAACTGACACTTGCTTCCGCTACCCTTTTGTCGCAAACACCTCTGCGAGACATTGATTCGCTGATTCAAAACATACCGTGCGTCATAACATATTTTACCTGTAGCACGTATTATAGCCACGCCACTTACTGTACAGATCAACCAGAATCCAAGTTGGTGTGTTTTGTAGGTAGAATGCACGGGTTTGCGCAGATGAAGAGTTGATTGGCAAAAGTCAGGGAATCTCAAACTACCCAACGGTTCTTTGTGATATAGGTGATTAAAAACCTCACAGAGAATGCAAACCAATTAGTATGTACATTTCTCATATCTACTTTCTATATTTCTTTTTATTTTGGCACAAGGACAAGCTGCTACATAAAATCTACCGGAAAGAACGTGCAACGAACATCTTAACCTTCCATTCTGCGATTTTTGTTACCCACGGCAAAAAGTTTAACTAAAACATTAATTTCCGTTTTTTCTGTATTCGTAAGCACTTTTGGTATAAATATAATTTTATTCCAAACTTTTTATTCAAGGATGACAGAAGATTGCACTGGGGCAAATGGAAACTTGAGAGCTACCAAAAGAATGCGTTATGTGCGAACTGTTTATTACATTTTGGCTACTGTTCTACGGGTAGTTTGTGTTTCATTCAGGCAATTTTTTATTTTTTCCCGAATAGAAATAGTCTGGAAATAACAACCCCTGCCGACATGCTCAATTCTCCTGCAATTCCAGCTTCACATGTATGTTTAGTTTGAGACAGATTTACCGTTAAAGTATTCTGAAACACCACCGAAGCTAAATTAAGTCGCCTTCTTTTACTTGCATTTGAAATTTTAGACAAGGATAACCATTATCAGCTTGGTTTCGCTTTAAATGTGGGGTTCTGCCAATTAAATTTGTGGAAGAACTCGCTGCAGAACCCCCAGAGTGGCTGAGATTTTTCGACATTTCATTTTCTGCGTCTGCGTTGCAAATGAACTATAGCTACAAGTAGGCTAAGTTTTTTGTCAGCGTTTGCGTTGATATACGCCAGTCTGCATGGACAGTCAAGGTAGCCACAGGTACATGTCAATCTGGCTTAGACCCAGGCCCGCAGCCAGGTCTTAAGGTGCGGGGGACAAAATACATTTTTAGGGGGAAAAGTTTTTGTTTTTATGATATGTTTAAAACAAAATTTTCTGAGCACAACACAATTTGGAGGGAGCTTTCCCCGAATGTCCCTCGCGACCATTGGCCTGCGCAGACCCACCCTGATGGCTAGTGGCACGCACTACTGCTCATTCTCCTGTCCAAGGCTGACTTCCCTTTTCAGCCTTTCCAATGCGCGAGTAACTTCCGATCGTGTGTGAGCACGATTGCTTGCTATTCGCTTTGCGCTCCTGAAATATGCTGACTGTGCCAGGTGTAACCAGTGGCGTACGCAGAAAATTTTATTGGGGGATTCGTTCAAGTGGCATACGGTGGTCATTTGTATTTGGTGTGCGCTGTTTGTGACGTCACAATTTGCTGTCATATTCATGTTTTCAAAGCAATGTTTTGGCGCAGTTTGTTGACGTAATGTACATATTATTCGACACGCAAACCCCTTATTTTATGGGTTATTGCACCGAATACAAACTATCAGCGCTCTGAGTTAGAACATAGGAGGAAAATAAACTCAACGCTACGATGCAACAGTTCATAACTGCAAAAATATCAGTGTGCATTGAAACAAGGGAGTGAAACGCACATTTGCGCCAGAGCAAGTTACAACTGCAATATGAGGCTGCGGTAATGTCTTGTCGAATACGAGCAGTCCAGCATAGAACGTGTGCGGCTGGACTATAGCTGGCGCACACCCCGGTTTACAAGATCGAATCATGCTAAACTATACAAAACAATCAAAATGTGCATAAAATACGAAAAAAACACTTTCGAAAAACTGTTTTTACTTGAAGATTTTCAAAATCCCTGTTCGTCCAGTATCTCATGCACAAAAGTTGAGTGTGAAGTGATTAAGTGCTCTCCACTTGGGAGATAAGCAAGGAATCTGTCATCAAAAATTTTTAATAGAAAATCGATTTCACACAAAATTACGCATCGTCAGTAAAGAGGAGTTACTTGACTACAGATATGTGCAAGTTTGAAATCGCAAAAAGGTAAAAGCAAGCCCAGTACGCTGATTCATTCCTTGAAACTTGCAGCAAACCTAGAGTTTTTAATTGTCCAGTCATTGGCGTTGTTGTTTGATTCCTCTTATGTATTATTACCCAGCCCTTTCCAGTGAAAGAATGCTCGACCACACCTTAAAAATTGTAAAAATTGTACGCTTACGATCTCGTTTAGGTCTATGCACTTCTAACCTCCCAATTCCACCAGGTCAGGTGTACAATGATCATTCTGCAATTTTTTCCTTGGATCTGTTTTTTTCTGTTTCATCTGGGGTTCTGGGGTTTTTATTTAAAATCTGGGCTTTTTATTCTGGTCAAATTTTAGAAATGCATGTTGTATTACTGTATTTTCCATTCAAAAATATAGTAGTTTCACAGGCGCAATGTGCAGAGTTAGTAGCCAGTACAGTAACGTGAGCTAGCCCTAGCCAAATTGTTTGAAATCTAATGTTTCACGGATGTAGCGCTAGGCATAGGTCAGCAGTCTAACTTATCGCTGATATGTCAATGGCTGCTTGTGCATGGTGTTGGAATCCTTTTTTGGTTGTGAAGATGCTGTGATTGAGAATCTGTAACGACGGGGGGGGCAAGGGGGACACCATTCCCGGGCGCCGAATGACTACGGGGGCGCCGAATGATTGTGGGGGCTCCAAGAAGTCCCAACAATGTCACAAGTGCTTCTTTCAATACAGTACATTTACTTTCGAAAGACCTCAGGTTCGAACATGGGGGCACCAAACTTGGTTCTTGGACCGGGCGCCATCTAACCTCGTTACGCCCCTGAATCTGTTCATTGCTTTACAGACATTGTGATAGGTATGAGTGTAAAATTTTGAATGGTAAATTAGAAGTCACATATTGCAAGGAATGCAATCATTGGGATGATAAAGGAAACTGTAAGACCTTGAATGTATCATGTACATGTTTCAATTTGTGCATTTAAGTGAAGCTAAAAGAAAACATTGAACGTTTTTCAGAAAAGATCTAACTAACATTTTATGCCACTGCATACATTTGATTTGCTGCTACAGTACTTGTAAATCGTCAGTATGTTTGAGAATAGACTTGAACTTAGGTAAAAATTTGATGCAAATAATGCATAGTTAGATAGTACCTTAACTTCGTATGTTTCAAGTACCGGTTGCGTTTATTTCAAGTTTGGTGTTAACTTTTTTTAAACATTTTGTACGTCTGCTTTTTTTATCATTTTCTGTAGTTTTTTAAAGGTAAATTCTGGGGTTTTTCTTCATAACAGAGGGAAACACTGATGCGCTGTAGGACTCAAAAACACTGAAAACATTTACCCAACCAGAGACGGATCCAGAGGGGTGGATTGGGGTGATCGCCCACCTAAAACCCACAAAAGTAACTTAAACAACATTCGCGATATAACGCCATTTTGTTGTCCATTGTTTTGTCACAGCAGTGTTGTGAAGTATAATTCATCTCCCGTGTAGTAGCGACGCCGTTATGATATTGACTACCAAGCATTACTGAAATCGGCCCCCTTAACCATGGCTGGATGGATCCGCCCCTGTACCCAACAAGCGGAACGTAACAAAAGTTAGAGCACGCAGGCCAGAAATAACCTGATTTTAATCAATAGCACAAAAACTCACAAGCCAAACCTTTGAAATTCTTGGTCTTGAGAACAATGGCCTCTATGTACTGAAGTGAATTTACACTTTTCAAAGGAATTTAGAGCTCAACTTTGTGAAAATTCACGTGGCGCCTGAGGCTACAAGTTATAGCAAGACCAAGGCAGGCTTGAACATTCTTTCAGTCGACGTATCTCGCGAAAAACAATCGAAGCGGTCACACTGGTGTAGCGTGACATCGAATGCTTGCTGATCACATTACGTGCCAGCAACACGAACTCTACACAGCTGCTCAGTCAGTGGTGTGGCTTCTCAGTCGGTAGTGGCTTGATCGGTAAATATTGCGCCTATTTTAGGCAAGCTGCTGAGTACGTCAAGCAGCAGTGTGTGACTGGTGTGGCAAACTGAGCTGCTAATATGAATTTTCATTTGGGTTTTGCAAAGATGTAGGCGTTTTGCTGCAACATGTGTTCCAGGCTTTCAGTGTTATTTTCACTTCGCTCAAGCCTCTGAAAAACGACATCTTGAGACTATTATTTGAGGAATCGGTTGAAGAACATCACAACTGTGAAAACCGTCTTGTTTTTCGTGGTCTGTTTGCAACCTTTCCTTTATCAACGAGTTTTGTGAAAGCATAAATTAGGTGTGGTTTCTGTTGCAGTGAAACGCAAACGCTCACCTCAAAACGAAACATGTTATCATAGGACGAGTTGCCACACAGCTGAGTGACTGGTTAAAAATAGTGTCTGCAGAATTTGTTAGCGATAGTGCAGTAGTGCTCTTTGGTTTCATCATGCTTATTTAACACAGCAGGCAAAGACTAGCAATCAGGTAGCAATCTGTTTTATGCTGTTGTGTCTTCTACATATACAGACAAATCCGATCAGATCAAAACATACCATTGGCAGCTGACCGTTCGCAAGGGTGAGTGTTTATAACAGTCAAGAAATCAGTTCATAAAAAAAATTTGCGCAAAACAAGTCATGTTCGAAATCAACCAGTTCCAATCAGACCACGTTCAAAACCAACCAGAACGTTCACGATAAACTCGTTCAAAACAGGCAACCAACGTATGCAACGTACCAACTACTGACCGGACGCAAAGTCTATGCTTCACAGCCCTGTTTGAACCACAGCAGCGTTTTAAGTTCGCTGTTAGCTTGAGTGGAGAGTCAGGTTTTGACGCAAATAAGCTTTGTGCAGCTCTGGTTTGGTTTAAACTTACCTGTAAGAAACTAGTACGAGTGGAGTCGTTCTCTTGCAACTGACTTGGTCTGAAGAGATATAGGCTGTATTTTGTAGTAGTTTGAACCAGAACCATCGCCAGAAAGTCTTCAATAGGGGGGCTTTACGTCTGTGCAGGGTGGATTGACATTCTACAATTTGAAAAAATTCTGCTCATTTATAGTGTTTCATTTTTCAATTTGGGGGTCTTGGAGCTTTGTTTGGGAGGCTAAGCCCACCAAAGCAACCCCACGGTGACGGGACTGGTTTGAACGCGACATGGTCTTCGATGATGGCTTTCAAATTGTATGTAAATCGATGAGTTCTGAAGTAGACTGTTTTACGCCACGCCAGAACCAAAAACGACATATGGGTAGCGAAATCACTCACCGAAAACCTTGTTTACCTCATCACAAACAGTAACAATCTCATAACGATGTACTACAAAGTTCTAATAGTCTATAACAAAGTTTCCAATAGTCTACTGCAAAAATGATCGTGTCACGCCAAAGATTCGAAAATTGGACTTGAGCGATTAGGTTCAGCCATGGGCGCAATTTTGTTGTAAAATGCGGGGGGACAGCTTGGTGTGAAACCAATATAGTAATCGGGTCGATGCAGAAGTGATGTTTTATATATACAGTTTCCCAATTTTATTTCTAGATGTGTTTTGAGGGTAACACTAATCACGCTTTGTCCTTGCAGATGATTTGCATATTAATATACTTAAATTTGTTGCTGGACACGGTACTGTAGTTCAGCCTGCTTCTATTAATACCGTATCTGGATGTAAACAAGAACAGCAATACAGTAGAACGCATCAACTGGGTTTTGTCAGAGCTGTCAGTTGGAGTGCACAAAATCCTGAATCGCACTGGTCGGAAGTGCATATCACTCTTAAAGTAGAACACTTCAGTTTTCATGCATTTTATAAGAAGTGTGGGTTACAGCGCGATTTGATGTCTTGTTCAAGTTGATTAACGTTACAAAGACGATCTTTTTCTTGCACATTTCCGTTTTTTGAAAAAGCTACAAATCTTTTTAACGCTACTGGGCATTATGCATGCAGCCCCACCACTACCAAAATCTCCACTGATATCCTCTTACCAGCAGCAAAAACATTTGGCCTAAAATTAGCGTAGCTACTTCACAAAATGATTTCAATCTATTTTTACTGTTGGTGGGTGGAGGATGTATCCTTTCAATCTCCCCTTGTTGGCCCCCGCATGCATACCCACACAGAGTTGTAAAAGGGCCTCATTTTGAAGCCTGAGCCCGGTCCGAGCCCGAAGTTACAAGCTCGAGCCCGACATTTATCTTTGAAGCCCGATGTAGACCTGAAAACCAAATTAACCTAGGGAGTTAAGATATGCGCAACTGCGAAGTAACAAAAAACGTTGTGTGCAGGTGTAGTAGCAGGTACACAGTTTATCACTCCGAAAATAGAAACTGCACCTTGACCAAAACATTGGCATAATCTGGCACAAACGTAGCATGTTAGTCAACGATAATACTGCGGAATATAATGTTTCTCAAGAAAAAAAGAAACTATCACGAAATTATCTACGATGGCGCCATAGGCATAAAAGAAACTTTCTAGGATAGCTCTGTATATATGAAAAACCGGCTTGTACGCTTCAAAACAAGCCAAAGAATCGCGTGAGTGATTGACCTTTCGACGCAACGCCATCCCGTGCTAATTTCCTCACCGCTGTAGCCTTCTCAAAAACAGTGTGAAACTAATCTCAGCAGAGAATAAAAACACATCTGTGTTTGCAAACACAATTAATCTAAGAAAAATTACAAAGACTTTGCTCACAGAAGTACCGCGGTGAGCACAACAAATCTATGTCACGAAAGAAAAAAGTCGTTACTCTTAATGTCATAAAAAAGTTCTGTATGCAGGCCCGAAATCGACCCGAAATATTTTGACGAACTTACACCCGAGCCCAGCCCGAACCGAAAAGCCCGGCCAGGCATTACTCTGCACCATGTCAAAAGTTTCATTCAAAGAGTTCTGCTTGCATGACGACACAAAAATATATTTGAGATTAAATCAAAATGCACAACGCTGAATTGGCAAAAAAGTACCAAGTTTCATCTTTAACACAAAAAGTGTGCCGCAAAACTAGGTGTGATATATCTGTAAAGCAAATGTTTCGCACTTGGATGAAAACATTGCTGCATTGTGGGTTTGGTTAATATCAAGTAAATCAGTTGACTAACGAACCAATGCATTTAGCACAAGCACA